>Ga0209542_10009619_pt1 | contig 17689 bp, 18 predicted proteins | sample RifCSPhighO2_01_FD_184028 | JGI IMG/M metagenome (GOLD analysis project Ga0209542, IMG submission 184028) | Soil microbial communities from Rifle, Colorado - Rifle CSP2_plank highO2_0.1 (SPAdes) (version 2) | ecosystem: Environmental > Terrestrial > Deep subsurface > Rock core/Sediment ...
ACTAAGATTCAGACCAGAATTATTTATGGCTGCTAAAAAGGAAATCTTTCCATTATTCGTCTTTTCATAAACTACTCTATTGCTCCCTGTTCCAGTAAAGTTATAAATTCTTATATTTTGGTTAATTAGCTGAATTCCATTAATTCCAGCACTTGCAACAATTAAATCACTGAGCATAATTGTTCCGAGTGTGTTATTTCTCAGTATGTTGTCATCTGGAGAATAAGTAACATATAAAAAATAAAATCCAGAACCTACTGCTTTTGTTACTGTATTTCCTGTTACGCTATTGCCTGTTGATGCTCCAGAAAAATAGAAAGCATGGCTTGTTAATGTGGTTCCGTTTGTTGAAATTGTATTGCCTTCAAGTGCGTTATCTGAACTCCCAGTTAAAATTATTCCGTAATTTGTCGTTGTTCCGTTTGTAGATATAAGATTTGTTGAAATATTATTTTGATTAACGCTATTTAATAAAAACATCCCATAATTGCTTGCTGTAGTGCCAATTGCTCTGACTGTATTTGAATAAATTTTATTATTTGTAACAGGATATGTTGTTCCAAGCAAATGAATTCCATAATTTGTTGTAGTTCCATTATTAATTATATCATTCAGTGTTATGTTATTTGAATTAACATTGGTAGCTAAATAGATGCCAATATTTGAAGAGCCCGAAGTTAATGTTCTAATTGTATTATTAATTATTTCATTGTTATCAACAGTAACTGTAGCGGTCCCCAATAAATAAATTCCATAATTCGTGTTTGTTCCTGTTGTTGTTATGTTGTTATTAAATATTTTATTGGAATTTGTGTTTGTTGTTAAGTATATTCCCCAGTTATTAGTTGTTGTTCCAAGTGTGTTTATAGTGTTAAAAGAAACTTCATTATTATTCGCTGTAACCGCTGCTGTTCCAACAAGATAAATTCCAACATTGCCTGTTGTTCCATTAGCAACAATATTATTCCTTGAGATGTTATTAGTATTTGTATTGGTTGAAAGAACGATTCCGTAGTTAGTTACTGCTGCAGCGGTTCCTCTTGTAGTTATATTATTAAACAAGACAATATTGTTGTTTGCAGTAACTGCTGCAGTCCCCAATAAATAAATCCCATAATTTGTCGTAGTTCCGTTTGTTGTTATCACATTATAAGTTAAATTATTATTGTTCGCGTTAGTTGATAGATATATGCCAAAATTACTTGCCCCGCTTCCCCCTGTAATTATATTATTCAATGAAATAACATTATTGTTAACAATACTTCCTGTTGTCCCTAATATATAAATCCCGTAATTTGTTGTAGTTCCATTTGTTGTTATATTGTTTGAGATAATAGTATTAGAGCTTGAATTTAAGTATAAATAAATCCCGTAATTTGTCGCAGCGCTCCCGCCAGTTGAAATTCTATTAGAAGAGATAAGATTATTACCTGCAGGAACACTAAGCCCATATATATAAATCCCATAATTTCCTGTTGTTCCGTTTGTAGATATGACATTGTTTGTTAAATTATTCCAGCTAGTATTTGTTGCTAAATAAATTCCATAGCTATAACTGCTAGCAGCACTTCCATATGTTGTAATAGTATTAGACGAAAGGACATTATTACTTGTCGCGGCTGTTGCTGCCCCCAATAAATAAATACCATAATTCGTTACTGTCCCATTTGTTGAAATTATATTATTCTCCAGGATATTATTTTCCGCACCAGTACCTACATAGATGCCTATATTGCTGCTAGTTGAGCCTTTCGAAAAAATAGTATTTCCAGTTACATTGTTCCCATAAGCAGATGTTCTTATGTAAATACCATAATTATCACTTGTTCCATTTGTCATTATTGTATTATTAAAAAGAGTGGAGTTGCTAAATCTCAATAATTGTATTCCATAACCCGTTGTTCCTCCTGCCGCAGATTTCATAACTCTGCAGTTTCTTACTGTTAAGTTTGTATATGCGTTTGAGCCATTTTGAGCATCTATTCCAATTGCTCCGTTTCCTCCAGAAGTTCCATATCTGATTGTGAATCCCTTGCAATCAATTTCCACATTATTTGTGGTAACATTTATACAAGTTGCTGTTCCATTTATATTGCTTGTTAGTTCATAATACCCTGAAGATGAAATTGCTGTGCAAGAAGATATTGTATCTGCACTTGCAAGACTAACTAAACTTATAAAAGTAAAGATAAAGAAAACAGAGATAATACATAAACTAATTCTATAACTTACTTTTCTATTCTTTACTGCTCTTTTTCCTCTACGCTTTACTGCTCTTTTAATTATTCCCATTTTATTAATAACTATGTTAGAATATAATCTCCCTTTAAGGGTCTATCAGGATAAAAAACTATGCCCTCTCCTTTTTTAATCTCGCATTCTATTATCCTTCTGTCTATATCAGTTCCCCTCATCTTTAAAATTTCACATGCCCTTTTTCTATATCCGTCTTTGTAAAAAACATTGTATATAACAATAATCCCATCACTTAAAAAAGAAACAGCCTCACCCCTTTCACTAGAATTATTTCCAATATGAGCTGGAGACGCAACCTCTCTTATTAAGAAAGATGTTATTTTATGCGATTCTAAATATCTGAATAATTGCTCCATATATATCCTAAATCTTGACTCCTCTCCGGAAAAAGCTGAAGAAATGCTGGATAAAGAGTCAATTAAAATAATATCTGGCTGGAATTCAGGAGGTATTAGCACTGGCTGAACTTCAATTAATAATTCCTTTTTCGCCTCACTTAATAATGCCTCAACGCTTCTTGCTATATCAAGTGCATTAAATCTCTTTACATATAGCAGACCTTTTTTCTCATATTCTTCAGGGCGAGCTCCAAATAGTTTCATATGCTCTTTAAGTCTCTCTTCACGCTCTTCAAAGCTCATGTAAAGCACTTTCTTTCCTCTTTCACACATGTTTTTCAAAACAGTCAAGCAAAAAATAGTCTTTCCATTTCCAGGTCCGCCTTCAACAAGAATAGCATTTCCTACTGGAATTCCCTCTTTGCATAATACATCAAAGCCATCAATATACGTTCTAATATGTTTCTCACCTGCTTCTGGCGGTTTTTCCACCTTCTTTTTCTCAATATTTACCGTCGATGGCTTTTCCGCCTTCTTTTTTTTAGTATTTACTGCTGGTAGTTTTTCCACCTTCTTTTTTTTAGTATTTACTGCTGGCATCTTTTCCACCTTCTTTTTCATATGATTATTAATAATAACAGATTTAAAAACATTGGTATTCCTAAACCGTGTTGTCACAGTCCAATAATTATGGTTAAACACAGCAAAAATCTAAAATAGCAACCTTTAAAAATGCCCAAAATCACCTAAATTTATGAGTCGGATAGCTGATTTCGGAATCTGCTCTTAAACGAGTAAGTGTAATAAATTAACACTGATTCTGAGGAAGGTCTGGACATCCATATCAATAGAAATGAAAGGCGAATTCCTGAAAGGGAAACTGTCGTGAGGCAGAGCAACGCAACAGAAACGGCACAGCTTTTCCTGAGCCATGAACCCTGCGGGGAGCAAAGAAGGAAAAGATTTGATGAAACGTCAAAACTTGCATGCAAGTTTTGAAGTCCAAAGTTATTGTCTTTGGATTGGCGACTTCGCTGATGCAAGAGCCATAGCCGCTCGCTAAGAAGGATATCAGCCATTCTGTTCGCAAAACGAAGAATGACAGAATCTGGCCTACTTCCGACTCATATTTTTTTAAAAGAACCGATATCTCTAATTTTCCTTCATTTTATTTTTTATAGAATTAATAAGCACTTCTTGCGTATCAATAATTGAATCATCAAGTTCTATTATATTTGCCAAATCAGTACAAGCAAGAACTATCTTTTCAGCGCCTCTATTTTTTAAATTAGCTATTATCTCCTCTATTCGTTTTTTATCTGAATTTATATAACTCCGATTAATTATTTTAATAATTATTTTAGATACACTATTTTGTTCATATTCATTTGGATAAATTATCTGAACATTTCTCAAAAGATTATTATAAAGTCTGGAATCTTTAGTTCTTTTTGAAGATAATATTCCTACTTTCTTAAAGTTCTTTAAGGGTTTAATAGTTTCTTCTAGATACTGTATATTTAACGTCACATTTATATAGTTGTGTTGGTTTTTATTGACGTAAAGGAGGATGTAAAAACATGCTAAACTGTCTTTTTTGTAAATCAAAAGATATAAGAAAAAGAGGATTCAGAAATAATTCTGCTGGTAAAAAACAAAAATATCAATGTTTCGATTGTAAAAAATGGTTTGTGCAAGATGATGGTTTTAAAAGAATGAGATATAAACCAGAAATAATTTCCAGAGCGATTCATATGCACATTGATGGATTTTCACTTTTCAAAGTGCAGTATCATCTTTGGCAACATGATGGTGTAAAAGTAACTCGCAGAACAATCAGTCAATGGACAAAAAAGTATTCAAATTTTTTAAAATCCGATACACTTGCAAGTTCAGCCAAGATTAAAAGGAAGGCAACACTACGATGAGAAATATATTAAAGTTAATAAAAAAGATTGTTATGATTTGAATTGTATTGATCATATAACAAAATACATAACGGCACATTTATTCGTCGATAAAAGAACAAGAAGTAAATGTGTAGAATTCCTATCTCAAATAAAAAAAACTTGTTATGAACAGATTTTAGAGATATACAAAAGAGAAAAGTATAAACAAAAAAAGAAAAGAAAATTAATTCGATTTGTATGTGATGGCTTTGAAAACTATAAAAGTGCTTGGAGTATATTATTTTATCGCGTAACAAATCTATCTTTTGGTGTATCAATTAAAGCAAATAAAGGTGGACTGAAGCATAACAATAATCACATTGAAAGACATAACGGGAAAACAAAAGATAGGATAAAAGTGATGCGAGGAGGATTTAGAAGTTTTGAAGGTGCAGAGATCTTTTTGAATCTAAGACATATAATCTATAATTTTGTTCATTCATATCAAGGATTGAATGGAAAAACACCAGCAGAAGCCGCAGAGATAATCCTACCATTGGGAAGAAATAAAATATTGGGATTGATAAAGTACCTTATAGACCATTCAGACGATTAGTAAACAGTATCACAAACATACAACTAAAACCTCATTACAAAAACTATTTAAGAAGAGTTTTCCCCTAATCAATATGGAAAATAAGAGGGGAACTGAGAGGCTTGTGCAGATAATTCTTTTAGGAGCAATATTTATCTCTTTCTTAGTCGTCATGATTAATATTGGCGTTTATAACAACTTAGAAAATCTATTAAGTCAAAAAACAATAAATGCATACGGCAGCAATGGCATAATAAATTTATTTATCGAAGGAGATAGGATGCCTCCAGCAATTCAGATTACAAGTCCAGAAAATACAACCTATGGTGTCCAAAGAACAGAATTGAGATATACTTATTCAGACCAAAATCCAGGTAGTTGCTGGTATACATTAAACAATGGCGTAACAAACACTTCAATAGTCTGCGGAGATTATGTCACAAATATTACAAGCCAAACTGGCTCAAATACTTGGACAGTTTACGGAAATGACACGGGCGATTATGAAAATTCAAGTTCAGTTACATTTGAAGTTGTATTCCCAACTACCACTACTACTTCAGTTAGTGTGGGCGGAGGCGGATTTGGCTTGCCTGTTTATCAATTGACTAAAACATTCAAAATAGATTTAGACGTCTTTGAAAAAACAGTCGATGTCGGAGAAACAAAACAAGAAAGCATTGCCATTAGAAACACAGTAGAAATGAATAGCAGCATAGAAATATTAATTGACCCTGCTTTGAAAGAAGTCCTTTCAATCAATGATAAGGTTGAGCTTCCACCATTAGGGGCAGTAGATGTTCTAGTTAAGTTATATGGTATAAAAGAAGGAGTCTATTCAGGCAATATTTATTTCTTTGGAAAAAAAGTAACAACTCGTTTAGTTAATGAAACAATTTACAAAGATGGATTTAATATAACCATAGCAAACACAAGGCAAGTAATTGAAACAATTGTCTCAAATATAACTTATGTCCTGCCAGCAAGAATTATAGTCAAAAGCAAAACAGAAAAAATGCTTGATTTAGATATAGATTTAGAAAAGAATATTATTTCTCCGGGAGAAGAATTAAATTTTAAGGTTTCAGTATTTAATATAGGGGCATTAAGAGCTTATGATTTCGATTTAGTTTATGAAATTATAAGTAAAGACGAAGACATTACCATCGCAAATATGCTTGAAAATCAATCTATCGGAACATCTCTTTTCTTGTATAAATCAATGAAAATACTTGAGAGTGTTAAACTCGGAGAATATAAATTAAAAGTCACTGCCTTTTTCGGAAATCTCAGTGTTGTAGAAGAAGCCCCATTTACCATTAGCACAGGGGGCTTAGGATTTTCTCCATTATTAGAAGGATTTAGAAGCGGGGCATATTTTGCCTTGATATCTTTCTATCTTCCAATAATTTTGGCAGTTGTTTTTTTAATAATCGTATTTATAATATTATACTATTATTTCGTATATCTAAGAAAGAGATTATTTGAAAAGAAAATAGAAGAGCTAAAGAAAAAGAGCATCTACGTATTTCCAGATTTCAAGCTATTGCCAAAATCAAAATTTGCTTACATCGGCCAAGTTGCAGATTCAGGAGTCAAGACTTATTTAGACCATACTCAGTTGAATAGGCATACTCTAATTGCAGGAGGCACAGGTTCTGGAAAAACAATAGCTGGCATGGTTGTTGTAGAAGAAATATTGAAAAGAAGCGGTTGCGGCGTAATTGCATTTGACCCAACAGGACAATGGACCGGCTTCATAAACAAAAACGACGATAAAAGGATGAGGTCTGTCTATAGGAAGTTCTCCTTGAGCGGCTCCAAATCTTACCCTGCAAAAATAATTGAAATTGACGAGAGAACAATGAATCTGGACATTTTATCCTATATGAAAAGAGGAGGTTTAACTATCTTTAAATTAGATAAATTAACTCCTCAAAAGCTTGATTTATTTGTCGGTTCTTGCTTAGAAAAAATTTACAAAGCGAGATTAACAGAAAGTGGAAGCCTTAAACATCTTCTTGTATTGGATGAAGTCCATAGATTATTGCCTAAATATGGCGGGAGAACAGCGCATATTAAATTAGAGCAGGCAGTTAGGGAATTTAGAAAGTGGGGCGTTGGCTTATTGATGATATCTCAAGTCTTGACTGATTTCAGGGGAGCAATTAGGGGCAATATAGGAACAGAAATACAATTAAGAACAAGATATGAAGGGGATATTAAAAGAGTTAAAGATAGGCATGACTCAAAGTTCAGTAATATCATAGCGAAAATGCCAACAGGAGTCGGAATGATAGAATCATCAGATTACAACAGAGGCACGCCTTATTTTGTAGAATTCAGACCAATACTTCACTCGCCTTTCAAAATCATAGATAAAGAATTAAATAAGCATTTAGAGAATATTAAGAATGTTGTTTTATCAGAACCCTCTAAAGAAAAGAATATTCCTAAGAATAAAAAAAGATAATTTAATCCATGTTAAAAAAGATAACCCTTTCACTGCATAATAAAAAATTAAGCATGGAAGCTAAAAAAACAAATATCTTTTCAAGATTTTCAGGATTAATGTTTAAATCATCCAATACGAAAAACCTTTTATTTGATTTCAAAAGAGATGTAAACTATTCTATCCATTCTTTTTTTGTATTCTTTAAATTTTTAGCCGTCTGGCTTGATTCCGACGGTAAAATAATAGAATACAGAATAATTTCTCCTTTTTGTCATAGTGCGAGACCCAAAAAATGTTTTAAAAAACTTATAGAAATACCCCTCAACAAGCAGAATAAACACATAATTGGGCTTTTCCGACGATAAAGGGAAAGATTTAAATACACCTGCGTCTTTAAAATAACATCTTAACAAAAAGGAGGTAAAAATGGGTAAAGTTATACTAAAGGGCGCCATTAAAAGAAAACCAGGCCATCTATATTATGTTGATGGAAAGGGAAATGTATGCGAAGCTGTAATGGCTCGTGGCGGAAGAAAGAAGAAAAAGAAGAAGTAAATCTTCTCCATCTTTTTTATTTTATTTTTTCTAATTCTTTTATTTTATTCTTTTATTTTTATTCGATTGTTTTATATATCTAATAATTATTAATTTTATATGATCTTAGGCATTGAATGCACAGCACATACATTTGGAGTAGGTATTTCTAACAATGGAAAAATTTTAAGCAATATTAAAGATATGTATAAAACAGAAACAGGCGGAATAATTCCCAACGATAGCGCTAAACATCATAGAGAAGTCGCAGATAAAATTTACAACGAAGCTCTTAGCACAGCAAATATAAAAGAAAGCGAAATAAAAGCAATCGCAATTTCCAATGCTCCTGGATTAGCTCCTTGTCTTTATGCAGGAATGGAATTTGCCAAGAAAAAAGCAAAAGAGCTGAATATCCCTTTAATAGGCGTTAATCATTGCATTGCCCATTTGGAAATTGGCAGAAGTCTCGGCGCCAATGACCCTGTTTTGCTCTATGCTTCTGGAGCGAACACCCAAATAATTGCTTATGCTGCAGGAAAATATCGTGTTTTTGGCGAAACTTTAGATATCGGAATTGGAAATTTTATTGATAAATTCGCTCGTCATGTTGGAATGGGTTTTCCAGGCGGTCCAAAAATCGAAGAAAAAGCAAAAAATGGAAAATATATTGAACTGCCTTATTCAATAAAAGGAATGGATGTCGCGTTCTCAGGAATGCAAACAAAACTGCAGCAGCTCTACGACAAAGGTGAGAAAATAGAAGACCTCTCCTTCTCATTGCAAGAAACCGCCTTCGCAATGCTAATCGAAGCAGCAGAAAGAGCAATGGCCCATACAGGAAAAAACGAACTTGTTCTAGGAGGAGGAGTAGGATGCAATGCTCGCCTTCAGGAAATGTGTAAAATAATGTGCGAAGAAAGAAAAGCCAAATTCTTCTGTCCCATAAAATCCCTCCTCGTAGACAATGCTGGAATGATTGCATTTACTGGAGAAATCATGTTCAACGCTGGAATAAAAGAAACTATAGATACTATAGAAGTCAAACCACGAGAAAGAACAGACGAAGTCGAGGTTATTTGGAGATGACTATAAATATAGCAAAAGCTACAAAGATGTAGTAAGAATTCTCATAAGAGCTAAGTAGATACATCAAAAGCGAAACTTTAAAAACAACTAACTTTAGACTATTATAAACAAAATGTCATCAAAAACAAAAAAAGTAAAAGCGGCAGGCAGGTTTAGGGCAGGATTTGGAACCAGAGTTAGAAAACAGTTTAATAAAATAGAAGCAACTCAAAGAATAAGACAGATATCTCCTTTTTATAAAAAAGCAAGGGCGAAAAGACTTTCTTCAGGCATCTGGAAATGTATGAAAACAGGAAAAATCTTTGCGGGTCCAGCTTATTCGCTTGAACAAAACTAAAACGCAAGTTTTAAAAATGCTCAAAACTCAGATTTAACATGGCACAGTATAAATGTTTCAATTGCAGTAAACAAATTAGTAGTAAATTACTTGAAAAAAGATTTGTTTGCCCTCATTGTGGCTCAAAGATTTTTTATAAGCCTAGATTGCAAATTGTTAAACTTAAGGCGATATAATGATGGATATTTCTAAAGAGACATCTAAGACAATAGAAGAACTGCAGATACTTGAACAGAATCTTCAAATGTTTATGGCACAAAAGCAGAATGTTCAAATTGAATTAAGAGAAGTTGAAAATGCCCTTGAGGAAATATCAAAAACAAATGATGAAGTTTATAAAGTTTTGTCGGGCATTATGCTAAAAACAGATAAGGAATCTTTAAAACAAGAACTAACTGAGAAGAAAAAACTTCTTGAAATAAGATTAAATTCTGTAGAAAAACAAGAAAATATTCTTGAAGAGAAAGCAACGAAAATAAGAGATAAGATAACAGAGACTTTAAAGAAGAATACAAAATAGTTTGAAACATAGTAATCTTTAATAGTAATCTTTATATACTGAGTAAAATACAAAATCAGATGGGTTTGAATATAAAAAAGTTGTTTGGGAAAAATGTCTCTGATGAAGAATATATTGAGATAGATTTGGGGGCTGGAGAAGCTAAACCAAATAAAGTTGTTGTGAAGCCATTTGTTTTAAGAACTTTTGATGATGTTAATGAAATTTTAAATTCCTTGAGAGATGGATATACAATAAGTATAATTGATATAAAACCGTTGAAGACAAAAGATATTATTGAATTAAAAAGGTCTATTGCTAAAATTAAGAAAACAATTGACGCTTTAGATGGTTCAATTGCTGGATTTGGCGAGAATATTATAATTGCTACGCCTTCTTTCGCAAAGATACAAAGAGAAGCACAGGAAGTTAAAAAAGTGAAGAGTGATTTTATTAATGATTTTAGAAGTGGTTGATTTTTGGTTTTTTGCAGTAGTTGAACATTTTTAAATAGATGAGGAAGCTCCAAAGCCGCTTCCCCATAACCCCTTTGCACAATTAGCTGGATACTTCAATAAAAAGGACAATGCGGACTTAATAATTTTATAGATGAGAATGATATTAATTTGGTTTTACAATAATATGAGAGAAATTAGAAATTATTGTCTGCTGAAAGTGGCAATAATTTCATAAAATATTTGGCGAAGCTAGCTATTTTATATTAAATAGAGGGAAATGTTTATCTACTGTTCTCTATAAGAAGGTATATATATTGAAAAAACTTGATTAAAATATGAAAAGAGGAGGGTTGGTTTTGGGGATTTTGGGAATTTTTTCATTGAGTATTATTTTAGGGTTTGTTATTGTTGGAGCTGAAGAATTTAAATCATGCTCTTTAGATTCTGATTGTAAGGTTGATGTTTGCAATCAGAATTCATGTGTTAATCAATCTTATCAGATTCCTGAATGTATTAGCCCGACTTTATTGGCTAAAGAATGCCATTGTGTTGATAATATGTGTGATGTATTAGTTGGTTCTTCTGTTCCTGTTTGTGATGCTAATCATCCAGATGTAACTTATTGTAAGGATGAAAAAACTATGATGGTATGCAGCGGAGGGAATTGGGTTTCTAAACCCTGTGTTTATAAGTGCCAGAGTGGGAGTTGCATTGCTGGATGTTATAAAAATGAAGATTGCGGAGGCAGTTATATTAGAAGCTATTGTTCTAATAATGAAGTTTGTTTAGATACTATAACTCCTACTTGTTTAGATTTTGGAATATGCGGCTCAAATACGGTTATTAGATGCACGCCTTGCGCATCTGGATGCAGTGAAGGAAGATGTATGGGCGAGACAACTACGACAACGTCTATTACAGTGGTTCCAGCTAGTTGCCAATCTGAAGGAAAATGTTCAGATGGAACAATTGTTGGATGTAAATTAGCAGACAATAAATGTGTTTGTTCACCTTGTCCTGCTATTCCTGCTCTTGTTCAACCAACTGTTCAGCCAACTCAAATATGCACTGATAGCGACAATGGTAATTTTTATGAAAAGGGAACCATGAAAGGTGCAACAGATGATATAGGACATAGTGATTTATGCGGAGATTATAATACGCTTACAGAATATTATTGTGAAAATAATGGAGCAAAGAAAACAACATTTAATTGCCCTAATGGCTGTAAAGAGGGAGCATGTATAAAAGGTGAATCTGTTTCTGAAAAAGTTAGCTGTATCTTTAAAAATTCAGATAGAGAGCAGAAGTGTTATCTTTCGGAGTATAATGATAGATTTTATTGTTCTGGAAAGGATAGCTGTGTGATTGATGTTAAAGGATATAGGGGGGAAAAAATGATATGGAAAAGCAGCTGCGGAAGCTATATTCCTACTATAATTGACGGGCAGGATGAAAATGTTGAATTTGAATGCAAGATTGGAGAGACAACAACAACCCAAATAAAAAATAAGGGATTTAAGAATGCATATTTTCAATGTTATGATGGGGAAGAAAGCAAGTCAATAGAAAGAGAAGCATGCAAGACAGCAGACTTCTGGAAAAAATTTGCAGAAAATTTCTGTGGGAGTCATTGCGAAAATAATCCTGAAAAATGTAAACAAAAATATGAAAATCAAGAAGACATAGACAAATGTTTGGGAAAGTGCGGGGTGAACAGTTTTTCTGTGACAAATGAATGCTATGTTGAGGAGGCAACTGCAGTTCCGACAGCTGTTGCGGTTGAGGCGACTGCAACTACACCGAGGGCTGTGCAAGGCATGCTTTATTATTTTAAAAGTGATGATTGCCCTCATTGCCAAGACATAGATAAAGAAATAGGAATATTAAAGCAGAGAGGATTTTTTAATAATTTTGGAGCAGCTGTTTTTGATATAAATGAAGCAGAAATTAAAGAGAAATTTGAAATTAAAGCAGTGCCTAGTTTTATTCTTTATAAAGACGGATGCAGTTTTAGAAAAGAGGGGCTTATGAAAAGCGAGGAAATTGAAAACTGGGCTTATGAATCTAAATGCGGCGAGGGAACTGGAGAAACAAGTGAGATAATAGTAGAGCCTGTTTTGGTTTGCAGAGATTCGTGCCCATTGGATAGAAAATGTTATCCATTTGGCTATAGAAAAAGCGAGAAGTTTTGTTCCGATAGCGGTGGGTTTATTGAGCAATTAAAAGGAGATGAAAAATGCGATAATAATTTTGAATGCACTTCAAATGTCTGCGTTTCTGGAAATTGTGTTAGTGAAGGGCTTTTACAGAAAGTGCTTGGATGGTTTAAGAGGCTATTCGGCGCAGGATAAATGGAGATAATTAACTTCATGATTCTCTTTTTTCGCTAAAATTGGAATTTTTATCGACGATAAGAAAAAATGACTAAAAAAGCTCGACGAGCGAAAGATTTATAAAGCTACCAAACATATAGATATATATAAGTTTGGTAAACATATACTATGACTCCAAATATACCCTTAAACTTGAAACTGAGAAATAAAAAAGATAGAGAAATAGCTTTTGCTCAAGATATTATAGTTGCAGAACTTTACAAATTTTTTCCTGAAGCTATAATCCATGGTGGAACAGGCATATGGAGATGTTATCAAGGAAATAGATTTTCAGAGGATGTAGATGTTTATATAAAAAGAGATGAGAAAAAAATAGAAGAATTTTTTAAGTCCTTGGAGAATAAAGGATTTAAGATAATTAAGAAAAGATTAAAAGAAAATTCTTTATATTCCGGACTGGAATTTAAGAGTATAGAGACAAAATTTGAAGCAACTTTTCAGAATAAGAAGCCATTTTTTAAGAAATATGAAACAGCTGAAAGCTTCTTTATCAATGTTTATACTCTTACTTCAGAGGATTTAATAATAGAGAAAGTTGAAACTTATTTGAGCAGGAAAAAAATAAGAGATCTTTATGATATTGCTTTTTTAATTAATCATGTTGAAAACAAAGAATTGGTCAAAAGTTATTTAAAAAAATTAATTGAAAAATTTGAAAAGCCGATTGATGAAGAAAATTTAGCAAATATTATTATTGTTGGACTTGTTCCAAATTCTAATCAGCTCTTGATGGAGATAGAAAGATGGGCGAAGTAAAGTATATTCTTGACATTCGAAAATTTTTTAAAGAAAGCCCAGTAGTAGATATCAATTCTTTAAAAAAATTTATTTTCAAAAAAGATAAAAAATATATTTATTTGCTTATAAGTAATCTTTTGAAGAAAAAAGAAATAAGCAGAATAACAAAAGGTTATTACACAATTTATGACGATGCTTCTCTCATTGTTTTTTGTTTTAAGCCTTCTTATTTAGGATTGCAAAATGCTCTAAGCTTTCATAATCTTTGGGAGCAGGAAACAAATCCTGTCGTTATAACTACGAATAATATTAGAAGTGGATTGCGGAAAGTTTTTGGAAGAAATACTCTTTTAAAAAGAATCCCTGGAAAATATATGTTCGGCTATGAATATTATAAATATCCTCTTGAAGACAGGGATATTTATATTCCTTATTCAGATATAGAAAAAACATTTATTGATATGGTTTATTTCAGGCAGCCTTTGGATGAAGAGGTGATTAATAATTTCAAAGAAAAAATTGATAAGAAGAAATTGTTAAATTATTTAAAGAAGTATCCTTTAAAAATTAGAAATAGGGTAATGAAGTTATGGGCTAGTTAGAGAAATTGCAGTAAAGAATTAACGCCCCCACGATTTTTTAAACTTCAGTTAAATGCCCATTGTCATTAAGTTAAGAAAATAGATTAAATAATTTAGATTGTAATTTCTATGCGCTTCTAGACTTTATTATCAAAAAATTGAAAATCTGATAAATCTTTAGATAGAATCACAAATTAATCTAATGAACATTAGAAGAATTTTATTATTGTTTTAATATCCCTATAATTAAACAGCTTTCTTTTTATTCATATGATATTTTTTTCTAGGACCATGATCTACTCTTGGAAAGTTTCTCCCATCACGAATTGGAACAGGTTCGATCTTAAATAATAATTTTAACTCTTCAATATATTTATCATCGTTTTCCATTAGAATCTCCACTATTTTATCTTTCATAAAACCAAGAGAAAGATTTCTGTTAACTTTATAATCGAGTTTTCTAGTTTTTGTTTCTTTATTAATTTCCTCTTGAGCATCTCGTGCAATTATTGTTTGTAAATTATTAATAAATAAATTGGCAAAGAAATCTTGTTTTACAGATAGTGGCGATAATCCAGTAAAATTTTCTATCTGTAAGTTATTTTTAAGATGATCGTAGCTAGTCTCTATTCCCCATCGTTTTTTATAAAGATCTTTAAAAATTGAAGTGGGATATCTTTCTCCATCAAGAAGAGATGTTGCTAACACTTCTATTTCTCCATTGTCAAGGATTACTTTTACAAGTCTTATCTTAAATGGCTTAAAATTTAGATTATATTTTTTTAGTTGATTTTTTGAATCTTGATGCAGGTTTATTATCTCAATTATTTTTGATTCTTCAGAAGAAGAAAAGAATTCTTGAACTTGAGAAATGGAATTTTTAGCCATTCTTATAACAAAATTTCTTTTACAATAAAGATGATAAAACATAAACCATATCCCATCATAACCTCGATCATAGATCAATAAATCATTTTCTTTGGTTTTGCAAAGATGCTTTAAAGCCAGAGGATATTCAGAAATATCACAATGTGATATTTCCGAGTTTATAATTATCTCATTAAGTATATCAAAGCAAGTTGATCCTTGGGCCTGGGGCACAATCATGCTGGAACCATTATTTGAACCTCCAAATTCTTGGAGGATAGATGGGCTACTCGGTAATTGCAATTTGACTCCATCGACTGCTAATAGACGGAAACCTTTCCAGGTTTCAATAAGGTTATCTGTATAAAATTCTTCAACTAAAAGATTATTTAGTTCTATAAACGCTTCATGTCTGAGTTTCATTCTACTTTGAGAATAAGCACTCTTAGTTATATTTTTATCTTTTTTTGATATAAGTTCAATAAAGTGAGTTAATTCTTTTTGTAATGTTTGTTTTACTAAATTTAGCATAAAAACAATCAAGGGAATAAAAGGCATTTTTCTTTCTCTTGTAAAATCTTTCTCTGAAACTTTATTTGCTTTAATAAAATTTTCAGAGCAGAGTAATTTCTTAATTTTTGTTACTATTTCACTTGCTCTTTTTATTTTTTCTTTCATTCTCAACAATGACAACATAAGCTTTTTTCCCTATGTACTTGCTAGAACAAGGGATTTTTGCTCCAGTCCCATGAGGAGTTACAACTTTCTCAAAGAAGTCGACTATTGAATCATCTTTAAGAGTCAACTCATTGTTTTGTATTTTTATTTCTTTCATAGAGCTCTTAAGAGCTCTCTATTTATAAATGTTTCTAATTTTTAATATAAAAATGAAAGCTTAACTTAATGACATTGGGGGTTTGGGGGAAGGATTAGCTGGGTATGACAATATCTGCATTGGTTGTGATTGGTTGGGAGGGTTTATTGTTTGGGGAGGTTGGTGATATTTGGGATTATTGATAGGTTGGGAGAGGTTGGTGTTTTTAAGGGTTTTGAGTTGCTGGTTTGGGGTTTGATTGGAGATTAATAAATGACTTAATGTGAGAAATGAAAAAACTTGCATTTTTTATAGAATCTTGGGCAGGCGATTTATTTGCTTGGGGAATTGTTTGATAAGTAAATATTTTCCTTTTCTCTTTTTCTTCATGCAGTACTTCTAGCAATTTTTCTGCCTTTAGTTTAATGTCTTCATATATGTCAAGAAGTTCTTCTTGCAAAATTCCTTTTTGTACAAGTTGTTTAAATTTAAAATAAACTTGCTGATGCTGTCCTTGCTCGGAGGAAAGTTTAATATTTTTATGAAGAAGATAGGCTTTAGCAGAATAGAATATACTATAGTAAGAATGGCTTATTACTGAGCTATAAAAAGTTGTTTGGGGTGGCAAAAGCATTTCTGTCTTTAGTTTATTGTCTTCGCTTAATTTACTCAAGGACCTTGCTGCTAAAAGTTCATTATCTGCCCTGTCCAACAAAAGACTAACCTCTGAATCCATGTTTTATTGCCTCGTTCAATATTGAATAATATTCTGAGCCACCGCAGAATATAAAATTATGCCTTACTGCTTCTTTTCCATAGTTTTCTTTATTGTCTAATAGCATATCTAAAAATTGGGTTTTAGTAAAAACATAAGGGTGAACTATAGGAATACTTGTTTCGCCTTCATAACTTATTTGCGCGTAAATGTTTTTAGGATCAAAAAAATCATCACAAATAATTATTACATCTAAATCTGATTTTTTTGTTTGGGTCTTCTTTGCATAACTTCCGCTAACTAAAAATATAAAAAACTTTGTGGAAATTTTACTGCTTATATTTTCTATAACTTGTTTTGGAATATGTTTTTCGTTCCAAGAAGTGTATTCTTTTAAAAAACCCAAATAAGACTGGACTTGGAGAGAATCTAAATTTAATGAATAAAGAAGAGATTTTCCTACTTGTTCGGTTGAAATTATCTCGGCGTGCATTAAATGGCTTAATGCATTATAAATATATCCCTTTGATTTTTTCCCAGAGATATTTTTTATATCGTTATAAGTCAATTTTTTCCAGGGCATAGCTAAAAATGCTGCACCTATTGTATGTTCTTTCTTTAGTATTTCCATATTTAGTTTAAGTCCTATTTTAGGTACTATATAGTCCTTTATACAGGACTATTTAAACTTTTCTAAAAGTGGATTGAAAGAATTAGCTTGATATGCTGACATCTGCATTGATTGTGATTTGTTGGTAGGGGGTTTGTTGATATTTGGGAGGTTGATAGGGGGAGGAGGAAATAGATTTATCCTTAAAATTCTATTCAAAAAATTAGCGTTGGGAAGTCGGGTTTCCTCAGTGAGTGACCGATTGCCACCCAACTAAGCCACAACCCCGCTAACACTGCTCGCCCCTTATTGGGCTCGCTTCAAATTATTTCTTTTGCCATAATATCTTATTGCGTGATTAATATCTTTTAAACAATTATTTAAGAAACTCCCCGACCTTCAACTCCTTAATCTTCCCGTCTCTAAAAACATAAGCTGATTCCTGCCCTATCAACTTAAAACCCTCATCTGAAACATATAATCCATTTCTATTAGTCAAAGCCACCAATTTTTTCATA
>Ga0209542_10009621_pt1 | contig 17684 bp, 20 predicted proteins | sample RifCSPhighO2_01_FD_184028 | JGI IMG/M metagenome (GOLD analysis project Ga0209542, IMG submission 184028) | Soil microbial communities from Rifle, Colorado - Rifle CSP2_plank highO2_0.1 (SPAdes) (version 2) | ecosystem: Environmental > Terrestrial > Deep subsurface > Rock core/Sediment ...
ACTACAAGCATATGATTCGGTTGTTATGGAAGTCGACTTAGAGCTTGGGGGATCAGATCAAACATTTAATATGCTTGCTGGAAGAACACTTATCAAGAAAATGAAAAATAAAGACAAATTCGTAATGACAACTCCTCTTCTAACTGATTCCAGAGGAGTAAAAATAGGAAAAACTGAAGGCAATGTAATTGCTCTTACTGATAAGCCGGAAGATCTTTTTGGAAAAATCATGGCATTTCCTGATGATGTAATCATAAAAGGATTCGAATATCTAACTAATGTTACAGCAGAGGAGATAAAAAGAATAGAAAAAGAATTGCCTAAAGGAGAAAATCCCGTAGACTTTAAGAAAAAGCTAGCATTTGAAATTGTTAAAGAATTAAGCAATACCCAGGACGCAGAAAAAGCCCAAAAGTCGTTTGAACAAACAGTTCAAGGAAAAGAATTGCCAGATGATGTACCTGTTTTTCAATACGACGCAAACGGTGACCAAGATATCGTTAGCTTATTAATGCAAACAAAACTTGCCGCAAGCAAATCAGATGCAAAAAGACTAATAAAGCAAGGTGGAGTTTCAATTGATGAAATAATTATTAAGAATCTAGATGAACCTGTTGCGCCAAAGGGTGGAATGATTCTAAGAGTTGGGAAAAGAAAGTTTGTTAAGATAAAAACCTCTGCCCGCTAAGATTATGGCATCTAAAAATTCACAAAAATACGCTCTAATTAGTGTATTTGATAAGACAGGGATTGTTGATTTTGCCCGATCAATATCCTCTTTTGGCTACAAAATAATCTCAACCGGCGGAACTGCAAAAGTTCTTCTTGAAAATAACATTAAAGTCATACCAATTGCGGAAATAACAAAAAATCCGGAAAGCTTTGACGGAAGAATGAAAACAATAAGTTTTCAGGTTGAATCGGGTATTCTTTTTGATCGAACAAAATCTTCCCACAGAAAACAAGCAAAAAATTTAAAAATTAAGCCGATAGATATAGTCGTATGCAATCTGTATCCTTTTGAGAAAAAACAAACTATTGAAAACATTGATGTTGGAGGACCAACCATGATAAGAGCTGCTGGAAAAAATTTCAAAAATGTTTTTGTCGCAGTTGACCCAAATGATTATTTGAAAATTATCAGAACATTAAAGGCAAACAAAAATGGACAGGACATGAGAAAAAAATTAGCTGCCAAAGCATTTGCGCATTTATCTTCTTACGATTCTCAAATTGCAAGATTTTTAGAGACAAACTTATTTCCGAAAGAATTAACTATTTCAGGAAGAAAAACAATAAATTTAAGATATGGGGAAAATCCTCATCAAATTGGAGTATTCTATACATTTCCCAACTCAAATTCTCCTTTGAAAAATCTCAAAAAAGAATGGGGAAGAGAACTGTCTTATGTTAATTTAACAGATATAAATGCGGGAATAGAATCTGTCAGGCTATTCAGGGAACCGGCAGCAGCTGTTATAAAACACAATAGTCCTTGCGGTTTGGCTCTTGGCAAAGATGCGGGGGAATCTCTAAAAAGAGCTATTGATTCTGATCCCGAATCTGCATTTGGAGGAATTATTGTTTTAAATAAGATTATGAACTTAAAAGCGGCCAGCATTATTGGCAGGTTTAAAAGTGAAAGACATTCAAATGTTGACATTGTCGCAGTTCCCCAAATTGAAAGTCAAGCATTGGCTTATTTAAGTCGCCTTCGCAAAAGTATGGGAATTTATACTTTTGGAAATATTATTAACTATAAACCGCAAACTATGAACTACAGGTGGGTTAACGGAGGATTTATTATTCAAACAATAGATAATGATATCGAAAATGGATTTAAAGATTGGAAAATTGTAACCCAAAAAAGACCATCTGCACATGAACTGAAACAAATGAAAATTGCCTGGAAATTTATTTCAAGAATTAGATCTAACACTATCGTTGTCCTTGACAAGAAATTGCCAATGATAAGGGGGATTGGGTCGGGACAAACTTCCCGCATCCGCTCAACAAGAATTGCATTGGAACAAGCCGGAAAATTTACAAAGAATGCAATTCTTGCAAGCGACAGCTTTTTTCCGTTTGACGACAGCGTAAAGCTTGCATCTGAATATGGCATCTCGGCAATTGTCCAGCAGGGCGGATCCATTAATGACAAATCGTCAATTGAAACGGCAAATGAAAAAGGCATTTCCATGATTTTCACAAACCGCCGCGCCTTCTGGCACTAACAAAATTTTTGTGATAATATATATGCATGGACATGCTCAATAAGCACAAGTGGATTTGGAAAATAATTGTAGTTATTTCAACAATCGCACTTGTTGCAACATCATTTCTTCCACTCTTTAGTCTTTAGAAAATATGGATTTGCTGCTACCAATCGAAAAAGCCGGAAGGTTGTGTAAAATGTATGCCCGAAGACTTGAAAAACTAAATATAAAAACTTTCGAAGATTTTTTGTATCATGTTCCTTTCCGCTATGACGATTTCTCTCTCATCTCAAAAATTAACAGAGTCCAGCCGGGAGAAGTAGTTACAATTCAAGGCACAGTCTCTGAAATAAGCAATGAGTTTACGAAAAATTTTAAAAGACTGCAAAAAGCTGAAATTGCAGATGATTCAGGAACAATTGAAGTTGTGTGGTTCAATCAGCCTTACTTAATAAATGTTATTCATAAAAACGATAAGATCGCTCTCTCTGGCAAAATTGACTGGTATTTAAGAAAGAAGGTCATGCAATCACCTGATTATGAAATCCTTACCAATTCACCACCTATTCATACGGGAAGATTGGTGCCTGTATATCCTGAAACAAAGGGAATAACATCCAAATGGCTGCGAAGGCAAGTACATAAATTGATTGAAGAAAACAAAAATCAATTTGCTGAATACCTTCCTGACTCAATTATAAATAGCCATTCATTAATAACAATAAATAATGCTATCGAACAAATACATTTCCCAAAAACGATTGAAATCGCAGAGAAGTCAAGACAAAGGTTATCTTTCGACGAACTTTTTCTTCTTCAACTCTCATCCATGGAAAGAAAACTGAATTGGAATAGAAACTTGATTGGCAATCTCTTTTCTATAGATAACTTCAAAGAAAAAATTAAAGAATTTTGGAAAAGACTTCCATTTACGTTAACCAATGCGCAAAAAAGAGTTGTAAGTGAAATTTTTAAAGATTTAGCTAAAAATAAACCCATGAATAGACTTTTGGAGGGAGATGTTGGATCCGGTAAAACTGTTGTTTCAGCAATTGCAATGTTTTTAAGTCACTTAAACGGATTTCAATCTGTTTTAATGGCTCCAACAGAAATACTAGCCCAACAACACTTGAGAACTATTTCACAGCTTCTAACTCCTTTTAAAATTAAGGTCGGATTTGCAACGGGAAGTCAAAAAGTAAAAATTAAGGACTTTGATGTAATGGTTGGGACACATGCGGTTTTAGAAAAAGGAATTAATTTTGACAAATTAGGATTAGTCGTAATTGACGAACAGCAAAGATTTGGAGTGGAACAAAGAGCAATTATTCGAAACCGCGGAAAAAATCCTCATCTCCTAACAATGACGGCAACCCCAATTCCCCGAACTATTGCCCTAACTTTGTATGGAGATCTAGACCTATCTATTTTAGATGAAATGCCTATTGGAAGAAAACAAATTAAAACATGGCTGGTTCCTGCGGAAAAAAGAATCGGCGCATATTCTTGGATTAAAAAACAAATCAAAGATACGAAAAGCCAAGTATTTATTGTCTGCCCCTTTATTGAAGAATCGGAAACTATGCAAACAGTCAGAGCAGCAGTCAAGGAATTTGAAAAGCTTAAGAAAAACATATTCAAAAATTTAAGGCTCGGACTTTTGCATGGAAAAATGAAAGCCAAAGAAAAAGAAGAAATGTTGAATAAATTCAGGGATGGAAAAATAGATATCTTAGTTGCCACTCCCGTTGTGGAAGTCGGAATAGACATTCCCAATGCAACAATTATTTTAATAGAAGCATCGGAGCGCTTTGGATTAGCGCAACTACATCAACTAAGAGGGAGGGTGGGTAGGGGAGGCAAACAATCGTATTGTCTTTTGTTTACTGAATCTTTGAATTCTCAAACATTGGAGCGATTAAAAGCAATGGAAAAACATAATTTCGGCGCAGAATTGGCAGAATTAGATTTGAGATTAAGGGGACCAGGAGAAATTTACGGAACTGCGCAACACGGCAGGAAAATGCTCAAAATAGCCAGTTTTTCAGATTTTGACTTGATAAAAAAAACAGGCGTTGCTGCCAAAAAAATATTCCCAGATTTAAAAAATTATCCCAAGCTTTTGGCAAAATTAAAAACCATCAATCTCAAACAAGTCTCCCCCGACTAAAATTCACCTCCTAGCGTTAAATCCAGTCTTAAATCCGCAGGTGTAGCTACACACTCACCCCAAGGGTGAATGATCAAAATAGACGCTATTATTGCTCATAATCTATAACCTGATGCTTTATGAAATCAAGCCTTCGTGCATAATCCACTTGATCTAAAACAAATCGCTCGTAGTTTTTTGCCGACTTGAATTGCTCAAGTACTTCATCTTTGAAGCAAATTTCCTTTGCTAATCCTAAATACTCAAGATATGATGACCATTTATATTCCTTTAGCTCTTTAACAACATAACCAATTAATGGATTTAAATGTATGTATCGAGATAAATGCAATAACTGCTCGTTAGAGCCAACATGTACGGACTTGAATTCTCCCTGGAAAAGAGGCCCAACTCTTTCATTTTTGACATTGAAATATCTCGTATAGCTATTACTAAGTTTGCTAACAAACTCTGTAATTCCATTTTCTCTTTTTTGACGCAGCAAAAAATGAAAATGATTTGGCATTAAACAATAACAAATAATGTCAACAATTTTTATGTTATTCTCTAGCGCAATTGGCTTCTTTCTAAAAAAAGAAAATCTTGGTTTTGGACCATCAACTTGATAATAAAGAAGCGTACTAATGAAATGTTTGTAATCAAAAACATTATTAAAAATTGGCATTTTCGCAACACCACGGTTAAAAATATGATAATATTCATTGTTAACAAAAGGTACAACTCTCGAAGGCATACATCTTATTAAAACACAAAACTTCGCAGGTGTACATATGCACTCACCCCAAGGGTGAAAGATTTATTATTTGTTTATACGAATTCCTTTACCATGAAAAATTTTTGATTACCGCCAATGACTCCCTTTATTACTAAGCGAAAGCCATGTTGCTCATAATATGTTCTTGTTTCAGGAACTGATGAGACCCACAAGTCCTTAATGTTTTTATTTTTTAATACATTTTCAAGTTCCTGCAAAAGAAGTGAACCAATACCTTTATTGCGGTAAGTTTCATCAACTGCAAAAAATCCAACCCAATATGCTTTTTCTCCCGGAAATTTGCTACCCATTGCTGTATCCGCATAATGAACATTATCTTGATACCATCCAATAACCCCAACCACATCTCCATTTATCACTGCTATACGATGTTCATCAAGATGATGGAGATGATATTCTATCTCCTCACGAGTATCAAGTTTCGCTCTCAACACAAGACTTATTGCTTCTCCAAGCCTATCTTTTGTCAAAGAAGCAATTTGAATATCTTGATTCATGAGTTGATTATATCAAAAGTCTAGAAAGAAATTCAGTGAATTACCCTGCTTCTGTCAAGATAGGTATTGCGAAAACGGAGAAAATTAGATATAATGTTTACATGCCGCATGAACCGAAAAAAAGACATTCACGGGCAAGACAGGGGAAAAGAAGATCAAGCATAAGACTTAAGATTGCAAGCTTTGTTGCCTGCCCCAATTGCAATAATACAATACTACCGCATATCATTTGTAAAAAATGCGGGTTCTATAATGGAAGACAAGTTTTGGCTATAAAAGCAAAAGAGAAAAGTCCCGGTGTTTCGGGAGAAAAAACCGCCTAAATATGAAGACTCCCTTGGATCCTCGGCATAAAAAACGGCAAAAAATAATACAGAGCTTGTTTAAAGCAGACTTTCACAAACAAATAGTAAATAACGATACTAAAGCAATATTGATGCATAAAAATTTTCTTGATAAAGAAATTGAATCTGCGGCGCCGGAGTTTCCTGCAGATAAAATAAATAAAGTTGATCTGGCGATATTAAGGCTTGCAATTTATGAACTTTTAGTCGCAAAAAAAGAGCCTTCAAAAGTAATTATTGATGAGGCTATCGAACTTGCAAAAGAATACGGAGGAGATTCGAGCCCTTCCTTCGTAAATGGAGCGCTTGGAAATCTTAAGCTATGAATCTTCCAAAATTAAAAAATTCCAAATTCTTCGAAGAAGCTTTTACGCACAGGTCGTATTTGAATGAAGCAAAGCAAACAGTTTCATCCAATGAAAGACTTGAATTTTTGGGAGACAGCATTCTCTCCTTTGTGGTTTCAAATTACCTGTACAAAACATACTCCGAGTTTGACGAAGGAAACCTAACTAACTTAAGATCGCTTATGGTCAACACGAAAAGCCTATCCGAAACTGCCAAGGAATTAAACATAGGCAAGCTCTTGAAACTTTCTAAGGGAGAAGAGGAATCAAAAGGGCGGGAAAACGCAACTCTTCTTGAAAATAGTTTCGAAGCGTATGTCGGAGCGCTTTTTTTAGATCAGGGCTTACAGTCTGTGGTCAAATTCCTAACGAATGTTCTTTTTCCAAAAATACAAGAAATGGTAGACAAAAAAGCATTTAAAGATCCTAAGAGTTTGCTTCAAGAAAAAATTCAAGCTAGAAAACAGAATTCTCCTGTTTATAAAGTGTTGGAAGAGACAGGCCCTGCGCATGCAAAAATTTTTAAAGTGGGCGTATATGTAGATGGAAAAATTTTAGGCGAAGGTATTGGCAAATCTAAGCAGATAGCTGAAGTGTCTGCCGCCAAAGCCGCACTTGAGGGAAAAAGTTAGAACTGGTATAATTTAAGTTATTCAAATTTACTTTTGAATTTTTAGTTTTGATTTTTGAGTTTTGCTATGTCAGTTGTAATTAGATTATCAAAGATAGGAAAAAGAGGAGAAGGAAGATATCGCGTTGTTGTAATGGAAAAAAGGTACAGACGCGATGGAAAACCCATAGAAATACTTGGCTGGTACGAGAAAAAAGAATTAGAACAAAATAGAAAAATCAACAAAAAAAGATACGATTATTGGATTTCCAAAGGTGCAAAGCCAAGCGCAACCGTGATGAAAATTGCATTGAATTAGTCAAATATGAAAAAAGCGTTGGAATATATTATCTCCCAAATTGTTGATAATCCTGAAAAAACAGAAATTAAAGAACAGGAAGATAATGGCATGACGAATTTCGCAATTTCGGTTGATTCTTCAGATATGGGAAAAATAATCGGTAAAAACGGCAAAGTAATTAGATCTATAAGAAATGTTATAAAAATAGCTGCAATAAAACAAAATAAAAAAATAAATATCTCGCTAATCGAAACTTCTCCGTAATCGTTTGTATGAAGATTTCTATCCTGACTCTTTTCCCCGAAATGTTCAACGGACCCTTTGAGCATTCAATTATAAAAAATGCAAAGTCGCAAAATAAAGTTTCCATAAATTTTATAAATATTCGAGATTTTGGTATCGGAAGACACAGGATTGTTGATGATAAACCGTACGGAGGAGGAATTGGCATGATATTAAGAGTTGATGTTCTGGAGAAAGCGATCGCCCAAGCAAAGGGTGAAAATCCCGATACTTCGGGGCAAAAAATTATCTTACTAAGTCCTCACGGCAAAACATTTAATCAAAAAAAAGCCCAAGAGTTATCCAATCTTAAGCATCTTATCCTTGTCTGCGGACGGTATGAGGGAGTTGATGAAAGAGTAAAGAAATTTATAGATGAAGAGCTGTCTCTTGGTGATTTTATAGTAACAGGCGGAGAAATTCCCGCAATGGCAGTAACAGACGCAATAATAAGATTTATAGACGGCGTTCTAAAAAAAGGAGTTGTTACTTCTGAATCTTTCTCTCCATACCTTGAGTATCCGCAATATACCAAACCCAATACTTATAAAAATCTCAATGTCCCCTCTGTTCTATTGAAGGGGAATCATGGAAAAATCAAGGAATGGAGAGGGAAAATGTCTCTTGAAACAACCATTAAACTTCGTCCGGATTTGTTGAATGTTAAAACGGATTAGAATCTATCTCTGAAGAAGAAGTAGCAACAGGTATGCTTTGAAAAGCAGAAGGAGATATACTCTTGAAACCCTCCAGTTCAGTTATTAACGATAATCCTTTTTGGGAAAAAGGAGCTATAGCCGTCTTCTCGATATTTCCCGAAAAAATCAATGGCTTATAATAAAATCGTACATCTATCATAGATGTTTTATTTCCTATTCTTATCGAAGAAACATCCGATAGTGGCAATGTTTTGCTTATGCCTTCCAAAAAATTTTTGACTGTAAAAACATCCGAATTAACAGGAACAGATAATTTTATTGAGGGAAACTTATCAATCTCTTCGGCTATAGACAAGTCGCCCACTTGAAAAGAAAATGAACCAAGGTCAGCGCCTGCTTTGTTAGCGGAAGAGTTTATTGAATTAATTATGCCATCGAAATTTTTGTCTAAAGGCAAAGCAAGATTTAGAATTTCAAGCTGCGAATCAAGGGAATTCTCGTTGGTATTCATGAGTACATTCAGGTTTTGTTTTAATACTCCCAATTTTAGCGACGCTGCTTGAGCTTCCTCTTTTGCTGTAAATATCATGTTAAACTGCGGTATTACAAATTGAAAAAAAAGAATAATGCAAATAAATATAACAGCTATTGGAGGAATATAAAATTTGTTCCGGTCAAAAATAAACTTTATAGCTTTTAAGTCTAAATTTATCTTTCCATTCATAACGCTAAGTCAGCTTGTATGGTAACTGCATAAGTATTCTTGTCCTCATTAAAAATCAAGGAATTAAGAGTCAGGGAATTAATTATTTCTTTTTTTTTAACCATATCTGTCAAATTATTAATTAGTTCGCCAATAGAGAAAAGCGAGGCCGATTGAGCTGTCATAGAAATAGCCTTACTGTCTATTTCCAAATTGCCTATCGATAGGTTATCGGGTATTCTTTCCAGAAGAACATTGGCTGCTTGAGGCAATTTTTTTCTTGTTTTAAGAATTTCATAAATGTTTTCAATTCTATTATTTGCAGTCAAAAGTTTTATCTGTCTATCTTGAAATTGAGAAAGTTTCCTTAATACATCTATTTGTTCTTCCTTCAAAGAAGGAGAATCAGCTGCTTGAATTAACAAGAAAATAACAAGAGACATTGTGCCGATTGCGAAAACAAATATAATTGCGATGATATTAAATATCCTAGTCTTCTTTTTTATTTTTAAAGATTCGTCGTCCTTAGGCAGCAGAAGATTTATGTTGGTATTCATATTCACAGATCTCTCATTGCAAGTCCCAATGCAATAGTATAGTCGGAAGATCCATTAAGTAATTCTGCCGGAATCTTCTGGTTTGCGAAAATTTTCCAGGGATTAGCAACCACAGTTTCTATGCCTAAACTTTCCGCAAAAAAAAGATTTATTCCAGGAAGTTTTGCAGTACCTCCGGACAATAATATTTGCTGAATTATGGAATCATCTTTATATTTTTGCGAATAAAACGCGATAGCTTTTTTTATTTCCATAAGAATTGAGGCTAGAATAGGCTCTGTTGATCTTCCGATTGTTTGCCCTGCTCCCGCTTTAGAAATGCCATAAGTTTTCTTATATTCTTCTGATTGGGATGTGGTTAATCCGAAATCCGCTTCTATGGACCTGCTGATTGCATTTCCTCCTGTTGGTATTGAATAAGTCAGAACCAAAATTCCATTTTTAATAATAGTTAGGGAAGTATTAATAGTGCCTATATTTAAAATTATTGTCGGAGGTAAATTCGAAGAAACCAATGCTCTTAATATAGCTAGTGTTTCCGTCTCTATAGAGTTTAGGGTCAGATTCGCCATTTGTAATATTTTTTGATATTTATTAACAAGAGCTGTCGGCGCTCCAACCATCAGAACCTGCATTTTTTCGCCAATTGAAGACTTTGGTGGCCGTTTTAGCACATTCCATACCAAAGTTATAGTTGATAAATCAACTGGAATATGACGTTCCGCCTCCCAATAAATTGCAAGAGATAATTCCTTGTCCGACAAAACCGGCATATCTATAACCTTCGTATAAGCTTTGTTGTCCGCCAAAGCAATATTCACGCTTTTACTGTTTGCCTTCAAGTCATCAACTGCTTTTTCTAATGCCTGCGCCATTTCCCGCTCATCTAACGGTGACTCCGAAATCATGCCTCTGGAAGGAGAGGCAAGCGTCTGGAAAGCATCAAAAATCAAACTTTCTTTCTGACGATATAAAGATATTGCCTTAATTTTAGTCAAGCCTATATCAAGACCTATGGATTTATTAAATATCATATTTTAGAAAACTAATCTTCCGCAACAAAAAGACCATAAGATATGTATGGCAAATGTGTCTGCGGATATCCTTTGAAAACACTGATTTTCCGGCTTACCAAACCTGATGTTCCCGTTGAGCTGACTACATAACCCTGCGAAGGAAGAACCGTACAGTTGCCTCCGCCATGATTGCAAGAGCTTAATCCAATTACAGTATCTTTATAAAGCGGGATTACCCGCATAAAAACTATGTTCTCGACTCCATTCGCCAAGTCTTTGCTTCCGCCCTGCGGTGTTCGATTCACGAAGGTTATGTCTGTTTGCCCATCCTTATCGTAATCCTTAGGATAGCTTCCCGAATCAGCCAAGACAAGATTATTCTCTTCTTGTCTGCTTCCCAAACCCGAACATCTATCATAGGCATAACGATAAGTCTTGATTGCATTCGGCACCGTAGTATCTCTCGTAACCACTATTGCCTGAATTGCAGCAGGCGCAGTTGATGTACCGCATGTTTCCGCCAGAGACCCCCAATATAAGTGCAAAAAATTTTTGGGCGGCGTCATAGATATCACAGTCGAATAATCAGGCTCACCGGTAGCAGAATCGTGCCTAACAAACCAAACATCTATGCCTTCATTCTTTGGAACAGCATTTCCCCCATTCAATAAGAAATTGGATTCATCAATCTCCGTAACTCCTGCAATCTTTGTTTCGGATTTTGATTTATTGGTTGGAATATTTATGATTTGCGTACCTGTTGGAAGAATACTTCCTTGCATTGCTCTTTCCACGCCTGCTTCTGCCGCAGCCAAAGCTTTCTGAGATTCTGCTTCTTCAGATGCGCTCCTCAAGCTCGTAATGCTTCTCAAAGCAAGAGAAAGCCCTATGGTTGAAGCTGTTATAATTACTAAAATAACTATCAAAAGAATTTGCCCATTTTGCCAGTTAACAAATTCTTTATTCTTTTGATATACGGTCATGTATTCAGCATAACAAGCGCATTATGTTATGTCAATAATTTCTGCTACTTCTTGTAGTTTCTTATGGTTATTGAGGTCTCAAATAGAATTGGAGGGGAGCTAGTCTCCGCAATACCTGTTGGATCTTTGGGACCAAGCTTGAAACCTATTTTAACTACAGGTATGTCTGTTGCTCTGGTCTGCACACAAGCAATAACGCAGTCTGTCATAACAATAGAGCTTGTGTTTATCAATGAAGCTCCGTTTGATGTAATTGTCGCAGGCGCTGATACTGTACAGCCGTATTCCGTCGCATTATCATTAGACGAGGTTACTTTGATAAATGAGTATTGGGTTTCAACCGGAGACGGAGTAGGAGACGCGGAAAAAGGACAATTCGTTGTATAGTCTTCTCCGTTATCGCTTAATCCGTTAAAAACCTGCGCATATTCTATGCTTCTTGAGATTTGAGTAAGAGCATAATTTCCATTTTCCCTGATATTTTCCATTACATTTGTTTTATTTGCTCCTCTTAATGAAGCTGTTATTATGCCTGCAACAACTGATCCTACGGCAACAAGAACAACAATTGATGCTAAAAGTTCCACTAAGGTAAATCCTTCATTAGATTTGAAATTTAATTTCATGGTTCTTTTCTTTGATCAAGATTGGAAAAACAAGAAATCAGATTAACATTATGACAATATATATTGTCTGTGATTGGACATTTACTATCCGACCATGAAACTATTATGTTTACCATTGTGCCTTTTGAGCCGCCGCTTCCGCAATCAGAAGATTCCTGTTTTAACGTTGCTTTTCTTGTAAAAATTCCGACATTGTCTATGTTTCTGCATTCTAATCCATCATAATCAGCCAAAACATTTGATGGCCCAAGGCAATAATAGACATCGCTTAGCGCCAACGAAAAATCTTTCCAGTTGGAATCTCTTATTTGCCTGACTACAGCCATTCCTTCTTGAGCATAGGAATTAGCCAAGCTCTGATTTTTTGTATACTGCGCATTACTCAAGGAACCGGCTACAGCTATAACAATAGCGCTTAAAACTAATATGGAAACGCTGAAAGCAAGCAAAATCTCCAAAAGTGCCTGCCCCTTTTGTTTTTTCATTGCATTATTCATATTCTATTGCTCAAAACAATAAAGAGGTAAACCAGACGCACCGCAAGCATTCCCATCACCAACATGGAATGTCCACTGTGCGTTAGTAGAACCTGACCAACCAAAGCGCCCTCCCAAGCTATTAAGAGAACTATTCCAATCATTACAATATTCGTTTGGAAAATCCGGAAAACTAGTTGTACCATCGGCGTTTGTCGTAGTCCACACATAACTAGTTTTTGCACTGCCATTCTCATCTTTATTTATCGGGTTAATAATAACACCATCTACTAGGTCATTCCAATTATTAGCAATAATCGTTATGCCATCAACTAATCTATAAGCTATCCCGGCATGGGTAAGCCGATCACCAGCAGCTGTTTCACTACTAGAAAGCCAAGCTTTCCAAATGCCTCCAAAAGACTTGCTATTTGCAAGCTGCTGACATTTACCATCAGCACCGCTTAATCCTCCAAGATTTCCATTGTAATTCGCACTAGTAATAAAAACTCTTTTCATGGGAATTGGAGTAACCGTTGGGGTAGGGGTAGAGGTAGGAACGGGGGTAGGAGTGGGCGAGGGTGTTGGGAGGGGCTCGGCGCTTACGCCTCCCAGAGAATTAACCGAAACAATTTTACCTTTTCCATAACCGGAAATAGTTACTTGCATAGGAGTAGTCTGTGCTCCGCCGGCTAATGTTGGAAAGAAAAAGAATTTTCCGTTGTCAGCATCAGCAAAACTTATGCCTTTTGGAAAAGTTTTTGCCTTATCAATAGATTCATTAAGTCCCGAACAAACAAGAATCAAACTATAGCTATTTTCCGAAGTGGCCGAAATTTTTACTCCATAACCATCCAAAGTATCAGCAGAACCACATATGTCGGGAGGCTTTACCTGCGACAGAGCTCGGGATCTTGCTGTATTCAATACGCTTGCGAAATCATTGACTGCGGACTGCAAAACTTGAATTTGGCTATAATTTCTAAATCCCGCAATGCCAACCGTACCCAAAACAGCCATAATGCTTAACGCAATCATCAGCTCAATCAGAGTAAACCCTTTTTGTTTCATGGATTTTGAAGAGTATAAGCAAAGTTCGTTGACTGATTGCAGGGATTGGGGCTAGGTAAATCCGTATCTTTTTGCGAGTCATTCGCATTTTCAAGACAAGCTATAATCGAATACGTGACCCCATTGGAAGTATAAATATAAGCAGGAGTACTTAGGGGATCGCAGGGAATTTTTTGCATATAAGTTACCGCAGGAGTCCCGCCATCAGTAAATGGATTGTTGCCGCAAGCAGGCAATGCTGTTGGATATTCTCCAATATCTGATCTGTAAAGCTCAAGAGCTGCCTGGATTTGACTAAGGTTGCTCTTTCGCACTCCGTCCCGGGCGCGTTGTCTTATTCCAACGAAATTCGCCATTAAAAACGCAGCCAAAATACCTATAATGCTGATTACCACCAGTAATTCTATTAAAGTGAATCCCGTCTTAAACTTTTTAATTTTTAATTGTAATTTTGAATTTTGCATTTTTAATTTTGAACTTTCTAAGGGCTTACATTCGGGCTTGATACTCCGTAATTGCATACATTACCGTTACCGCAAAGATTTGCAGCAGGAACGCTTTGACAATCTGCGCCATTGGCATTGCATGCCTGCGGATCTTCATCACCCCTGTCCAAACTCGCATATAAATAATAAGTTTGTTTATTGCCGTAATAAACATACTTTTTTGAGGGATTTGGATCTTTCGGTAAATTACCCATAAAAGGAAGCCAAGAATTGCCCCAATCAACAGCAACGCCGTCCAGACCTTTTATTCTGTAATCTTTCGCAGACGGATTGGACGGATAGGCCCTATTGCCCTGATAATAAAATTCTAAAGCTTTCTGAATTTGCGCAAGATCCGTTTTCCTTCTTGCATCGTTGGCTTTCTGAATTTGCGTAAGAGGATTTATAATTACAATTGCGCCTGTTGCCAAAATAGCAATAACAGATGTCGCAATAAGAACTTCAACGAAAGTAAATCCCGCACTTTTTGCCATAAGATCATGATATCAGCATTTTTAATCTCCTGTCAAACAATTTATAAATAGCGTATTATTACTATTCCGGACCCGCCGGCTTCAGCAGCTCCTCCTCCGCCGCCGCCTGTATTTGGCATACCTGCGGCTGCCGCGCTTTGCGAATTTCCTCCTTTACCTCCTCCGCAGGTGGCAGAGCCATCTGTTCCCGCTGATGAACCTCCGCCTCCTCCTCCGGCATAGCATAAGGGAACACCTGAAATATTGCTATTTATTCCCGCGCCGCCATTACCCGCAACGATTCCAGAAGCATTTTCGCCAACTCCGCTTCTTCCTCCTCCGCCTCCTGCACCATAAAAGCTAGTAGCTCCAATACCTCCACCATTTCCCTGTCCTGCTGTTCCCGCGCCCCCGGGGCTGCCATAATAAGCGCACCCTCCCCCTCCGGAACCTCCATTTCCGCCGGTACAGCTGCATGAACTTCCGCCGCATTCGGGGTTAGCGTCTCCCGCTCTACCTCCGCCTCTTCCTCCGCCAATCGCAGTTATCGTACTGAATACCGAATTCTGGCCATTTTGGCTATTGCTTGTATTGTGAACACCTTTTGCTCCTCCTGCGCCGACTGTTACGGTATAAGCTTGCGCTGTAACAGCGAAAGATGCGTTGTATTGATATCCTCCCGCTCCGCCTCCTCCGCCTCGGCCGCCGTCAGTGCCTCCTCCGCCTCCTCCGCCAACAACAAGAACCTCAGCATTCTTGGATCCAGGACCGTTCACTGTAAATGTTCCGCTTGAAGTAAAGGTATGAATTGTATATCCTCCAACACTTGTTACTGTTCCTCCAATGGCAAAAGGCGTTGGAGTGGGGGTGGGAATGGGTGTTGGTGTAGGAGTAAGAGTTGGGGTGGGGGTTGGAAGAGGAGTAGGGGTAGGGGTGGCGATGGGAGGAGGAGGAACAGTTGGCACACCCTGCGCCACAGCAACATCTGGACTTGATGCTCCATAATTACACACTTTACCCCCGCAAAGATTAGGAGCAGGAACGCTTTGACAATCGGTTCCACCGCTACATGCTTGAGAATCCGTTTCTCTATCCAAACTTGCGTACAAATAGTAAGTCTGTCCGTTGAAAGCCGGAGGAACAAAATATGCGTATTGCTTTGAAGAATCAGGATCTTTCGGTAAATTACCCATGTAGGGTATCCATGGATCACCCCAATCAATTGCATTTATCTTATAATCAGCGGATGACGGATAAGCTCCGTTATCCTGATAGTAAGTTTCCAGCGCTTTCTGAATTTGCGCAATGTCTGCTTTTCTTCTGGCATCGTTGGCTTTCTGAATTTGCGCAAAAGGATTTAATGTTACGATCAAACCCGTTACCAATATGGCAAGAATAGCCATTGCAATAAGTAGCTCTATTAATGTAAATCCCTTGGATTTAGCAGTATAGCAATTTAGCAATTTAACAATTTTCATTTTCATTGCTCAAAACAGTAAAGCCGGGCTAGCGAAGAACATGAAAGTTCACATGAGCCAGTCCAATTGCTGTCGAGTGAATTAATTTTACCTATTGTTCCTTTCGTGCCGCCAGTCCAATTGTTGCAAATTCTAAAACTAGGAAAGTTTGTGTAATAACTATCTCCGGAAGATTTAGTATTTGTCCAAGCCTGCTGGGTAGTGCCGCATGGATTCCCGTCATTAGACACTATTCCTCCGGATTCGTTTGCATTAATTGCATTCACAAGCGTCCCATCTGTCAAATCTATCCAATTATTGGCAATGAGAATTCCGCTCACCAATTCATAACGACCGTTATGGTGACTGATACGGCTTCCTGCTGAAGTCAGGTCTGTGCTAAGCCAGGCTTTCCATGTTCCCCCAAGCGTTACAGCGCCCGCAAGCGTTTGACACTTAGCATCCGCCCCTGTTAATCCTCCCAAATTACCGTTGTATTGCTGACTTGTCACAAAGATTTTTTTTGGTAATGGAGTCGGGGTAGGTGTTAGTGTTGGAGTAGGTGTGGAAGTAGGTATTAGTGTTGGAGTAGGGGTGGGAATAGGCGCTAACATGGCTAGATTTGAAGAATTGATGCTGTAATTATATGGACGCAGGCAATCTACGCCAACTGCGGTTTGGGAATCCGAACATCTTTCAAGTTTCGCATAAAGTCTGTATGCTTCCGTATCTCCATCAACAGGAGATTCGTAAAGATAATCATGGTCTGGCGACAGGGGATCCTTGGGAATTTTGGACATATACGGCGACCAAGAATTGCCCCAAGCTTTTCCGTCTATGATTCCGCCGGTTCCATCCGGATAGTGATTATTGTCGCTATAATATGTATCCAAAGCCTGCCTTATTTGCTCAAGGTCATGCTTTCTTTGAGCGTCATGGCTTTTCGCAATTTGTCCCGCAGGATTTATAACAAAAAATGCCGAAGACGCTAAGATCCCTATTATTGCAATTGCAATCAATAGCTCAATCAGCGTAAAACCGACAAAACTTTTTGAAGAATGATTTCTCCCCAAAATAAAGCTCCCAGTGTTCCCAAAACCAAGAAGGGACCAAAGGGAATTGCTGTTCCAAATGCTTTTTTTCTTCTCCATAAAATCAGTATGATACCAACAATTGCGCCTGTCAAGAACGCTATGTAAAGCCCTGTGATAATATTCGGAAATCCCAAAATCAAACCCATCAAAAATGCGAATTTAACATCGCCGAATCCCATCCCCCGTCCTTTTGTTCCAACAAATAGTGCTAGAAAAAACAAACATGCTCCAACAGCTGAAAGAAGGTGATTTACAAATCCCACCTCGAAGGTGGCAGGCTGATCCTGAGCTTGCCGAAGGAGAAGCCATGACTCCTTCGAGGTGAAAAGTAAAAAAAAGAAAGAAATAATAATAGCAGGAAAGACTATTTTGTCCGGAATAATTCCATACTTTAAATCTGCGAAAAAAACCACAATCAAAGAAGAAGTAATAAATAGATAATATATAAGATTTATATTCGCTCCTCCCAAAAAAAGAAAAACTCCTGCAAATAAAATTCCCGTTGTGAGTTCGGTAATTGGATAAAAAAGCGAAAGGCGAAC
>Ga0209542_10009622_pt1 | contig 17682 bp, 31 predicted proteins | sample RifCSPhighO2_01_FD_184028 | JGI IMG/M metagenome (GOLD analysis project Ga0209542, IMG submission 184028) | Soil microbial communities from Rifle, Colorado - Rifle CSP2_plank highO2_0.1 (SPAdes) (version 2) | ecosystem: Environmental > Terrestrial > Deep subsurface > Rock core/Sediment ...
GTTATGGACAAAGTACGTGACTTAGGAATTTCTTTAAAGGAAACAGGTATTTATATCGTTGGTCTTAGTGAAAAAAATCTCCCTTGGATGCGTGAAGAAGCAGAACATACTTGTATTCGTTGTAGTCATCAAATGCATCGTGCTGGGGTAAATTCAATCGTCGTTCCGGTCAAAGATAAAGATTGGGTGAATATTTCTCCAAAGGCAGCATTAGAATCAGCAAAATTGTATGCTTTGCAAGTTAAAAAAGTGTAACGTATGTATTTAGTCTACCCTCAAACAATCCTCAACGCGCGCAAAGACTTTAAGCAAATAACCAATCTTAGGGTGCAAATGCTGATAGTTTCTTAGCTTAAAAGTAGTGGACTAAATACGTACAGTGTAACAAAAGATTTAAATATAAAATGCCTTTTAATTCTAAAATCTATTGCAAGTCAAATAAAAATGGAAATCTCAATAACAAAAATGTCTGAAAATGGGCAAGTAGTCATACCGGCTGAAGTGCGTAAAGATGCAGGTCTGAAGCCGTCCACAAAGTTTATTGTGTTTAATGAAGGCGGTAATATCCTGCTCAAAACTATTAAAAAAGAATCTCTGCTGCGGGACATGAAACTGATGGAAGCTATCGAACGAAGTGAAGAGCAGATTAAGCAAGGAAAGTTTGTGAAGGCAGATACTTCCATGGATGAAGAAGAGATAGATGATTTACTGATGTCGTGATATCTCTATGGAAATTATTTTCTCTGAAGAATTTAAGCATGATTTCAAGAAGATAAAAGATCAAACCACAAGATTACGTATCATCAAACAGCTCAATAAATTAGAAGAAATTCCTGATGCTGGCAAACCTCTCCGTTACGATTTGAAAAATCATCGTAGTTTACGTGTGCCGCCGTTTCGCATCATTTATCGGCTGGAAGGAAATAAGATAATTATCAATTGTTTTGATCATCGGAAAGACGTATACGATTGAGCAAAGGCTAAATTCTTCCAATCACTTCTTACAAGGTCCCCATTGATGCAGATCATGTTCGCCGGGGCAATTCTGATGGCTTTTCCAGAACTGTGGACAACCAGCATCAGTTCTCTTTGTTCCTAGAAAATCTTCTTCACAGGGCAAGCGAAAATCAGCGGGAATCTTTTCCGGCAATACTGCATATAGCTCTTTATCATCTTCAAGAGTTCTTACTTTATAAAAAATATTACAATGTTGGTAAATGGCGTTTTCTAATTTGCTTAATTCAGAACGTAAATCTTCAGCATTCATCTTAGCAAGATCATCATCCCAATTGGCGGGATCAAGAATAGCATCTGCCGGAGTTTCTTCCATCGAAGCAGAATTTCTATATTTGTGAAAAGCTCTGCACTGTCTCATGCCTTCATCATAGGTTGGCAAACGAAGCACTTGCTTTGTCTCTGGAAGAGTATTCCAAACTTTGTAATCATCTACCCAGCAGCGGTCATCTCCGATTTGGTTGCGGTGGTACCGCATCGCTTTACGTAACTCTTTGATTCTATTAATCACTTTATCTTCCCTATACTTCAATACCTTCTGTTACAATTTGGTGTACTAAGGTGATCCCCTTCTTGAGTTTTGCAAATTCTTCGGGAGTATAGCATAGAAAATCTACTGGTTTGTCAAGAGTCCAATGATCATGAAATCCTCTTGCTCGTTGATAAGGCTTCACTTTCTTAAACTTGTGAGAAACGATAAGAAGATCAACATCGCTCCATTTGTGAGTTTTTCCCTTAGCCTGGCTGCCAAACAAAATCATCTTCTTAACTGGCGTATTCTTTGATAAGTTAGCTTTAAACATTTTTAATTCTTTTATAAGAGTTTCTTTTTTATCCATAGTAATATTTCCTCGCTTTGTTGAAGTAATGGCTCTGTTTCTTTTTTAGTAAAAGAAAGTGGTAAGTTGGTTGGATATCTCGTAGCGATGTAGCCTCCGGTAAGGTCTTCGCAAGTGGTCTTAAACTTTGCTGGAAGTCCTAATTTTTGAAAGAAAAAAAGAAGGTCATGGTATTTCGGAACTTCACTTTTTTTTTCTAATAGCCACAAAGCCTTAAGTGCTTTTTCGACTGCCTGCTGACAAAAAAAAATAGCTCCATCGTGTTTTTCAGCGTTAAACAAAATCGTTGCTTTTTCTAAATCATCTTCAGCTAAGTTCCACCAATGATTAACTTCTTTTTGCATGAACAGGAAATGCTACTATTTTTTATAAACCTTCTTACCTGTAAAAATTAAAAGCTCACTTTATCTTCCCTTCCTGCCACTTTTTCAAAAATAATCGTGCTGCTGCGTCTAAATCTAACTCCTTGCCTTTGCGGACTTTCTTGAAAATAACTGCGATCCTTTCCAGAATCTCTTCTGGGTCATTTTCTTCAATCTGAAAATGCTTCTTGATCCGTCCTTTTTCCTCTTCTATAATCTTCATGGCTACATATTCCGGATCTTTAATCTTGCCTGAAGAGATGGCGCTGGTCTTTCCGAATTTAGCGATATCCTTCTCTTCTTTCGGGAATACTCCCGGGGTATCGATCAGCATTATCTTGCTATCCACTCTCACTTTCTGTAAGCCCTTGGTAAATCCGCTTTCGGAAGAGGTCCTGGCTGATCCTCGTCCGGATAAAGCATTGATCAAGGAAGATTTGCCTACATTAGGATATCCCAAAACTCCTACTGTCACTCTTTCTCCTTGTGATAATTGCAGAATTTTTTTTTTAAGGATAGTGGTGCCTAATTTCTCTTTGCTGGAAATGAATACTGAAGGCTGCAGTTCTTTGGCCTTTACTTTCAATTCTTCTATATTTGCTAAATCACATTTATTGAGAACATACAATATCTTTTTACCGCCAGAACGTACCTTGTACTCAATTTCCCGGTTCCTGGTCTCTTCGATGAATCGGGCATCAAGTACTTCGATGATGATATCTGCTTCTCTCAGTACTTCGTTGACATGTTTCCAGAATGTGGGCATAACCTATAATATAAGAAGTTGTTTTATAAAATTATAGTTAGAAATATTAAAATGTTAAGGCGTGTGGTTCTTTTTTATACACAATAAAAATTCCCTTGTAAGGATTCGGCACTTCAGCAGGAAGTCTTTCTAATGTTCCATACACTTCAACACAGTAGCCTTCTAAACCGCCAAAGTCAGTGGTAAATTCCTTTGGTGTTTTTGATACGCCATGAATAGAATGTTTGCCTAAGAGCATATCAGAAATTTCCTGTGCAATTGTTTTTGCTTCTTTGTATTCCATTGTTACCTCCGTTGCTGAAGCTCAAAAGGCCCTGCATTTTTATTATATACTACAGGTAATTCTTTGTGTGGGGCTTCTGGTTTTGGAATATCTGCGGGAAGGTTGTCAACTGAACCATACACCACAATGCAAAGACCATCCAAAGATTCTTCAGGAAATTCAGCTTTATCATATTCAACTGCATTTCTTCTACTAGTAAGTGATGCACCATGTATATGGCCATGATATGAAGAGCCGCCAACATATTTAAGAGCCCATTCATCATAAATTGGTTTAGCCTCGTCCCACTTCATATTATTCTAAAGTCCAACAATCCTTTTAAACTTTTCTTCACAAATCAAACTAATGGACCAAGAACAGCTACGCAAGCAGCACCTCTTACTCATGGACGAATGCGTGCAGGATGCGAAATATATCGCTATCAAGCACGGCATCAATCAGGAAGATGTTATTGCAACGTTGGCTGCGGCGTTGTTTAGGGAAAGGGTAATAAAAGAATAATTTTTACTTCTTCTTCAAATGTTTCTTCAGGAAGCTTTCAAACCTTTCCACTTCTTGTTTAGAATTGAAGAACAACAGATGTTTCTTTCCTTTGCGAGTAAGCAAATATCCGCCTAAGAAGGTCTTATCCAGCTTATGATGAGCAACATCTTTCAGCGGAGCTTTTGCTGTCTTAATACTGCCTCTTTTCTTGCTCACTACTTCCAGATGCTTCTTAGTCAGCTTGTAATGCTCCTCGACTTGCCGCCATCGCTGCATCCCATATGAAGTAAGGAAATAAAGCGCTAGAAATAAGGCCGTAAACAATGTTCCTAAAAGCCAGGATCCTTTGGATTGTAAGTAAGCAAATAAATATACTGCTAATGCCAAGAAGGCAATAAGTACTATTTCAATCCGCATCACTAAGAATTCTTTTTTGGGGAATTTCCAGGATAAGGTATTTGATTTCATTCTTATTCACTTGTGGGAGCTTTAGTCATACTTACCATGGAGGCAATAAACATCGCTATGAAGACAATCATGAATGTAGTCTTGTAGGTTATATCATCAATAAGATAGGCAGTGATCAGAAAACCAATAATAGACATAACCATAAAACTTCCTTTCAAGGGAACAGCATGCCATCTTTGCGGAGCTCTTTTCTTATGAGAAATTCTAAGGTGTAATTTCTTAGCCATATCTTTTCAACCTCTTTATCAGAAAGAATATTTTGCGGTATTTAAAGGTTTTGGGAAGGCTATTTGCTTAGATATCGTGAGTTTGTATAAACTTCTGCACTACTTTCTGTGCTTCTTTTCTTTTTTGGTGGTGCTCTTTCAAAAAAGCAGTAATCTTTTCAATGACTATTTGCTTCAACTCTCCGCTCAAGAGTTTCCCTTTCTGGTAATCCTTATAGATTTTCTCCAGTTTTTTGTCATCAGGTTCTAAACCATATCGTAACATCTGAAAAGCGACATCCACGTCAGGATTTCCTCCTTTCTTTCTATGTTCTTCAACTGTTGCTTGCCCTCCTGAAAAGGCGTATTTCTTAATTTTCATAGCTGCTTCTTCCGGTGTATCAGTTAGTGCAATATACGAAGTGGGATCAGAAGAAGACATCTTTCCTCCTTTCAGGCCGGGTAAAAACTGATGATAGGTTGAACTTAACTGCATAAAACTAAACTCCTTTATTCTCTGCGACAAATCGCGTGCTAACCTTAGATGAGCATCTTGGTCGCTTCCCACAGGTACAACAACTGGCAATGGTTTGCCTTCAAATTCAGGCAATTGTGGATGCAACATGTCTGCGGCTTGAAGCAGCGCAGAAGCCATTTTTCCCGGAGATATTTCCCCATAAATTGCCTTGAACTCATTAAAAGTAGCATGTCGCGCCAACATATTGGCTAAGCTGTAATAAGCGCTGGCTTTTTTCCCGTCAGCAGATCTTTTAGATTGGAAATAAAAATCGCACTTTTTTAAATCCAGTCCCAAAGCGACGTAATTAGTCAAATATTCTTGGATTGCCGTTTCTCGCAATTCTTTCATATTTGGATTTCTAGAATTATAAGCTTCAATGTCAGCCACAGTTAGATATATTTTAGCGCCCAGCTTTTGATAGTGAATCATCTGGTCGGCAATCATCTTATGCCCAAAATGGAACTTTCCTGAAGGCATAAGTCCAGTCATCATGACAAACGGTTTCTTGTTTTCAATTGCATCTGCAATTCGTCCAAAATCACGCTGTGCAAAAACTAGTCCTCTACGAAATAATGGCTGGTCCAGAAATTTTTTAGGCAGATTATTGAATGGCTGCAATCCAAAATCTCTCATAAGCTTCCCGTAATCAATATCCCCCTGCACTTCCCAAGGTGTGACTTTTGCCATGGCTTTAAGATTGGGTGTGAAGTTTATATACTTTTTCAATGTCAGGCACAGTTCGAAAAGTGAGTGATACAGCGAGTCATCATTGTATATTGACTTCGAATGACGCGACCGAGTCTATACGCCATCGCCGTCAAGATCTGTGTGGACTCTGGGCTGTATCACTCACAAAACGGATTGTGCCAACGGAACGTATGTGCATAGCTCGTTCGGGGCGCTCGTCTCAATCTTTACGGAGTCTCTACGAGCGCACACACTTTGACTACCGATGGTACAAAGCCCTCACTGGTGATTTCACGCTATGCACATACAACGGAACATAATCTTTATATATCACTGAGGAAGCTGAAATTAAATGTTTCAAAAGCTCAAACATATTTACGAAACCAAATATAAATTGCTGATGATAATTCCGCTTCTGCTCTTAGTTTTATCTCTGGTGCAGTTAGGGATACAGTATAAAACTACTGGTGATTTTGTAAATAAGGGAATTTCACTAAAAGGCGGGTCTACTATAACTATTACGAAAGATCTGCATTTTTCTGCTGCTGAGTTAGAGAAATCATTGCAGCAGCAATTCCCTGCTGATGATATTACAGTACGCACCTTAAGTTCTGCCGGAAGAATAACCGGCCTTGCCATCGATTCAGGATTGCAAGATGGAAGTAAAATTGATGTTTTGACCAATGCTCTCTCGGAGCGATTTGCCTTGCAAAAAGCTGATTATAGTGTTGAAGTGGTCGGCTCTTCTTTAGGAAATAATTTTTTCAAACAGATGCTTATCGCTTTAGTGTTTTCCTTTTTACTGATGGGGATCATGGTCATTCTGTATTTTCGGGTTTTCATCACTAGTTTGATGGTTATTTTGGCGGCATTCTGCGATATGGTCATAACTCTGGCAGTCTTCAACCTTACCGGAATGAAGCTGCATCCTGCAGGGATTGCTGCTTTCCTGATGTTGATAGGATATTCTGTAGATGGAGAGGTAGTCATTTCTTCGCGTCTAATCAAGCGCAATGATGGGACAGAATTACAACGGATCTATGGGGCTTTGAGAACCGGATGGACCATGACTCAGACTACTTTAGTGGCAGTCATCGTCGCTTTGATTTTTGTACAAAGTGAAATTGTGAAACAGATCATGCTTATCTTACTTATAGGGTTGTTAGTTGATACTATTGTAACCTGGATCCAGAACGTAGGAATACTGCGCTGGCACTTGGAAAAAAAACATAAGAAACACTTTGGAAAATAATGAACAATAAAATTAAGAAAATGGCAGCAAATTGGAGAGTTTTGCTGCTTGTTGCTTTCTTGCTGTTATCAGTATTAGCTATTAAACCGCAAGTTTTTGGAACGGAAGGAGTAGAGATCCAATCCCTGCAGGCAAGTTCTCCTCTGGCTGAAGCAGGTTTAGTCATTCCTGCTAAAGTTCAGCCTATCGCACGGGAGCGTATTCTCTCAGTGGATGGTATTCCTACTCCAACTGTAGATGACTATTATTCTGCCGTCTCTCAGCTTCGCACAAATAGGACGGTCCGCCTGATAACGACCGAACAAACATATACTTTTCTCACTCCGGAAAGTGTTGATGGAAAAATAGATCTAGGCATTAAAGCCAGAGAAGCCTCTACCTCTAATATACGTATGGGCCTGGATCTGGAAGGAGGAACACGGGTCTTGCTGCAGCCGGCCGGGCAGATCTCTAAAGAAGATTTAGAAACTACTGTCGATAGTTTAAATGAGCGGCTTAACGTTTATGGATTACATGATATCGTGGTCCGCAGCGCCTCTGACTTAGAAGGAAATGATTTTATTTTGATTGAAATCGCCGGAGTTACCGAGGATGAAATTCAAGAGTTGTTAGCAAAGCAGGGAAAGTTTGAAGCAAAAATAGGGAATGAAACGGTTTTCCTCGGCGGGGAAAAAGATATTACTTATGTCTGCAGAAGCGCCGATTGTTCTGGAATTGACCCCTATGCTGGCTGCCAGTCCTACGAAGGCGGCTACCATTGCCGGTTTGCCTTCCAAATTTCACTCAGTCCGGAAGCGGCGCAGCATCATGCAGAGACCACCCGCAATTTGAAGACTGTTTCCGAAGCCGGGAGCTGTTATTTGAGCGAAGATCTAGCCCTTTATCTCGATGATGTCGAAGTAGACAGATTACGCGTGGGTTGTGAGTTGAAAGGAAGCGCTACCACAGATATCCAAATTTCAGGTTCAGGCGCAGGAATTACCCAAGCTGACGCAGTAAACGACGCATTGCAAAATATGAAGAAGCTGCAGACGGTCCTTCTTACCGGGAGCCTGCCGGTAAAATTAGATATTGTAAAAATAGATACGATCTCACCATCTTTAGGAAAAGAATTTCTGCATAACGTGATGCTGGTGGGGGTGCTGGCGTTAGTAGCAGTGTCTGGAGTGGTATTATATCGTTATAGAAAAGTAGTAGTTATTCTCCCCATGGTTTTAGTGATGCTGAGTGAGTTAGTGTTGATCTTAGGGTTTGCAGCATTAGCAAAATGGAATCTGGATCTTGCATCAATAGCAGGATTGATCGTCGTGGTAGGAACAGGCATGAATCACTTTATTGTCATCACTGATGAAACGCTGCGAAAAGAAGCGCAGGATCTGGATTGGAAAAGCAGGATCAAGAATGCTTTGTTTATCATTATGGGCGCTTATGTGATCAATTTAGGCAGTTTGATTCCCTTGTTCTGGGCTGGCGCTGGATTACTGAAAGGATTTGCGCTCACTACTATCGTGGGGATGTCGGTCGGAGTTTTGATTGCCCGTCCTGCATATGCCGCTATTGTCAAGATTTTGTTGGAAGAATAGTTGAGAGATCTGTTTGGAAATATGGCTGAAAAATCTTCGCTTCGCACCGGATTTTTGTTGATGATAGCTTGCACTATATTTACATCTACCGGGCAATTATTGTGGAAGGCAGGAGCGCTAAAAATTAGCTTTTCTAGCCCTTTAACTTTTTTTAATCTGCCGTTTATCGCTGGATGTTTTTTATATGTAGTTGGTTCACTATTACTGATTTTGGCTTTGAAAAGGGGAGAATTGAGTGTTTTGTATCCAATTATCGCTACAAGTTATGTCTGGGTCAGCATCCTTGCTCCTTTCTTTTTCCCTACTGAAGTAATGAATGCCTGGAAATGGGCCGGAGTATCCTTGATTCTCTTTTCAGTATGTCTTTTAGGTTGGAGTTCGGGAATTCGAAAAAAGCAGGAGGACTTACAATGATAGAATTCTTCATCATTATCTTAATCATTGTAGGAGTATTATCCGGCTCAATGGCTGTTCTTCTGCTCAAAAAGGCAGCTTCGCAATATTCGCTGCGAGTCTTATTTTTTCGACGCATTTTCTGGGAAGGAGCAGGTTTATTTGGGCTTTCTCTGCTTCTGTATGTAATTGTCTTGCAACGAGTGGACATCAGTGTAGCCTATCCTCTCAGCTCAATCTCCTATTTGCTCACGACTATGCTTTCTGTAAAATTCTTAGGTGAGAAGATGACTACTTGGAAATGGATTGCCTTAGCTGGAGTAATGGCTGGTGTAACCTTAATTGCGATTGGAAGTTGAACGAGAATTTATATTTTAAAGATACCAAAACCTTAAATAGTTCTTCCAGAAAGTTCATTTATGACTTATCCATTTAAGGAAGTACCCATGGTTGAACAGGTCTATCTTCGTATTGAGAATGAAGGAAGTGAAAAACCTTTCTATAGTTTGCGTCCAGGAAACTGTTTAACCACTTTCCCTGTTTCTGGTGGAACTTATTTTGGAAATGAATTAGAGAATCCTAAAGATGATTTGGTTCAATTGTTGTCGGTCCAAGCAAAGCCTTACAAAGGATTGCAGACAGTTATTGAATCAGTTTATGAAGTTGTACATCCTCTGGAGCGTAAGAGCCATCACATTCTCGAAGAAGTTGTTAGTAAGTCAAAGCAAATTTTTTTCAAAGACCAAATTGACCGACTTACTTTAGTAGGTCAAACCCTAAGAGAAACGGTTAAGAAAGCTAAATATGGTGCTGTGGATCTTAGTCGCTTTCCGAGTCATTATGTTCCCTCAGATTTTTCTACAGTGTATGATGCTGTTGTTAGTTTACATAGAGCAGTGCAAAATGCAGAAAGTAGTTTTAATAAATTAGTTATTGGCACTACCTTTACCTCTGAAGATAAGTATGGGGCTGAACCTTATGTTAAACCTCCTTTAGAATTAGCAACAGATAGGTTAAGTTATCTTTCCAGCAAACCAGAAGGAAAGAAGCTTTTTGAGGAAGTCAGAAAAGAACTGTTGTTAGGACAAATACAAAATGCAGAAAAAATTCATAGTGAGATGCGAAAAAGCTTATTGTAAATTTTTCTCTTCAATTCTTATCGCTCAAAAGCCAATCTGATCTGATCGACAATGTAGGGAAGAATAAATGCTCCTCCAAATACAGCAGCAACGATCCAAGGGTTGTGAGGCTGATTATTGAGCTGGATACTTTCTATGAAACGGTTGGAAGTGAGAACCATGACTACAACATTGCCCATGGCGATGATGGGAATGATGATGCTGGCGATCCGATGATGTTTGGTTTCTAATAAGCCGATGTCGGTGATGAGAAAGTTGTAGAGAAAACCTATTGCTAAGCCTAGTACGGCGACGATAGCATAGAGAACCAAATCATAAAGAGCGATTAAGAAAGGAATTAAAATTACAGACACCAGAAGATTGGCGAAGACAATCACCACTAAGGCGCTCCAGAATACAATTTTGGAGAAGAAGATATCATGCTTGGTGGCTTTGTCTAGAATCGCTTCTGCTTTCACCAATTCTTCTTCACGCCATCCCTTCCGTAGAAGTTCATCTCTTCTTTGAGGTTTCATGGTCAGCGGTGGCCTAAAGTTAGATGCTGGGCTACTTTCATGAATTCTCTGGCAGGCTTAGACCGTGGATAAAGATGTGTCAGAGGCATCTGCTTGTGAGCAGCCTTACGCACTTTACGATGATGTTTAATATTGGCAAGGATAGGATGTTCTAAGATGCTTTCTACCTCTTGAGGTTTAAGCTCATCTTTTCCATGGGTCATGTTTAGAATGATGCCCGTAATGGTATTGTTATTTTCTTTTGCTAATTGAATTGTTTTCAGGCCGTCCATCACTGAACTTAGAGTTGGATTGACCACCACAAGGACTTCATCGGTATTCTTAAGGATCTGTAATAAGTCGTATCCCAATCCGCTGGGCGCATCAACTAAAACGAAGTCGGCAGCATTTTTCAGTGAGTCGAACACTTTGTGCAATTTCTGGGGGTTAGTTCTTTGGTATTCGCTTAGGGAAGGAGATGCCGGAATCAGAGAGATGCCGCTTTCATGCAGGTACATGATTTCTTTGAGGCTTTTTTCTTTACGCAAGAATTTGTTTAAGGTTCCTTCAGGATTCATATGTCCAAGGTGGAGAGCCAGATTAGGAGTGACAATATTGGCATCGAGAAGAACGACGTCTTTACCAAGTTTGGCAAGACTCTGGCCTATGTTTAAAGTGCAGGTAGTCTTACCAACACCTCCTTTCCCGGAAACCAGAGCGATAAACTTGGTCATGTTTTAGGTTAAGAGAAAAAGGATTATTTAAAGATTCTGTTGTCAGAATGGTAAGAAAGACCGTCTGCACCCTTTCTCAATCTTCTTCAACGATCCCGTCAATGAGCCCTTGCGCGTAATTAAGAAAGTAGTGGATAAATTTTTCACAGTTGACTAAGGTGTCGATCTCCACTTCTACGGTAGAATCTTCCATAGCGACTATCAAGGTGACGTGCCGGCGGAATTCCTGTCTTTTAAGATATGCAGATTTGAGGATGTTGCGCAAGGAAAAGTAAAAATGAAGATTTTTTTGGATAAGCGGATCGTCAGGATACAATTCTGCCAGTTTTTTTGCTTTCAGGGCCGGACTTTTAGGCACGCTATCCAGCTTCTTGTCTTCCATGGCTTTTTCCAGGAAGGCGTCAACCACAAAATCGTAGGTGCTGACCATGCGGTTCAAGGCATTGTTGATGACGTCGACCGTCCTGGTGTATTTTAAGCTGACGTATATGATGTGTTCTAAGCGCTTTAGCTCTTCTTTCGCTTCCAACAAATTTTCATTCATCTGTAAAATCTCCACAAGAACTGAGCTATAATGGAGACCGCTTTTTATTACTTTCCCTTTTTTGGGATTTATTTACGAGATTTAGAATTATTTTTGTCCGCTGCAGAAATTTTTCTACATCTTTAGTGGAAACAACTTCCAGATCATAATTATCAGAGCAGATGATGTGAGCATTTCCCCGTTTGAATTCCATAGGGCTTTGTTTCTGACGGTGCAGGATTTCATGGATGCGCAGCATGAAAACAATATCATCGTTAGGAAGATGGTGTCTTGCGGCTACAGGACGAACAGCATTGATTTTTTTAAGCAATCCTTCCGGAGCGGTCAGTTTTTCTTTTGTGAGAATTGTTTCTAAAGTGTATTCCAGGCAATTGCTAATGCTTTTTACTATAGCGAGCAAGAGTTTAGGGTCTTTGGCAACCAGAAAAGTGATGTGAAATAGATGTTCTGCGGTTTGATAGTGGTCGGAGGCCTTACTTAACGATGTATTACCATTCATTCTTAAGGCCGAGAGATTCTAGATCTCCTGGTAATAACTCAAATTCTCCTCTCGCAAAACCAGCATCGAGGGAGTCTATAACTTTACGATATTTTTCCATCTCTGGAAATATTTTTACGAGGACGCCATACAAATTTTCCGCTTCTTGAGAGTTACCGCCGTATTGGTTTCTAGCATCACTATAACTACCTATTGCATTGGCCAATCTTCTGTCTCTCGTAGCATTTGGCACATAAATTTCATTCATTATTTGGTCTAGATCCATTGTTTCACCTTTATTCATTCTTCAAATTTAATATAGCTTCAGCCAGATCGCCTTCTGCTTTCTCAATAGCTTTTCGAGCCGTATTTCTATCCGCGCCAGCCTGATCCATGACCGTCCTGATATCATCTTCAGAAATGTCCGGCATAGAGGAGACTGCTTCTTCATGAACATCACCAGAGATCTGAAAATTTTCCTGGCCCATCATGTTGACTTTAGCCACAGAAGGATTAGTGATGACAATAGTTTTGTCCTTAGTCTTGATGATGACTTCAGTGGCAGGAATGTCTACTTGCTGGATCCCCAGCTGTTTCATCATCTGCTGCATTTTCCGAGGATTCATTCCGGGTAACATTTTGAAATATTATTGAGGGTAGACTCTATAGTTATCCCATTCTTCTTCTGTACCAGGATGGGCGCTTTGTAGGTCACAATCCTTTCTTAGTATGAGGTAGTCTGGTTTGCCATCATGTTCTCTGGCAAAAACAATTAAGCGACAATTAGTTTGTTCTTGAAGTTTTCTGTCGGCCATTTCCATTCCTGAAGGGTTTAAACACATGCCGCCATATTCTTCAGGGAGGCTGCCTCTTCTATATCCACAAGGCTCATTCGTTTCTTCTACTGCATGACAGGTATCAATCAAATCATCTACTACTTTATCCATAGGTTCTTTGCTACAACTTTGTAACCCTAAAGCCAAGCCTAACCCTAGAACATATTTATCGGTGCTCATGCTAAGAATTTGCCTCCAAAGTAATGGAGCAAGGCGATGATGATGATCATAGCAATACAGAAAATGACTACCGCTCCAGGAGAGAGATGTATTTTAGAGCCTGAATCTTCGTTGAATCTGGTCAATCCTCCGCCGCTGGAAGGCATGGTTATCTTGTTGTCTGCCATAGGATATTATTTTAATATCTCTCTTATAATACTTTCGGAATTTTTGTAGAAATGGTAGCCGTGGTCTTGTTCTAATTGGCGTAAGGTTTCATGGGTCCTACCAATAATGATGTCACGCGTTTGAGGAGTGATTCCTTCCTTCGGTATTTTGGAGAAAGCAGTTATCTCCGCTAAGTTAGGCTGTTCTATTCTTTTCATTTCGGAAATGGCATATTTCATCCAGGCGATTTTATGGATAGGATTTTCGCTGGCAATTTTTTCTATCTGTTGATAGCTGTGCGATCCCCCTTGGTATTCTCGTGGTTCCAATAAAGAACAAACTGCGTCCACTGCGCCTAGTTCCAGGGCATCTTCAGTAGCATTAGGATAGATTTGGTTCCATTTTTGATGATGATGTTGGTGGCGGTGGTGTTCACGAGAAGCCATGATCTCAGTATGGAACGATTCTTTTCCGTGATCTCGGAATTGCAAGGCAAAACCTTTTACTGCTTCCCAATCAAATTTATTATAAGGGTGGACTATGTCATGCGGCCGATCAGGGTCTTCTGAACCGAACTGTAGTGTTTGTAAGAAATATTCTATGTGGTAAGCATGCGTGTCTGTATGAAGAATCCATTTAATTATTTCAGTTTCGTCAGGTAAAACTTCTGTTACTGTGTGCATATTTGCTCTTACTATCAGTTATAGAGGCAGGATTATAAAGATTTAGGTGCTATTTTCTTTTCCAGCATATTGGCAGCAAATGCTCTATGAACAAGATAGGCTACTCCCGCCCCCAGCCAGTACGCAGCGATATCCTTAGGGTCAAAAGTATCGCTCATAATTCCGGTCAATTCGCCAATGGTGCATAACGCTCCGGCAGCTGCTGGGGCAGTCCAATCAAAGAGTTTGGTATTATGTTTTTGTTCCGTGTAGCGATAATACATCAGAAATAATGCTGCAAACATCGCTCCAGCGGCGATATCTGAACCTTGGCCAAGAATTGGATGCCATTGCATCTGCTGGTTTTGAACTTTTTGCTGCAATGTTTCGATATAATATCCGCATGCTCCAGAAGTGATGGCGGTAGAAGCATTAATCAGATAAGGTTTGGAGGACATTATAGATCATTTTTTATGATTTATAAGAATGGTAAATCTCCAATATTTTTTGGTCTATTGGATCAAAAACAGCGCTGAGAAGTGATGGATGAAGTAGCCTCCCTACTTGTTGAACCTGTTTCATAAGTCCTTTGCGATAATCAGATTTTATTTCTCCATTTTCAATAAGAATGCTTGGAGAAGGACTATTATTATAATTATGTAGATCAGCATACACCCGCCAGAGCATTTTTAATTTTTGAACTTCAACAGTAGTAATACCTGGGGGGAAAATTTTCCATTTTCTTTTTTTCACTAATTGCGGGGTATTTTTTGTTAACGCCATTATTCCACTAACTTTTTCGTCTACAAAATTATAATTTAACCCTCTTACGCTTCCGACATAGAAAACAGTTTGTTCGTTATCTTGCATAGTAATCTTATTTTCTAGATTTTGTTGGGCAGTAGAAATATCAATTTCAGTCTGCGTTTTTACTATCGCAGTACTCGGTTCTTCTTGCCTCTTCGCTTCGGCAAGAACATGCTCATATAATTCTGGTCTTATCTGTCTGATGCGTTCTAATACTTCAGCAGCTTCTACCGAAAGAGAACTGCGATAACCATTTCCATTAGTCTGAGGACTTTGTACTAATTTTTCTAGTTCGTCTTGATTCATTTTTCCTTTCCAACACTAAGAGTTGATCAAGTATCCAATACCATAACCAATACCGTAGGCTACTGCACCGAAAACTGTCGTCGTCAAGGCACCGGAGGCAGCCCCGACTCTTCCCATCTTGTTCACATCAATTTCTGAGCTTACACCCGCAGTCGAGTGATTCCATTGATCAGAAAGCATTCTGCCCATAGTTCTTCCGAAAACTGGGTTTAAGACGAAGGGAAGCGCTAGGACTGCATAATCCCCCATATTTGGATAATCTGTTCCAGTTGCATGCCGCAAACCTTCTAAAGCGTAGAGGCCGGAAATTGCTGCAACCGCGCCTACTGCTCCCTTTATACGGCTTCTGATCAGATCTTGCTCAGAAATCTGTGTGCGTTGCTCAAGAGATCCTGATGGTTGTTCTTTGTTTTGTTGTCTGGTCATTTTTTCTCCAAAAACACTTAAGACACCTCTGAACTCTAAAATTGTACTATTCCCACTTACATTTTTTTAATCAACTTTTTTCTCAAAAAAGGTTGGTAGAGCAGCATAAGCCGCCTTTTGTCGAGCCCAAAGCAATCGTGTGATTGCCGATGGCTCGTGAAAGCATTCTACTATGCGTCAAATTTGACTTGCACCAGCCAGTGTTCGCCGTTTCATCGGTCCCATAATCAACGTCAAGGGGTTAACTCGCACATTTCTCAACATGCTTCGCCATTCAATCATCCTCGATCATGGACGTGTCGTTTCTGAGCCAGTGACACGGAATTTCTCCGTCTTCCTTCAGGAAGTGGCCTTTTTGCGGTGGGCGGACTTTCACTCACAACCCTTTTGGCTCACTCCGTTCGCAAAAGGTTTGATCCAAATGCTTTCAGGTGGGACTTCCACTTTCGTTTCAGTCCCACGATAAACGGAAGTGAAGGGTCGCGTAAGCTTTCTGCCACTACTACCAATATTCTTTTTCTGACGGTACTTTATAAAACTTTACTTCAAATCAACCAGCTCAACCGTAACCTTAAAGTCGACCGCAACCGGCTTGTGATCAGAGAGATCTTCGCCTTTTTCATTCACAAAGTCTTTTGGAATGTACCAAGAAAGAGGTTCCAACTGCACCGCACTTCCACTTTTATACAGAATACGATCGATATTGTGCGGCTCAGGACAATCCAGTTCCCGGCAGCTGTCTTTCAAGCCGGTCAAAGATAATAATTGTTCTAATTGTAATTCATCTTCTTGCTCTATATTTGTATCACAAGCTATGATAACTGCGCGATAGGGGGAACGATTGTTGATAGATTCTGCAAGTTGTATAATTTGTTTATCTCTCGCGGCTTTATCTCCTTCAGAATTACCGGCGTCCATATGGCAGTTGTAGACATCGACCCACACTCCAGGCATGACTTCAGTGTACGCAGCAGAAAAACCTTTTGGGGCGAAGCAATCGCTGGATTGATCATAAGTGCCACTGCAGGTATACCATCTTTCTAAGAAGTAATTTTCTATTGGTACATTGGAGAATAAAGTAAGACCGCTAGGATTGACGGTCTCATCTTCTCGTTGAGCATAGTATTCTTCTGGCGTCCGATAAGGATGTTCTATCGAAGATGCGAGAAGATGGTGGTAAAAAAAATCTTCTTGGATTGCAACTATATCATAATCGTTAAGTAACGGGCTGATGAGTGGCATATTATCTTTGGGATGAGTGCCGGCGACACTTTCTGGAAGCCCATGGACATTATAAGTTACTACAGAAATTTCAGCCTCTCCGCAATTGATAGGTCCTGATCCGCAGGTTGTAAGAGAAGCGATAATCGCGGCAAGATGTTTTTTATTCATGAGTATTCAAAAAGCTAGTTTTATTTAAAATTAGGGCATATATAATTTAACGGACAATATCTACCTTTAATAAGAGTTTTTCCATCCCTTCCTGATGCCCTGCGCCAACCACAGCCAGTATTTTCTTCTCAGGGTTTTCTCGCATGATTTTTACTAACTGCTTGACCATGTACTTATCTCGATCAGCAATGATCGTTTTATAGACACTAGGATACTGTTTTTTCATCTGGCCGATGATTTTGGCGATGACCTGCTGCTCAGGAACTTTATGCAGATCAAATTCTTCTAAGCCGTAATTCTTCATCTGTCTTTTTGGAAATAATAATCCTTTCAAGATATCTAGTCCGAATCGTCCTTTTTCTTTCCAAGTAAGTTCTTTGGAAAAGTTTTTGAGAGTGATGTTAATAGGTTGATCGATTAATGCTACTTGTAAATTTTTTGCATGAGCTATCTCTAACGCAGTTTTCATCTCTGAACCAGGAGAAACGCCGACTATTTTTCCTAACTTTTGCTGGACGTACTGTCCGATCTTGACAAAAGCGTACCCTTTTACGCCGATCTTAGCGATATCGCGGAAAGACATCTTGCTCTTGTGCTGCTGCATTAGTGCGATGGCCCGCTGGCGATCTAATTCAACCGCCATGATCTCTGGCTGGAATTCTTCTACAGTTTTCTTGATCT
>Ga0209542_10009623_pt1 | contig 17680 bp, 11 predicted proteins | sample RifCSPhighO2_01_FD_184028 | JGI IMG/M metagenome (GOLD analysis project Ga0209542, IMG submission 184028) | Soil microbial communities from Rifle, Colorado - Rifle CSP2_plank highO2_0.1 (SPAdes) (version 2) | ecosystem: Environmental > Terrestrial > Deep subsurface > Rock core/Sediment ...
TACCGCAGTTGCATCTATATCAATTACACTTCCGGCTGTATCAACTCTTAATCCTGTTGTTGTACTTCCAATGTCAACCGTATCATCAAGTATTAAATTTGAATCAGAATCAGAAATAGTCCCTGTTACTAACAAGCCATCGTTAACTATTACTGTACCTAAACCGTTCGCAATCAATGTAAGGTCTTCATCTGTTCCTGTGGTAATGTCGGTTGCAACTGAAGAGAGGGTAAGTGTTCCTCCTGCCGTTATTGAATCGTTAAGGTTGATGACACCTCCACCTGTACCATATAAAGTAAGATCCTCTCCGCTTGCAGTAGTAATATCATTGGCAACAGCGTTGAAAATGAGAGATCCGTAGGAAGTAACACTATCGTTAAGTTCGATTATTCCAGTGCCGTATGCAACAAGAGTCAGGTTTTCATCTGCAGTTGTTGTAATATCTGTAGTGTTATTTCCGAGGACAATACTGTCAGCTGTAATTGCACCAGTGGTTGCATTAACATGGAATTTGGCTGATGATGTTGCGGTTCCGCCTATGGCTAGGTCTGCAACTCCTGCATAAGGTCCGTATGGATGGTAGACATTTAGCGTATTTGCCCAAAGAGAGGAGGATGAGAGCGGATTTCCTCCAATATAGAATGATCCTCCGACTTCCAAAATATCCTCAATGTAAAGGTCATCATCTGTTGAAGCATAGGTGGCTGAACCACCTGAATCAGAAATAACATTGTAGGCGACATCTCCTGCATGGCCTCCGATGATTAAAGTATCGGTATCTCCCAAGATAACCTCATCTCCCGGATTAAGAGTTAAATCCCCAGTTGTTGTTAGTATGGCCTGAGCACCGACAAAGGAAATATCATCATCAATTGATACGGCTGTATCATCAATATCAGAAATGGTTGCATCAGTTGTCAGTAAAAGTCCGGTGGTTGCTGAGCCTAAGTTTAATTGATCATCGAGAACCAAGTCTCCATCAATATCTATAATTACTCCTGTGGTTGCTATACGAACTCCGGTTGTGGCACTTCCCAAGTCAACCGTATCATTAAGGATAATATTCCCATCGATATCTATTACACTTCCGGCTGTATCAACTCTTAATCCTGTTGTTGTACTTCCAATGTCTACTGTATCATCAAGTATTAAGTTAGAATCAGAATCAGAAATAGTTCCTGTTACATCAACAGTATCATTTAACTGTAGAGTTCCGTCGATGTCAGAGATTGATCCGGTGGTTGTAACCCTAACACCCGTTGTTGTACTTCCTATGTCAATTTGGTCATCCAAGACAAGGTTTCCGTCTAAGTCAGAAACCAAGCCGGTTGAGGTTATATTTACCCCAGTAGTTGCTGTTAGGATTATTGCTCCTGTTCCATTAGGGTCAAAGGTCAAATCTTCATTGGTGTCCTGTGTACTGAGCGTAGCCGAAGCATCATCGAGACCCAGTGTCAAATCACCAGTTTCAATAGTCCCTGTCCTTGTCAGATTAAATTGGGTGGTTCCAGAAGCACTTGCAGTTAATATGTTTTGGTCGCCGGTTTCATCAAAGATGGATAAGGCCTTTCCAACAACTGCTCCTGTTAGGTGGAATTTGGAGGTGGGGGAGTCGATGCCGATACCCAGCTTATTATTTGTTGCATCCCAGGTAAAACCAGAGGTTTCTGAGGTTATTGAGGTGGTTGTGTCAAAGTAGGCAATTTGTCCTGCTGTTCCTGATCCGGAAATTCCCCCGAGTCCAACCGTACAGGTGACCAGGTTATTTGATCCATCCAAACAAAGTGCGGATCCGCTTCCTGAGGTCAGCCCGCTGATATTAAGATAGCTGGTATCTCCTGAAGTAACGGTAAAATTAATGTCTCCTGTTGTGGCTGGATTAAAATTTATGGCTCCATCCGCCGTAATTGCGCCTATTCCGGAAAGATCACCGCTGGTTGATATATCCCAATCTCCAGTGTTAATGTCTAAGGTTCCGACTCCACCCCCTATGGCTATTACATCTGCCCCAGTTCCCCCTGTTCCGATATTGATAGTATCGGCTCCTGTTCCGGTGCCGATATTTATGGCTCTTGTCAAAGCTCCTCCGGCTCCGATATTTAGGGTTGTCGTGACAGTACTACCCAGGTTAATTGTTGTGGCAGTTGTGTCTCCCAAAGCCAATGTTCCAGCTGCGCTTGTATCGATTCCGTAGCCTCCCTGAACTGTTATATGGCCTGTGGTTGCAAGATCAAAATTGGAAAAATCAATCACCGCGCTTGTTCCTGAAAGGGTATAAGTTGTTCCAGTTATAGTATTGGCTCCAACATTTAAAGCATTGGTTATTGTTTCATCGGAGACATCAATTGCATCAGTGATAGTGCCTGAGGAAGTTTGTCGGATAAGAATTGCATCAGCAGTTGTTCCGGATCCTGCCGCATCAGTGGTTATTAAAGTTCCAGTTCCTGCGTTTGATATTCTTAAAGCATCGGTTGCCCCTGTTGCCAGCTGATCAAGTGTGAGGACGTATGAGGAGTCCGTGCCTCCTGATGCAGGGTTTCTGAAGATAAGAGAATCATCGCTTGAATCAAGAGCAATAATTGTATCACTGCCGTTTACATCATTGCTGTAAGCTTCTTGCAAGCTTGTTGATGCACCGCTAATATCCGACCATGTAGTTCCGTTATAAACCTTGACTCTTTGGTCTGAAGTGTCGAAAGCAAGGTATCCCATTCCGCTTGAGAGGTTTGTCAAGCTTCCTGACTGTGGAAGTTTTAATCCCTGCGGGCTTGAATCATCGTGGACAATATTAGAAAGATCTAAAAAACCTCCGTCTGATATAGTTAGTATTCCGGTATTACCTATTGTAATTAGATCAGTTCCGCCTGAATTTTCAAATACTGCAAGATTAGAGGTTTGAGTGCTATTTCCCTGAATAAAAAGCTGAATTTGGTCAGTATCTCCGTCAATTGAAAATTTGGCACTCGATAAGGTTGATGTGCCTCCTAAAACCAGTTCGTCGGTTGTGTCGGTTAAATAGACTGTTGTACCCGAGTCTGTCCAAGAATCGGTTGTCCAGGTAAAACCGCCAGTTGAGGAATTATAAGATAAAAGATAAGCATTTGTGGGTGAGTTTGATACACTAAGATCGATTTCTTTTATAGTATCATCGGCAATTTCTCCTGACTCTATCGAAGTTCCCAAAGTTGTTTGGAGTGAACCGCTTGATACTTGTAATCCTGTTCCGGTAATGTCTGTTATTGTATCACTCCCAATCACCAAAGTTGGAATATAGGCAGAGCCATCGACTTCCAGATCGCCGGTTATATAAAGATCATTCCCGGTTAGGTCAATTGAGCCGGCTGTTCCGGTTCCCACTGATACGCCGCCTCCTCCCGGATCAACTAGTAAGTCACCTTCCGAAATCAAACGATTGCCCGCCAGGTTAAGAGTATTGCCTATTGTTGTTGTTCCTGTGCCTGCGGCTAGATTGAGAGAAGTTGCCGCGCCTCCGATATTTAAGGTTGTTGCAGTTTCGTTGACAAGGTTAAAAGTGCTTGCTGAACTTACGATTTTTCCACTATCTACAGCAAGTATTCCTTCAATGGTTGTATTTTCTTTAAAGACACTATCTACATTGACATTGAAAGATATATTTTGAAAGGTTGAGGCAGCAAGAACCTCTTCTTTTTGGGATTCAGAAAATCTTTTTAAGCTTTTGAATGCTTCATTTTCCTTATCTTTTTTTACAAGAGGAAAAACTGAAGAGGATTCGCTGCTTGGTATAAGTTTAGCCAAGAATCTTTTTTGACCAATAAGAGCCAGACTTAATGTCAAAAAAAGTAAGCTAGCTAAGACAATAGCTTTTTTTTGCACCTTTGGTAGAGATTTATAAATCGCAGGAATTACTTCCATGGTTTTTTCTTCGATTGAAGGACCTATGAGAGGTTTTCTGAAAAGAATTTCTGCTTGGGAGCTTTTCTCGAATTTATCAAAACTATATCTGATCCTTTTTTTGCCCTTTTTACGCTTAAAAGTGTATATTTGTGAGAGAGAATAGCGTCTATGTTTTCCGAGTGTGCGCAAGGGGAAAAGTATGTGCTTTTCTTCCCAGCGTCGTAATGTTTTTTCAGAAACATTAAGTATTCGGGAAGCTTCATTTATGGAGACAAATTCATCATTTTTTTTAGGCAAGTTTTTGGGCATTTTAGTAAGAGTTTGGAAATTTACCCTAAAAATTTGGACATTTAAATACGCAATGTCTAATTTATTAAGACTGGTTTTCTGATAAAAGTCAAGACTGTTTTTAAGAAAAAATTACGATGTTGTAAACCTGGATATTGAGATCTATCTCTGATGTTTCCCGCAAAATATTCGGAAATTAGTTAGTCAATTATAAAAGTTTAGCTATTCCTGGCTTTATTAGAAGACAAAATAGGCTTTTTTAAATAGTTGCTTTTTCGATAACCGCAATAGATGCGTTAATTATTATTCTTCAATAATTATCTTTTACTTTCCATTTTTATAATCTAAAACATTAGGAAATTATGCGGAAAAATATTTTGCATAGATATTCTAGAGAATTTGGTAAGCTGCAAATATTGCTTTTTAAAAGATAAGATACTAGCATGAATTAATATGCGGAAAAATACTTTTTTAAAATTTGTCTTTTCAATATTACTTATTTTTTTCTTTATTTCACTGAACTTTGAAGCTAAGATAAATGCTCAAATAACTTCATCAGGTATTGCAACTACAGCCCCGATTAACGATGATCAGGCCCAAAACGGCGATATTATCTGTTTATATTCTGATGGAGTAAGAAGGTGTGAGATTTTCCAGGATCCTGCAATGTATGGAGTAATTAGTGATCTTCCCGCGGCATCTCTTGAAGATAAAGATGTTAAAAATTCAAGGCTTGTTATAACATCAGGTATTGCTGAAGTTAGAGTATTTTCGGCAAATGGTTTTGTCAAAGAAGGCAATTTTGTTACCAGCTCAGAAACTCCAGGAGTTGCCCAACTTTCAAATAGAAATGGTTACGTCTTGGGCACAGCTTTGGAGAATTATGAATCAACTGATCCTAATGCGATTGGAAAAATCCAAATTATCGTTAATATTCACCCAGCCATCGGCTTAACAGGTTCAAGAGGAAACCTGATTAAGTTTATAAGAGAGGGTATGACGGTTCCGATTTTTGAACCACTTGAATCTTTGCGTTATTTGCTTGCTGTTTTGATGATTCTTCTTTCATTTAGCTTGGGAATGATTTATTTCGGTAAGTCCTCAAGAACAGGGATTGAAGCAATAGGCAGAAACCCGCTGGCCAGAAGAGTGATACAGTTTACAGTAGTTTTAAATATTATGTTGACAATTGTTATTATTCTTGTGGGTTTGGGGATAGCTTACCTAATACTGATTTTGTAACTTATGATTAATCTGCCTTTTTTTACTAAAAAAGAAATAAAAGTTAAGCCTCTGGTTCTTTTGGTCATTGATGGCTTTGGGTTGGCTCCTCCCTCTGGAGGAAATGCCATAAGTCTAGCTAGAACCCCTCATTATCAATCATACCTCAAGGACTATCCTCAAACAGAACTCATTGCTTCGGGAGAATCTGTTGGTCTTCCAGCCAATGAAGTCGGAAATACGGAAGTCGGACATTTAACGTTGGGTGCAGGAAGAGTAATCCTTCAGGATCTAAAGAGAATAAATCTGGCGATTGAAAAAGGTTTTTTTTATGATAATAAGGCGTTTTTGCAGGCTTCCTCTCATGTTAAAGAGAGTAATTCCAAGTTTCATATAATGGGTCTGGTAGGTAGTGGTAACGTTCATTCGTCTTTGGAGCATTTGTATGCTCTTATCCAGTTTTGTAAAAAGGAAGGGATAGACAAAGTTTTCCTGCATCTTTTTACAGACGGCAGGGATTCTCCGCCACAAGAGGCTAAAGAGATAGTTGAACAAGTAGAGAATCGTTTAAAGAATCTTAAGATTGGGAAAATTGCCAGCATATCAGGAAGGTATTTTGCTATGGATCGGGATAGACGTTGGGAAAGAACCGAGAGGGTTTATAAAGCTTTAGTTCTTTCCCAGGCTATCCAAGTTAGATCTAGCCCAGATGCGATAAAAAGTGCTTATGCTAAAAATCAGACGGACGAGTTTATAGAGCCAACTTTAATTGCAGACGAACAAGGGCCGATAGCAAGAATTGAGGACAATGATGCGGTTATCTTTTTTAACTTCAGAATTGACCGATCTGAGCAGCTGGCAATGGCCTTTGTCCTGCCTAATTTTGAAACTTTGAAATCATTTGATTTTGGTTATGATCCGGAAACTGACATAAGACTTAGGGATGTCCAAATTAGTGCAACTTTTCAAAGAGAAAAGGTGCCCAAGAACTTGTTTTTTGTTAGCATGACTGAATATGAAAAGAATCTGCCGGTTTCAGCTGTGGCTTTTGGACCTGAAGTTGTTGAGAATCCCTTATCATTAATTCTTTCTCGGTATGGTTTGAAGCAGATGCATATGGCTGAGTCCGAAAAAGAAAGATTTGTCAAGTACTATTTTAATGGTCTGCGCGAAGAGCCGGTTGATGGAGAGGATGATCTGGTTGTTCCCTCTCCCAAAGTTGCAACTTATGATCAAAAACCTGAAATGTCACTACCAGGGCTTGTCAAGGAAGCAATAAGACAGGTTAATAAAGACAAATATCATTTTTTTGTTATCAATTTCGCCAATCCTGATATGGTGGCTCACACAGGTGATCTTAATAAAACTGTAAAGGCAATCGAATATGTCGATGAGTATATGGGTAAGTTAATTGAGGCAGTATTAAAGGTTAACGGAACTATGTTTGTTACTGCAGATCATGGTAATGCCGAGGAGCTGTTGACTTATCCGACCTCAGCGTATTTTTATACAACTGCGAAAGGAAGCAAAAATACAGATCATTCCAATAACCCCGTACCTTTAATAATCATTAACAATCGCTTAAAAGGTGCGCAAGTTAAACTTGCCAAGGGAAGCTTGGCGGATGTTGGATCTACAATCCTAACCTTTCTGAATATTCCAGTACCCAGCGAAATGCAGGGTAAAAATCTACTATACTAATACTTATGGATTTAACTTTAACTTATTTAATTATTTTAACTTTCGTTTCCCTGATACTTTTTTTGTTGGCTTTGCTTATCATTTATTTAAGGCTGATTGCCAAATATTTAAAGCTTAAGGAAGAAAGCGAAAAATCTTTAAAGGAAGAAAGGAAAAAATATGAAGATTCGTTTAGAGATGCTCAAAAGATTGTTGGGGCAGCCAGAATCAAAGCAATCGATATTATTAAGAATGCAGAAGAGTTTAATAAGGATCAGTTGGCTAAAATATCTGAGGTTCTAGATCAATCTTCACAATTGTCTTTAAAATCTTATCAAGAAGCTTTAAAAAATATTCAAGATGAAATGGGTAAAGTATTATTAAGTGTACCAAACAATATCAATAACAGTATTGTCAGTGCAATTCAAAGTTTCAGTTTCAGTCTTCAGAATCAATTTACCAATGCCCAGAAGAAGATGCTTGAGGATTTTACCAATCTATACAAAAGTTCCGAAGCTGATATTGAGAATTATAAGAGAGAAAGACTTAAGGTCTTAGATAGTTTGATATTAAAGGTTATTGAGGAAGTATCACTTAGGGTACTGGGCAAGGAAATAAGTGTGGAAGAGCATGAGAAACTGGTCCTGAAAGCATTAGAAGAGGCAAAGAGAAAAAATGCTCTAGAGGATAGATGAGTCAAAGAGCCAAAAATGATATGGAAAGTGTTTCTGAGAGTGTTTTAATTAATCATCTTAGAACCCAGGAAGAATCTCTTAAGTTACTTGACGAAATTGATTTGCTTTTAAATTCTTTATATGAAGAAAAGGGAGAGGGTTTTGAGCTTGCTTTGAAGAGTAAAGTTAGATCTTGGGTGACTGAGGCTATCAGAGAGGAGATGTCAAAGGGAGTCGATATGGAGGAATTCTTAAAAAGTGTCAAGAATGAGATTGCCAGCTTTAAGGAACTTAAGATTTCTCTTGCTTTTGAGCCGACTTCTTTAAGTATTGAGAAGATTTACATGCAAGCGCAGGGGATTTGGGGCAGAAAGATTCTCCTTAATCTTTCTTATGACCCCAATCTTATTGCCGGTTGCGTAATTATATTTGAGGGAGAGTATAGAGATTTTTCTTTAAGGAAAGCTTTTAAAAAGGAGTTTTTGCAGAAAAAAGAGCAAATACTAAGTTTATTCAAGGACTACCAGGTGTCTGATCAAGTGTAAATATTTACTGCAGGTGGATGGATTTACTAACCGATTTCACCTCGGAGGAGTCCCTTCGGGCCATCGTCCGAGGTTGCTATTCGCGATTTCAAGAATTCCCCGATACAAGTATTGGGGATGAATCGAAGCAAAGATAACATCTTTCTTTAGAGATAATACCTCGCAACAAGTTTCGAGGAAGTTGTTATTAAGGGAAGTGTGAAACTTGTCCTTGATAAGGAAGAAAGAATTACACACCCGCTGTGAACGGGGGAATTAACTTTCCAATTAAATTAAGATTGAGTATATATGAAAGATTTTAACTTTTATCTGGAGCAAATTGGGGAAATTGGCTTTACCGAGGAGATTGTCCACTCCATCGTTTATGTCTCGGGTTTACCTCAGGCAAAGCCCTCTGAGGTTGTAATGTTTGAGTCAGGAGAAATTGGTCAAGTTTTGTCTTTGGGTGAGGATTTAGTCGAAGTTTTACTTTTGACTAGATCAGAATTAAGAGTAGGCACTAAAGTTGTTAGGACAGATGAGCTCTTACAGGTGCCTGTGGGAGAGAGTTTGCTGGGAAGAGCGTTTGATCCCTTGGTCAAGCCGATTGACGATGGCAGACTGATTGGCGGATTAAAAGTGAGCCCTATTGATACTCAACCTCACGGAATAATAGGTAGAAAACAAGTTTCCGAGTCCTTGGAAACTGGAGTGACCATAGTTGACCTGATAATTCCTCTGGCAAAGGGTCAAAGGGAACTGGTGATTGGAGACAGGAAGACGGGAAAGACAGGTTTTCTTCTTCAGGTAATGTTAACCCAGGCCCGGATGGGGACGGTTTGCATATATTGTGTTATCGGTCAGAGGTTGATCGATATTAAAAATAGGTTTGAGTTTATGGAAGAAATGGGTATTAAAAAAAATTGTTTGATTGTGGCAACCAGCTCCTCAGATGCTCCGGGACTTATCTTTCTGACTCCTTACAGCGCCATGACAATTGCTGAATTTTTTCGAGATCAGGGTAAGGATGTGCTTCTTATTTTGGATGATATGACAACTCACGCCAGATATTACAGAGAAATTTCGCTTCTAGCCAAAAGATTTCCCGGTAGAAGTTCTTACCCAGGTGATATTTTTTACACACAAGCAAAGTTAATTGAGCGGGCGGGTAATTATAAAAAGGGTTCGATTACCTGTTTGCCTGTGGCTGAGGCGGTTTTGGGGGACCTTTCAGGATATATCCAAACAAATTTAATGTCCATGACCGATGGCCATATATTTTTTGATATAGATTTATACAATCAGGGTAGAAGACCTGCTGTTAATCCCTTTCTTTCAGTAACCAGAAGCGGACATCAGGTTCAAACATTTTTGCAGCAGGATTTAGGCAGAAAATTAACCAGCTTTTTGGTTGAATATGAAAAAATGAAAGAGTTTATGCATTTTGGAGCAGAAGCTGGCGAGACTGTCCAAAATGTAATTGAGCTGGGGAGAAAACTGGACATCTTTTTTAATCAACCTCTGGGTAAAACTATACCCGTCAACGCCAACATTTTATTAGCTGGGGGGTTGTGGTCAGGAGTTTGGAGGGGAGGGGATGATGAAGATTTTAAAAGGAAAATCGAGGAAGTAATATTGAATTATGAGACCAATAAAGGATACAAAACCAAAGTTGATGAACTCATTAAATCTTGTAATAAATTTACTGACTTAGTTAATAGTTTGAGAATGGACAGTGAGGTATTGGGAGTCGCTCAAAAAATATGATTTACAAAAAAGAAATTGATGAGGAGATAAAAAGTGTGGAATCGCTTAAAATCCTGACGGAAGTTTATGGCGAAATTGCCTCAATAAGGATGATAAAAATAAGGAATTTTGTTCTTAAAAATAGAGAATTTTTGCAGACAATAAATGAGATATTTCAAGATTCATTAAAAGCGTATGCCAGTAAACTGACTGAGCTTGTCAGAAGGGGAAAATTAAAAAAAGGAGGAAGGGTAACTTTTTTAGCTCATAATGGAAAAACGGTAGCTGTCCTTATTTCAGCCAATACCGGTTTTTACGGAGAAGTGATTCAAGCGACTTTTGAGAAATTCCTTGACGATGTGAGACAGGGGAATGTAGAAGCAACAATTATTGGGAGGATGGGTAGATCCCTTTTTTTAGAATCAGAACCCAAAACCCCCTATACCTATTTTGACTTTCCTGATTACGGGATTGACCATGTCAAACTGTCTGAGGCAATAAGACACTTGGTTTCCTACGAGGAGATCAGAGTTTATTTTGGCCGCTATCAATCTATTATTAAACAGACGCCCTCGAAGTTTTCAATATCAGCGGGTACCCCCATCAGCAAAGAAGTTGAAGAGCCAAAAGTAAAATATATCTTCGAACCCTCGGTTGAAAAAATTTTGATGTTTTTTGAAACCGAAATATTCGCGTCGCTTTTTGACCAGTCAATTAGGGAGTCACAACTTGCCAAATTTGCGTCCAGAATACTGGCAATGAATGTTGCTTCTGAGAATATTCGAACAAGATTAGATAGCCTTAGTCTGGAAAAACTCAAGCTCTTTCATAGGTTAGTAGAAAGAAAACAACTTAACTCATTATCTTCAATTATGTTTTCTAAGTAGTTCTGACGATGGATAAAAATATTGGTGAAATAATAAGTATCAAGGGCCAGATAGTTGAAGTTAAGTTTTTCAATCGCAAACCGGCTATCAATGATCTTTTATTTTTGCAAGGTGACCCTGATATCAAACTTGAGGTTTATGCATCTTCGGGCCCGGACACTTTTTATTGTCTGGCCTTATCCAGAACCAATAAACTTTTTCGAGGGGCAAAGATTGTAAATAGCGAAATGCCAATTTTATTTCCCCTGGGAGAGGAGCTTCTAGGCAGAGTGGTTGATATTTTTGGCAGGCCAATAGATAGCGGTGAAGATATTAAAACTCAGGAGGTTAGCCCCATCCACCAAAAGACGGGTAGAAGAGTACATATTGAAACAAAGCAGGAAGTTTTGGAAACAGGAATTAAGATATTGGATACTTTTGCCCCGCTTTTGAAAGGAGGAAAGGTGGGTTTATTTGGTGGGGCAGGCGTTGGTAAGACTATTCTTTTAACTGAGGTACTTCACAATGTGGTTGATAAGGCGAACCAGTCAACGGTTTCTGTTTTCGCAGGGATCGGAGAAAGAGCCAGGGAAGGGCTTGAGCTTTATGAAGCTTTAAAAGAGTCTGGAGTCAGCCCTTATTCTTCTTTGATATACGGTCCGATGGGCGAGAATCCATCTGTGAGATTTTTGACAGCTTACTCGGCTACCACCCTAGCTGAATATTTTAGAGATAAAAAAGGAAAAGATGTTCTTTTTTTTATTGATAATGTTTATAGGTTTGCCCAGGCTGGTAATGAATTATCAATATTGACAGGGATAATTCCTTCCGAGGATGGATATCAGGCAACATTGGAATCTGAAATGGCAGATTTCCATGAACGTCTGGTTTCAACAGAAGATGGAATAATAACCACAATAGAAGCAATTTATGTGCCCAATGATGATATTCTTGATCATGGAGTTCAGGCAATTTTCCCCTATCTGGAAAGTGTAGTTGTCTTGTCTAGAAATTTATATCAACAAGGTTTGCTTCCTGCGGTTGATGTTTTAGCTAGTTCTTCAACTTCTCTTAACCCCAATATGGTAGGGGATTTACATTTTGAGGTGGCAATTAAAGCCAAGTCGATGTTAAAACAAGCAGAAAGATTGGAGCGAATGGTATCCTTGGTCGGAGAGCAAGAACTTTCTAACGAAGATCAGTTAGTTTTCCGTCGCGCCCAAAAAATAAGAAATTATATGACTCAGAGTTTTTTTGTTGCCAGGTCGCAAAGGGGAGAAAAAGGGGTATATGTTCCTTTGAAAGAAGCTGTTGAGGATCTTAAAGGAATAATTGAGGGAAAGTATGATCATATTCCCGAAGAGAAGTTTCTTTTTATAGGGGCTGTTTCTGATATAAAGAATGAATAGTGAGAAGACATTTTTTCTTAAGGTATATTCCCGTCAGGGTATGCTTTTTGACGGTGAGGTTGAATCGGTTACTTCTTACAATGAAGAGGGTAGATTTGATATTCTGGCCCAACATGCCAATTTTATTTCTCTTATTCAAAAAAAACTGATTATTAAAGACTTTCAAGGAGTAAAAGAGATTGATGTAAGTAATGCACTACTTAGGATGAGAGAAAATAAAGTTGAAGTCTATCTTGGAATTCAGGATTTAGGGCATTTAAAGTTTTAAAGTTTCTCTGAGAAAGCCCAATTTCTGTGAAAAGGAGTAATTTTAATTAGCTTAAGTCAAAGGAAAAGGAAAGTAAATTTACCTTTTAGCGCTTATTAATTAAAAGTGCTAGGAATATAAATTTGGTTTTTAAGTCATTGAATTGGCTTTTTTACAAGCTTAATTTGAGTAAATGGAAGAGCGTGAATTTTATGGGCTTTCGGACGGAGTTTTTAATGATAGTAAAATGACTGAATCAATTTTTAAGTGAAAAATATTGAAATTAAGCTCCCTAAAGCTTTTCTGAAGTCTGAAGAAAATTGTTTTTGTAGCTACAAGAAGTATATAATAGCTTTTACAAAGCAAGCTTTTTTAGAAATTTTTTCTTAAATAGGTATGCGGTTCAAACATAAAAAAATAGAAAGAAAATGGCTTGGAAAATGGCTTAAAGACGGGATTTATTATCCTTCTAAAATGGTTGGGAAGAGAAAGAAGTTTTATAATCTTTGGATGTTTCCTTATCCATCAGCCGAGGGACTTCACGCAGGACACGCTTTTGCTTCTACAGGAAGTGACGTTTACGGCAGGTTTATGCGAATGAAAGGCTATGAGGTTTTTCAGCCTATTGGTTATGATTCTTTTGGGATTCACTCTGAAAATTTCGCCATAAAGGTTGGCAAACACCCCAAAGAATTTATTTGCAAAACTACGAAAAACTATGAAAATCAACTTAAAAGTTTGGGACATGCATATGACTGGACCAGGACAGTGACAACATCCGATATAGATTATTACAGATGGACACAGTGGTTGTTTGTACAGATGTTCAAAGCAGGTTTGGCGTATCGAAAGAAGAGTGAGGTGAACTTCTGTCCTTCCTGTAAAACTGTGCTGGCTGATGAGCAAGTAATGACTCCAGCACAAGCAGGAAAAATTCCTGTCGGATTTAAATCTATGGAAGAAGTATCTGAGGGAACTTATATTTGCGAAAGATGCGCCAGTATCGTTGAGAAAAAGGATCTTGAGCAATGGCGCTTTCGTATTACAGATTATGCTGACAAGTTATTGGACGGATTAGATAGAATTGATTGGCCGGAAAAAATTAAAATAGCTCAGAGAAACTGGATAGGAAAAAAAGATGGAATTACTATTACTTATCCGGTGAAAGAAAGTGACTTAACCATTTCTTGTTGGACTTCAAGACCTGATACTAACTTTGGTGCAACCTTTGTTGCTATTTCTCCAGAGTATAAAGATGTTTTAAGACTTACGACTAAGGAAAACAGAGGAAAGGTAACAGAATATATCAAAAAGGCAAAAAGTAAATCAGAAGATGAAAAAATTGAGCAAGGAAAGGAAAAAACTGGTGTTTTTACTGGGTTATTTGCAATTAATCATTTAACGGGTAAAGAAATGCCAATTTGGGTAACAGATTTTGTTTTATTTGATGTAGGGACAGGTGCAGTTGTAGGTGTTCCAGGACATGATAGACGTGATTTTGAGTTTGCCGAAAAGTACGATTTAAAAATAATTCGTGTTGTTGTCGGCTCAGATGGCGATATCTCGCCAATTATACAAGTGGAGCAAGTTCAGGAGGAAGAAGGGATGATGATAAATTCAGGATTTTTGAATGGGATGGACACACATAAAGCAACAAGGAAAATTATAGATTATATGGAAAGTGAGGGTCAGGGTGTACGAACTACTTCATATCATCTTCGAAACTGGATTATCTCACGTCAAAGGTATTGGGGGCCACCGATACCGATGATCTATTGTAAAGCTTGTGCAAAAGAAAGTATGAGTTGGTTTACCTTTAAAGACGACACTTCCAAGCGTGAAGCCTTGCGTAAGGACCAGAGCGATTGGGTGCATGCTGGCTGGTATCCTGTTGATGAGGCTAAGTTACCGGTTAACCTTCCTGACATTAAAGATTATATACCCAAGGGTGAGGGAAGGGGACCTTTGGCCGATCATCCGGAGTTTTACCAAGTAGCTTGCCCTGAGTGCGGCTTGCCCGCACGAAGGGAAACAGATGTTTCTGATACATTTTTAGATAGTTCGTGGTATTTCCTTCGTTATCCGAGTGTTGGAGCGAAAAGGGTTGGCCTAAGACAGGATAACCTACAACCAACAACTCATAAATTACAACTTCCTTGGGATGAAAAAATCACCAAAAAGTGGCTGCCTGTTGATCTTTATTTCGGCGGTGCTGAGCATGCGGTGTTACATCTGATGTACGCCAGGTTTGTGACGATGGTTCTTAATGATTTGAATTACTTAGAGTTTGATGAGCCATTTCCTCGCTTTTTTGCTCATGGTTTAATGATTAAAGACGGAGCCAAGATGAGTAAAAGCAGGGGCAACGTTGTTAATCCTGATGAGTATATTGAAAAGTACGGGGCAGATACCCTCAGGCTTTACCTAATGTTTATGGGACCGATGGATGGTTATCCGGATTTTCGCGATACCGGGATTGAGGGGATGAGAAAGTTTGTTGAGCGTGTTTGGGATTTATTTCAGAACTCACAATTTATAACTCATCCTTCGACTGCGCTCAGGACAAGCAACTCACAACTATCTATCAAAATGCATCAAACTATAAAGAAAGTTACCGAGGATATTGAGAAGTTTCATTACAATACGGCGATTTCCTCGATAATGGAGTATGTTAATGCTCTCCGTGCTCAAACTCAAAAATCCCTGCCTGCGCAGGCAAAAAAACTCATAACTGATAACCTCAAAGCTCTAGCTTTGATGCTCGCCCCCTTCGCCCCGCATTTGGCTGAGGAAGTTTGGGTAAACGTGCTTGGTCAGAAATTTTCGGTTCATAAAGCTTCCTGGCCGGAATATGATCCTGAGTTGATTGTCGAAGAAACAGTTGAAATTCCTGTGCAGGTAAATGGGAAGCTGAGAGCTACGCTTACAGTCGACAGAGTACAGTCTACGTATAAAAAGAAAGTAGTTGAGTTAGCTAAGGAAGATAGAAAAATTGCCAAGTGGTTAGCCGGAAGGAAGATAAAGAGGGAAGTTTTTGTACCTGGTAAATTGGTGAATTTTGTGGTTTAAGAAGATTTAAGAAGGTTTTTCCACCCTCTCAAGCCAGTTGTTTTGGTTCCAAGAAGTTTGCGTTTTACCATAGGGGACTACACTGTGGTCCGCCAGACTAAATTCTGTGAAAGTTTTGTCTCCTTGCATGGTAGTGAATTTTACTCTTACCCACATTCCTTTGCCACGGCAAACCTCTCTTTCGTAGGGTCGACCGACTATTTCATACGTTCTGCCCCTCACTTTATTGCCGTGTTCATCCATGTAGCACTCGACTACTTTTACCCCCGGGCGAATGTCCGCAATCTCTTTTATTTGTAGTTCACCAAATTCCGGGCGCCCGGTCGCAGAGGTCGATATTTTATCAGGTTGACCTTTTCTTTTTCTTTCTCTTCCCCACATGATTATGGGCTATCTTACTTCTTCTTCCTCTTCTTGTCAAATTTATGTATGAATAGGTTTTCCTGCTTTGCTAAAGGCTTTGAGAGGTCATATACTCATCTTATTCGAGTTTATTGAGTATAAAATAAGTTATGACTACTAAAGATGAAATAGGCCTAGCCCCTGAGTTTGCAAGTCTTGAAGCTTCAAATTTAACTAGCGGAAAGGAGAAAGAAAAATTTGATCTGGAAAAGTTTTTCTATAGGAATAGATTCTTTTTGTCAATTTTTCTGATTGGGGCAATTTTTTTGGCTTTAGGAATCTTTTATTTGAAAAGAGGAAATAACTTTTCAAAAATAGAGGTCCTAGAAACTTCCTTAGGAAGCCAGAGTGATGTTCATGAGTTAATTGTCGAGATTTCGGGAGCGGTTGAAAATCCCGGTGTTTATAAACTGGGTAACCTGAGTAGGGTTGAGGATTTACTAATTGCTGCCGGAGGATTGTCTGCTGAAGCGGACAGGGTCTGGGTTGAAAAAATGATTAACAGGGCAGGAAAACTTACTGATGGACAAAAAATATATATACCTGAGCACTCAGATAGTGCGAGTGCTAATTTTACCAGTGGGTCTGAAGCAATTTTAGGGGGTGGTTCTCAGGAGGCGGGAGAGTTGATAAATATCAACTCAGCCAGTCAAAAACAGCTGGAGAGCCTACCTGGAATTGGTCCCGTATACGCCCAAAACATCATTGAACAACGTCCTTACTCATCTGTCGAAGAACTGCTTTCAAAAGGCATTCTAAAAAAATACGTGTATGAAAAAATAAAAGATAAAGTAACAGTGTATTAACAATGCGTAATTGGATTATTCTTCTGGTTTTACTTGCACTTAGAATCTTTTTCTTTTATCAGACAAGACCTTCTTTCCCGGATGGTACAAAGTTAAGAGTAAGTTCCAAAGTCACTTCGGAACCGATTCGTTATCCTTCATCCCAATACATAAAAGTATCCGGTTTTTTCTTGTATCTTCCTTTATATCCTGAAATTTTCTACGGAGATTTTATAATGGTTGAGGGAGAGGTTGAGAATGGGGTTGGGAAGCGGGGAGGCTTGAAAATGTCAACTCTGAAGAAAGTAAGATTAATTGAGCTTAAGCAAAATCAAGGATTTTTATATTCCTTAAGAAAAAACTTAAATAATATATATTATTTAAGTTTGCCTGAGCCACACGCATCTTTGGTTGCTGGAGTTACTTTGGGATCTAAAGCAACAATCCCCAAAGATTTTTGGCAAAGTCTAAGAGCAAGCGGTACGACTCATGTGGTGGTTGCCTCAGGAATGAATGTTGCCTTAGTTGCCAAATTTTTGATTGGTCTTTTGCTTATATTTCTTCCCAGGCGAAAGGCGCTACCTTTGGCCCTAATTGGAGTTTGGGGTTATTCGGTAATGGCCGGTTTTGATGCGCCGATAATTCGCGCTTCCATTATGGCAAGCTTGGCTTTTACGGCTCAAGCACTTGGAAGACTCAATTTTGCCTGGAGAGCTTTGATCTTATCTGCCTTAATAATGCTTTTTATTAAGCCGGAGTGGATAGGAGATATTGGATTTATTCTTTCATTCGTTGCAACAGCATCATTGATATTGTTTGAGGCAAAGATACATAAAAAGATAGGTTTTATACCTGGTATATTTCGAGAGAGTTTTTCAACCTCTTTGGCAGCT
>Ga0209542_10009625_pt1 | contig 17679 bp, 15 predicted proteins | sample RifCSPhighO2_01_FD_184028 | JGI IMG/M metagenome (GOLD analysis project Ga0209542, IMG submission 184028) | Soil microbial communities from Rifle, Colorado - Rifle CSP2_plank highO2_0.1 (SPAdes) (version 2) | ecosystem: Environmental > Terrestrial > Deep subsurface > Rock core/Sediment ...
ATTCTGAGCGTGTCGCTCTTTGACAAAAGCGGCTTGGTTGAGCTGTTTTCTTCGGCTCCATTACAAAACAACGTCAATGGTTTTCAGAATATGGCGTCATTGTTTGATATTTAACCGGACGCTAGTGCCATTGCACCAAAAAGCGCGGCCCTTGCTCTGGCGAATACATCCGCGAGGAACCGCTCGATGCGCAACTCTCCGAGTTGCTATCTCACTTCCACTTGCCGCGCCATTGGGCGGAAGAGTTAGATCGTATGGCTACGAAAGACGCGGCTGACTCCACTCAAACGGCGGCGGCGTCCGTTCAAGGGATGCGGGCAAAGATTGCCGACTTAGACGGCAAAATTGCCCGCATCACCGACCTCTTTGTCGAACAGGACATCGAGCGCGACGAGTATTTGTCGCGTAAGCGTGAGTTGATGTCGCAAAAGAGGTCGGCGCAAGAGAATATCTTGCGCTTGGAACGGAACGCCGCCGTGTGGCTCGAACCCATGCGAGCATGGCTAAAGGACGCTTCGTTATTGGACGAAGCGGCACAATCTAATGACCTCCCCTCCAAAAAGGCAACCCTCCAAAAAATCTTCGGCTCGAACCTCACCCTCCACGCGCGACTTGTGGTGAGCCCGTCGAACCAAGCGCGCGGCGTGCCGCAGAATCAGTGGTTTTCTTTGGCAGCGGCCAAAGAAAACCACTCCGAATTGAATCTTGTCTCTTCTCTGGTGGGCAGGGGGAGACTCGAACTCCCACCCCTTGCGGGACCAGGTCCTAAGCCTGGCGCGGCTACCAATTACGCCACCTGCCCTTGAAATAATCCTAACACTTCTTCGTATCCGCCCGCCAGGGATCGAACCTGGGACCGTTCGCTTAAGAGGCGACTGCTCTACCAGCTGAGCTACGGGCGGTCTTTACATACAATTGTCCAAACAAATTCACGACCCTTTGCGCTTTTCAGCTGCTTCTCGCGCGCCCAAGCTTCGCTTCTGGTCGTATGGTTTTCACTATAAACTACTTCCCACGTCCCTGAAAGTTTTTTTGTAAAGGAATTAATCTTGGTGGGTAGGAGTGCCCGATGTCGTTTCAGGCGCTTTTCAAGATCTGATGTTTGACCGACATATATTCGACTTCTTTCCGGATTGTATAAAGCATACACGGTAAACATATTGCTTAAGAGTCCGCCAGCTGGCGGATCTACCAGCTGAGCTACGGGCGGAAATGAGGAACAAAATGAGAATAGCTCATTTTTTCCGAATGTCCCGTCCGCACGAATGTACGGGCGGGAATCATTACGCGTTCGTCTTGTGCCGCGAACGGTTATTCAGGATTGTACACAAAAAAAAGCTATTGCGAAGTCTCACCGGATAATTTTTCTCGTGCCGCTGTCCTCCATTTCTTAAAGAGCACTGCGGCCACCCAGATCGCAATAAAGGCGATGACATACTGAGGTCCAATGACCGTGAGCGCCGCCTCGCCAAGCGTGTACCCAACGATTGTCCAAAATATGTCCCAGAGCACGGTGGCGCTCACTGCATACAACGCAAAGGTCTGAAGCGGCATATGCAATATGCCTGCGGCTGTTGAGGTAAGCGCCGCGAAATTGGGGTGCCAGAACGTGAGAAAGATGCCGCGCGGGCCGTACTTCACGAGTTGTCCCTGCGCCTTTCTAAGTGGTTCCTGGAAGCCAAGCGCAGTCAGTACTTTATACCAGCCATATTTCCCCAGATAAAAATTGAACATGTACGCGATGAGAAGCCCGACAGTTGTTACCGCAAAGACACCGAAGAGCTGCACATAATCGTCGCCTGCTAAAAATACGCCGAGAACAATCACAAAACTACCCGGAAAATACCATCCGACGAATAGCATTCCTTCGATAATGGCACACACGAATATGGTAATGAGTCCATACTGCTCAAAATACAGTTGCGCCTGCTGGACGACTTCTTCCTTCGGCGGCAGGTCAAAGAGCACCCACACGATATAGAAGGATGAAAGTATCGTAAGCGCGAGAAGTGGCAACCAGATAAGGGCAACTGTGTTTTTAATTGATTCCATAGCGTATGCCCCAGATTACCTCTTTTCCGAACTACAGTCGATTTACCAAGCCGCCGTTATTAGCATGGAACGGCTATGCACACTGTCATTTTTGCAGGGACGTTCGGCGGTTTTAGAGTCCCTTTAATATACCAACAATACGGAAATTGCGTTGCATGCGTCGCGTGCGACGCAAATATACTATTCCTCAATATACAGAGGCTGAAAAAATTATTCACTCTCCCGCCCGTGAGCAAATACGGTACTTCTTCCCGATAGACAGGGGTTACCAATTCCGCAGGGTATTTTGCAAATTTAATTCCGAATTACTTGTTGGTGGTCCCTGCTTTGCTGCGAAATACTCCCGAATCCATTCTGCGGGGTAGAATTTCACGATCTCACGAGGCCCAATTCGTGCCTGCTTCCTTCCCACGAGCGCTACTCGAGCCTTCTGTTGAATTAATCCAAAATCGCCTAATTGCGGCAATCGTGCGAGCTTATTCTTCCGCAATTCCTGCTTTACGACCCGCACAAGCGCGTAATACATCTCCCGCACCGTGCTCTCGTCCACGTAATTACATTCTGCGGCCAATAGCCGGAAGAATTCTTTTTTGTTGATACGGTGGTCTTTTCGCCTAATGGGTGGTGTCCAACTCATTTCTACACGATACCAGAGGCCGAATATCCTGCGGGAGAAAAAAGTCTGGCTGGTATGCCTATCCTATGGTTCCTGAGTTCGTAGGGACGTTAAACCGAATCACCCCCCGGTACCCCCCTCAAAATGCATACGACTTAGCAGGGTGAAAGGTATTTTTTTTATTTCAACACCAACGCCTTTACGTGCCATTGTCGAACGCACGTGTGTTTAACCATGCCTGCATATGCAACATATCAGTAAGGCACTGCTCTTTACGCCGTGGCGCGGCTCAGAGCAGACGGCAGAGGCTGTACGCGAACAGATCCGCACTCGCTGGGGAGATGAAGTCGCTGACGATTTCGACGCGAGTAAAGATGCTGCTCCGTTTACGTTTTGGGCATCCCAAAATTATCGGATTCGGAAGGGTGAACGTGCTCTCAAGTCAATCACTTTTGTTGAGGTGAAGGACGAGCACGACAAAGTGGTGCGCAAGATTCCACGTACCTGCAATATCTTCCACAAACGCCAAGTGGAGAAGATCAATTAGCTATTAGTCAAATGTAATTAATCAATCGTTATGAACAACGCGACAACCTACAAAAACAGGTCGGTTCGGTCCCCTTATCAGTCGAGTCAGTCTGTGCCAAAGAAAGCGCAGGAACAAGAGCATCCGATCCGATCACACGTGCGAAAGCTGTGCGGAACGTACAATCTTTCGGCGACCTTCACCGAAGACGCTGAGGCGTTATCAACTTTGCAGAATTCAAGATTAATAGCCGTGCGTTGTGTTTTGAGTAAAGATGGAAAGCCTATTGGAATTGGACACGGTTCCTCCATCGTTTCCCGCATCAATCGCGCATCAGAGCGTACTGCGTTCAGCTGCCTCAATGGAGCGCTCATGTCGGCGATTAACTCGGCCTGCAAGACGCTCGATGTGCTCAGGCTCGAAGTAAATGACGATCAGGCGGCAACGGATAAGAGCGCGATGTACCGCGAATACTCCGAACCTGCGACAGAAAAGCAGAAGAACTATGCCCGTCAGCTTCTCAGCATGAACGTAGAGAATGAAGCTGATGCAGAGCAGATTGCATCTACTCTCGACGACATGACCAAAGACGAAATCTCCGGTCTCATCCAGCGGTTTGCAGCGTAGCCCGAAATACAAAAGCGGCAGGTCTTCCACGGAATCTGCCGCTTTTGCTAGAAATCCGTCACATGCGACACCTTCATACCGAGCGCATCAGCAATAATGTCACTGTCCCCACAAAAATTAACCAACAGATAGACAGGTTTGGCAAAGCGGGCTAGCATGAAGTTAAATATGACTTCTTTAGCGAGCGTTGTACTTCTGCTCCAAACCGCTCTGTCGCTTTTGGCGCTCGTGCAGTCCAATCCTTCGCTGCCGCAATCAGTACGAGACAATGCGGTGCAGGTGGCACAAAACGCTATCTCTCAAGCGACAACGAAATTAGCTAGCACCGTTCCAGCCAATAGGGTGACACTTCCAACTGCTACAAATACGACCACTGGCCAAACGTCCGCAAATGGCACTTCCTCATCGACAACGATAAGGGTTACTTCGACTTCAAATACCAGTCAAACTAATTCATCACTATCCACTACGCAATCGCCTAATTGTTCATCTCTCGTACCTGTCTCAAGTCCATCAGCAAACCGTACGGCAATTTTGAATTGCCTACAAACGAGTCAAAAAGCAATACTTGGTCCCGGTGTATTTGAAGTCGATCATGGCATTACGATGCCTTCAAATACATCACTTACGAGTAAGTCCAACGCCACTATCAGGGCTGTCGGAACCAGTGATAATTTTCTGGTGAGCACAGCAGATGACAATACGCTGACTGGCATTACCTTGGATGGCAATGGCAAGATCGTTGCTGTAAACGGAGGAATTATTCAAATTTTGGGATCAAATAGTACTCTCTCAAACCTGTGGATAGGTAGCAAAAAGAAAGTTTCGTGTGCTGCGCAGCACATCGCAGGAATCTATTTCATTACACCGACGAGCAAGGGGAACATTCTGCGTGATTCAGAAGTTACAGGTGTGTGCCTGGGAGCAATTTTTGGAAAATCAGATTCTAGTCACGTGAATACAATAGATAATACGAACTTCCACGACAACGCGTGCAACAACGTAACATTTGTGGGATATGGGGTATTGCGTAATTCCGACCTCTCACGAAGCGGTTGGAATTGCAATAACGGCATTCCGGGCGGCAGTATTTATTCCCTAAATAACATTCAAGGAGGACTGATTGAGAATAATAAGGTGCACGACGATTGCGGTAACTTGATCGATCTTGATGGCGTACAACGCTTTACGATCAGCAACAATCAAGTTCTCAATCCTGGGGTTTCGTTCGCCGAGCACGACACCTTCCCCGTGTGTGCTGGTTCGAGCATGGCAATCGTGGATAGCTCATACAACACCATTGAGGACAATGAAGTGCAGAACAATGGTGCTCATAATGTGATAAAGAATATTCTGTATGTGGGAGACGACAACGTATTCTTCTCCATGAGTGGTCCCTTTAGCGATCTACCTAAAGGCGGCGATACTATGATGGCATTCTGGCTGGGAAGCTCTAAATCCAAGCCCGGGAGTTCAGTTGGAAATACCGTCAAGAACAACGGATTTAGAGCTGCATGCACGGGTACTTGTGCGGGTGTAGGTTACTACGTAGGTCGCGGGAGTGGTACAACAGCGGGAAACTACTGGAGTGCACAAACTACGAATTATTTTACCGGCAATGATTCATACGGGAGCAACATTGGCAGCAAGAGATGCGGTGCCAACTGGTATGCTGCCAATTCAACCTGTACTGCCACCCCAACGGACCCTGCCTGTAACAATGACGATTTTCAACACACCGGCGACTGGGCACGTAACGATACATGCCGTTATTGGGACGGAGATTAGGTCGTGTTAGTTGGAGCTTGATTGCGGTGGAGCGATATAAAACACAAGTGCATTTGTCCGTGCGTCAATGCCATTGTAATTAAACCAGAGCGGTCCTATCATTGCATCGTCTATACGCCCTGCATCGTACCGGACTGGGTCAAGGTCTCCCACTCGCACCTCAACGATCCACTTATTCTTGTACGTGTACGATACGCTGATGGGCTGCCCATTAAAGTTGGAAGTAAGCGTGTGGTTAGGAAGAATCCAAGCTACGCCGGGAATCTCAAACGATGAGGGGAATACGACAGTGTCTCCTTGTGGGATATTGAGATACTCGTATACGTCCTTACCCTCCTCGCTTCTGCATGTGCGCAATCTCTCTAAAAGATCGTCGTCCTTTACGCGCCAGAATATTCTGTCACCACGTTCGTCGGCGAACCCTCGCGAAAGTGCCTTTTCGGGCGACTTGCTGTAGAGAGAAATATCTCCTCTTGCAACTGTGAGGAACGTGTTGCCATCGGGGCATTCGAAGCGCGGCGTGTTGGCATTATTGTTTGAGTCATGGCGAACTTCAGGATTACCTAGCAGGGGGGCCGCCATTGTCCTCGAATAAATGAGGGCGTGCTGCACTGGAGAAGCGTAAAGAGCAGAAGCAACGCCCATCATAAGCAGCGCCGAGAGTGCAATCGAGGCGACATACCGAGCGCGGTTGTAAAAGAAATATGAACGAATAAACACAATGCCGCTTAGAAGGCCCACTAAAATGAATGGAACAGCCTGATAGATCGCAAACCGGCTAATATGACTCAGGGAATTGCATATGCCGGGATCATCGCAGAAGAGTAGACTAAAAGGATTCAAATATAAAATTATGATGCCAGTGCCGCTCGCCGCTGCCCCTGCGGCGGCAATACCTGCGGGCCACAAAAAGATTTTTGCTGCTATTCGTTTCGGTTTGTTTGTATCCTCACCCGTAGGAGTTACATTCATATCAAAACTTTGTCTTTTTTGCCACTATTGGCGCACCAAAGTCTTGAGAATTGAAATAAGTACGTCTGCGGTGAAAGTGGTTTCCACACTGTTACGACCAACAATAGTCACATAGCGAGGACTGTCTTTCCAATAGAGGTGAGTTGAACTCTCATGCATTACAACAATGCCTGATGAACCGTTGTAGGTAAACTCTTGTACTGGCCTGCCACTCTCTCGTGCGGCGGATGCGTTTCCTTCATAACTATATATGCCCTTTCCACCATCATCGGTAAAGCCCTGGATCTGCAGCAATCCTTGGTCTTGTTCATATACCACACTATAGCCGGTCGAACTGATTAAGTGATGGGTCTGCTTAAATCCCAGGGGAACAGTCGTGCTACTGGGTATGAGAAACCCAGCGGGTGCCATCTTCCCTGAAACATTGGACGATCCTCGTGTGTCTACGGGAGTAATAGTAACTTTCGTCGCACAAGCGGCAGATCCGTTTGGCCCTGAAACGGTGAGCGACGGCGTGATTACGCCAACTTTCTGCGCCTTGACTGATTGCGATCCTTTCGCGGGAAGGCCGCCGAACGTCGCGCCCTGCCCTTCATTCAATGAGATGGTACTTGCATTGGAACTTTCCCATGTAAGCGTAATTACCTCCGAAGGAAAAACGGTATCCGGTTTTGCCGTTAACGTACAGGTTGGAAGTACCTGTGGGGCAGCCTTGGCCTTTTCCTTGTTAGTGGCGACGACTGTTACCGAAGTACTTTCGGTTGGAGCTTGAGGGGAACCAGCAGTCGTCGATCCGCTCTCATTCGTCGTCTCGACAGATGGGGTATGTGGCAGCGTAAGATAGTATCCTGTCCCGCCAACGATAGCGAGACCAACGACAATTATAAGGACAAGGCTCAGAGAAACAAACCCTCGGTTAAAAATTTTCATTTGCATGAATTGTAACAATAGGTGAAATATTTGCCAGCTGGTTATGGTCATAAACTTTGACAGCAGCAACAGCGAGCGTATAATGGCAGTAGATGGATGTTTTTTGTCGCATTTATTTGCGATCTACCCACATTGAGCGATCAGTTTGCGGACCCGCTCTGATTGTGATAATTCACACGCGTTGCAGCCAGCGAGCCTCTGCAATTAGGTGCAAGCCTTCTCACTCCGGAGTTTCGAGGGCCGTTTACTCCGTTATTTATTCGCTTGTTGACTTGCAATCAATCAATAAGCCCTGGCTTAGTCTGCTCGCTTGAAAGATAGCGATGCAAAGTCTCACAGCGAGGTGCCTAGAATGTTAGGGAACGCCCTCAGGTTCGATGAAATGAGTCTCTGAGCTTCGTGCTCGGCGTCTGATTTTGTCCAAGCTGAGGGTTTTTTTCATACCCCCTCTGTAGGTGCACGTATCAATACGACTATTATCAGCACGATGGCGTCTGTCGGATGTCATTCCATCTATCGTGCACACCTGATCTTTGCCGACTCATACTGCGGATGTATTGAGCCCCTTGTGTACCAAGGCTCATGGAACATCCGCCATGGGCCTTCGGTACAGAGGGGGTTTAGTTGTTAGAAATTATGAATAAGAAAGTAAGGGATTTTGCGGCACTGATCGCAGATCCGAGTGAGAAGCGCTGGGTTAATTGGCGCTCAGAAATGCGTGATGGGAAGCGCACAAAAGTTCCCAAGATGTCGAATGGTTTCCGCAATGCGAAGCCCAACGATCCCGCGACGTGGAGCACGCTCGATGAGGTAATCGAGGCAATGAGCGTGCTCAATGGCGCAGCACACGATGGCATTGGCGTCATGTTCACCGAGTCCAAGATGCTACTCGGCATCGACATCGACCACTGCATCGATAATGGCGAAGTGTCTGCGGAAATAGCCGCGATCATCGAGAAAGCGCATACACTCACCGAGATCTCGCCGAGCGGAACAGGACTGCATATGTATTTGAAGCTCACCGAGCCGTTGACGCTCGAACGCAAACGCTCAGGTAGCTTCGAGTGTTATACGGAGGGACGCTGGTTCACCATCACCGGCAACGAGTGGAAAGTCTCATATCACACTCGCACGGCAACGCCGGAAGATGCGCTGGAAGTGTTGCGGATGTTTGGTTACCCGTGGAGTAAGCAATCGACACCAACAAAGAAGGCAAAAAAGAAGTCGATGGCGAAAGTGTCCCTTACCGATGCAAAGCTGCGTGAAAAAATGTTCGCGGCAAAGAACGGCGCGAAAATCCGCGCACTGTACGACGGTGACACGTCAGAGTATAACGACGACGAATCTTCGGCGGATGCTGCGCTGTGCGCACACTTAGCATTCTGGGCTGGCAAAGATGTGGCTCGCATCGAGTCGTTGTGGCTCGCCTCACCGCTTGGCGCTCGTGAGAAGACCCAAAATCGTGCCGATTACCGGAAGCGCACCATCGAAAATGCCCTAAAGTTCGTTACCGAATCCTACGGCGAAGATGACAAGACAGGTTCAGAGGATGATAGTGATGGGCGCGACGGAGAGAATGATGAGCCGCCGCGCGCTTCGCAATCGACGCAAGTTACTGAACTTATCACACACAACACGGGCATGACGCTATTCCTAGATGAATACAGGATCGCGCATGTCCATATGCCAGTCGGAGATCACCTCGAGATCTGGCCGTGTGGTAGTTCCGACTTCAAGTATTGGTTGTCGAACGAGTTCTTCACACGCACCGGCAAGTCTATAGGAACGAATGTTCTTTCGGCGGCACTCAACACGTTTGAGGGAAAAGCACGGGCCTCTGGGCTTCGCTACACGCTTCACAATCGTATAGCACGAGTCGGGGATGCCATCTGGTACGATCTTGGAGACGAAAAATGGCGAGCCATTCGCATTGATGCACAAGGATGGAACGTCGTGCCCAATCCGCCGATACTCTTCCGCCGACATTCGTACCACGAACCGCAAGTAGAGCCTCTGCCTGGTGGAGACGTGAAGGAGCTCTTGCACTTCGTAAATGTGAAGGATCCGGACCAGCAACTACTCCTACTCGTCTACGTGATTGCTTCCTTCATTCCGGGATTCCCGCATCCACTACTGTATGTCCACGGATCGCCAGGCGGGGCGAAGTCTTCGTTGCTCGAAATCATCCTCGCGATCATTGATCCGTCTGCCGTGGGCTCACTCAGTTTGTCGAAAAATATCGAGAATCTCAAACAGACACTTCATCACCACTCGGCATTTGCGTGTTTCGACAATGTGTCCGGCATCGACTGGGAGACTTCCGATCTGCTCTGTCGTGCTGTAACGGGTGCTGGCTTCGAGAAGCGCAAGCTCTATACGGACGACGAGACAGTGATCTATCGTGTGCAAGCGAATATCGCGATCAATGGCGTCAATCTTGGTTCGAGTCGCCCCGACCTGTTGGATCGGAGCATTCTCATGGAACTCTCGCGCCTTGCGGAGGCGGATAAAAGGCAAGTGGCGGAGTTGCAAAAAGCGTTTACTGAAGCGCGCCCCAAAATTTTGGGCGCGATATTCGACGCTATCGTACAAACGCTTGTAATTCTGCCAAACGTAAAGCTCAAGGGGATGTTCAGGATGGCAGACTTTACAGTCTGGGGCGCGGCAATCGCCGAGGTGATCGGATACTCGGGAAGTGCTTTTCTGGACGCCTACCGCAGGAATATCAACACGCAGAATGAAGAGGTGTTGGAGGGCAACGTTGTAGGCACCCTCATCCTCGCGCTCATGGAGAGTCTGGATCGGTGGGAAGGTACACCCACGCAGCTCCTCAGCGACATCAAACGGCTTGCAGTCGAGCACCCCATTGACGAGAAGCAATTCCCCAAAAACGCTAATGGGCTCACGCGCCAGTTGAAGTATCTCAAACCCGCGCTCGAGGCAGCACATATTGAGTGGTTTAGGGACATTGGGCACGAACGCACGATTGTTATCCGCAAAACCACCGAGAGCTCTGCTAATGGAGCCACTGGTGAGACCTTCTAGTATGGACGAATTCAAAAAGCGTCCGGAGGGCAAACTTACCGATGAGGGGTTGGAAAATGTCACTGGCTTCTATCACATTCTGCGGCGTATCCACTCACGACTTGTTATCGAGGGATATTTCCACGAAGACGGTAAGACGTGGAATATCTTCAAGGTGGCAAAGCCGCTGCCGTATGATCCGGAGGATTATGAGGTGTGGGATTAATGCTAAAATCAAAAATAATTATGGTTACGAAACACGACATACCAACTGTGCTCACGTTTGCGGACATCGAACTTCAATTCGTGAATGATTATCTGATCTATAATCGCAAATCGACGGATGATACGCAGAACCAAAAAAATTCTCTGTCATACCAACGGCAGCGCAATATCGAATATGCGCATGGGCGAAAGCTCCGAATTGCAAAGCTCACTGTTCCGGGCTTCTGCAAAGACGGCATCGTCGACGAGGCTCACTCGGCATTTAAGGAGGAGGACGAATTCGTCCTCCTCCCTGATGGCTCAGTACAGTATCGAATCTTGCGCAAGAAATTCGCACGACTCGTGGAGCTTTTGAAGACGAAGAAAATAAAGGGCGTCATTATCCTGTGCTGGGATCGCGGAAGCCGCAATGATCATGACGATATGCTTATCAAGCGGCTCCTCAAACTTGGTTGCGACATCCGTTACGTCGACACTACCTACGAAAAAACAAGCGCTGGTGAGCTGCACCAAGACGTCGACGGCATGTTCTCAGCGCACTATTCGCGTGTGATCAGCGAGAAAGTCAGGAATGCTCATGTGAAGCTTCGCGCTGAGCGTCGCTGCCTCTATCTCTCGCCAATCGGGTATCTGGATTATGGATCCGATAATAAGCCCCTCGATCCAGATCGTGCTCCAAAGGTCAAACAGATCTTTGAGCTGTACGCTACCGAAAAATGGAGCTATACGGGCCTTGTTACGTGGGCACATGAAAACGGACTGACCAAGAAGCCATCGCGCCGCAAGCGAACCAAGGAGGAAATTGCAGACAATTTCGATCCCGAAACGCTTCCCAAGATTGCACGTCCCATTGATCGAAAAGACATCGAGCACATACTCAAAAATCCCTTCTACACCGGACGAGTGAAGCTTGAGAATGGCAGGTACGACAAGAGCAAGGCGCATCAAGCGCTCATAGATGATGAGTTATTCGAGAAGGTGCAGAAGATGTTGAAGAAGCGCAATCAGTCGGTCTATTACACCGAGAAGCCCTTCTTCTCATGCCGTGGGCTCCTGCGCTGCCCCTGTGGCCGCGTATTCACACCGTACAAGCAAAAGGGCATCGTCTACTATCGCAGTCGATGCCTCGATACGTGCGACAACCCTGACCCGAATCTATCTGACGCGGACATCATTAGCGAGATCCAGAATGTCATGGATAAGATTTGGTTCACCGATGACGATATTGCGCGTATTGAAGCACGAGCCTCGAAAGAATTGGGTAACATTTCTCGCAGGCGCGATTTAAAGCTCGATAGCCTGCAATCGCGCCAGCGAAAGGTATTAGCGGACCTTGATTACATTGCACAGAATCGCATCACGCTGATGCGAACAGCTGCTATGGCACCGGAAGACATTGCCGTGGAAGCTGAACGTCTTAATGCGCTACTCCTCAACATCAATGCGGAGATCTCTGCTTACAGCGAGTCCGCGCCTGAGATGCTGAAATTCATCATGAGATTTTCCGAACTCGTAAAAGATGCAAGCCTGTATTACCGGTTTGCCCTCGATAACGAGAAGCGTGAAATGATCATGACTATGTTTTCCGAACTGGTGTTCAAAGAGAGAAAGCTCGTAAAATATACGGCAAAAGAAGGTTTTGGGGCCCTAATGCTTGCGCATGGGCCTAGTGGTGCCGGGGGTGGGACTCGAACCCACACGTCCTTGCGGACAACTGATCTTAAGTCAGTCGCGTAAACCATTCCGCCACCCCGGCCTTGTCACGCCAAAAGCTGAAGCGAAGGCGGACGAGTATAACTATAACTTACGGGAGGCCACAGTGGGAGTCGCACCCACCCAATATCGATTTTGCAGATCGACGCGTTGCTACTTCGCCATGTGGCCAGTTGGGATGTATTTTGACATGCGGCGCAACGATTGCGCTTGTATTTCATCAAAATACCGCATAAATATAGCGTATTTTCTTTGCATCAGTAAGTCGTGAGGAATTCCTACCGGATACATCAGTTCAAACAAACGTATGCTGTCGCGAGCAAAATATCGAAGTTGGAATGTGCCGGGTGTACTTGCATGAGAATGCAGCGTGCTTCCCGTAACGTTTGCTGTCGCCTGCAATCGACAATGAAGCGATTCTAAAAAAGCTCTGCTACCGCTGGTAAATATTGTAAAAAGACGACTTTTACCTTGATAGTTGTGACTGATATTAACGCAGCCATCTCCATCAAAATACCCTCTTACGAAACCGGAAAGGCATTCTGGCGGGACATGAGGGAACGTCATTGTGAACGATTTGCGCGGAGTAACTCCAAGAATAACGAGCCGTTCGTACAAGGAGCGACTGCCTATTCTAAGTAAATAACGCGGCTTTCTATTGCCACCTTTTTCGGTTTTAACTATCGTGTGCGACGAGTTTAATAATTTTTTGATGACTTGAACTCTGTCCACATCAGTACTTGTTACTCTTACGTATTTGCCACGTATATATGGAGCATTTTCGAGACTACCATCTGCAAAGAGAAAACCAAGTACGTAGGCCATTTCACTAGTCCACGTATCGAAAAACTTCTCATTAACGGGATATTTAATACCCACTCAACTATTTTAGACGTAACGAAAAGTCCTGCAACATTATTTACTGGCGGGACGCCGAGAATGCCCCGCAGCTCTGCTGCGGGGATGAATCGGCGCCAAATCTGAGCGCCCGGAGGGGCGCACATATCCAGCAAAAAAGCCGCGGTGCCGCTGCGCGAATGCCCCATAGCTTGCTATGGGGATCGACGCAGCGGCCTTCTTTACTCGAATTAATTCCTAGTTAGATCGTCAATCAACTGACGGTTCTTCTCGCCGTAGTCGATCTCAAAATCGAAATTGGGCAAGAATTTCAGCCTACTTTTCCCTTTTATAAAATCGCGAAAATCAGCGCGCGAGCGCTTGGCAAAATGCAGCACATTTTCTTCGGCGCTTTCGGGCAAAACGGAAAGAAAGATAATGGCATTCTTGAGATCGGTAGAAACATCGGCGCGGGTGACGGTGATGAGGGATTCGTAATTGGACTCGCGCGCGAAATAATCCGCCGCCGCGTGCGCGATAATTTCTGCCACCTGGATTTGTCGTTTACTTGCCATTGCTAGAATTCCGTGCGCTCAATACTTTCGATAATATCGCCCGCTGCCGGCGTTTCGCTACATACCATGTGCGCGCCAAATTCGGCTCCTTCACCGACTTGCGTTACGCTCTTGCGCGCGGATTGCATGCTCAAGATTTCGCAGTCGGCTATTCTTTCGCCGCGTCGCATGAGGCGCGCGGGCTGATCCTTTTTGAGCATGCCACTTTGTACATTCCCGCCGATCAGGTGCTCATCTTTGCGGCTCGAAAAATATTTAAGAATCTTCGCGCGTCCCACGACCTCTTCACTCACGCGCTTCGGGCCATGCTCCTTGAGAAGCTCCTCAAGACGTTTCGTGAGCTCGTAAATGATCGAAAAGTTTTCAAACTTGATGCCGTGTTGGCGGGCGAGAGAATCGGCCATTGCGTCCATATGCACGTTAAAGCCAATGACGGTAGGGGAGCCAGCGGCAATTGCCGCTTTGATATCGTTTTCGGAAATGTCACCAATGCCCCACTGAATGATTGAAACGCCGCGCTCCTCGTCGCCGATTTTGGCCGCCTCGCCCTGAATCGCTTCCATCGAACCGAGCGCGTCGGCGCGAATCACAATCGGCAAGAAGAATTTTCCCTCCGAAGATTCGGCAGCTGTTTGCTGAGCTCTCGCACGCTCTGCTTCTGCACGCTTGCTTCGTTCGAGCTCGGCATCCTTCTTGGATTTATATGAAACAAACTCGGAACCAGCTTCGGGAAGCGCGTCAAAACCGACGAGCACAACGGGCATCGAGGGAGCGGCTTTCCTCAGCGCCTCGCCCGCAAAATTTTCCATGATACGCACCGGTGCAAGCGCCTTCCCGGCAACCACCGCCGAGCCGCTTTCGAGTGAGCCATTTCGTATGATGAGCGTCGCGGCGATGCCACGCTTGTGATCAAGATGCGCCTCGATGACGTAGCCGCTCGCGGAAAGCGCAGGATCGGCTTTAAGTTCTGCAAAATCCGCGACGATCAAAATGAGATCGAGAAGTGAACTGACGCCTTCTCCGGTCTTGGCGGAAATAGCAGCCCATGGCACATCGCCGCCCAATTTTTCCAAAAACACTTCATTTTCCAAGAGCGAGCCTTGCGTGCGCGAGAGATCGGCATTAGGCTTATCGATTTTGTTGATGGCGACGACATAGGGGATGCCCGCATCCTTGATCGATTTGATCGCTTCGAGCGTTTGCGCCTTCACCCCATCGTCGGCGGCTACGACGAGAATCGCAATATCGGCAACAGATGCGCCGCGCGAGCGGATCGCCTGAAATGCGGCGTGGCCCGGCGTGTCGATGAAGGTGATGCGCCTCTTCGCGCCTTCGTATTCGTGCTCGGCCTCATACGCGGCGACATGTTGCGTGATCCCGCCCGCTTCGCGAGCAACGGTGTTTGCTTTGCGGATAAAATCGAGGAGGGTCGACTTGCCATGATCAACGTGGCCCAACACTACCACGATAGGAGGACGCGCGATGATATGTGAGGAATCGTTGGCCATAGTAGTTGGGGCGCATATATGCGAAATTTAGGCGATTATATGCTTATTTCGGCAAGTATCAATCTATTATGATTAGGCCCTTAACGTCTCCGATGGCTTTCCATCGTTCATGTGCATAAGGAGAAGTCTGTTACCCTGGAGACACTAAAGTCCTAATCATACAATCTATCTATTTGACCGCGACGACTGCTATAATGCACTGCCGTGGCAGAGCCGCGCATTAGCGCATACATCGACGGCGCGAACCTGCATAAAGGCGTCGCATCTTCGTCATGGAAGCTTGATTATCGAAAATTCCGTTCGTGGATCCGGCAGAAATTCGGCGTCACAGATGCGCACCTTTTCATCGGCCTCATGCCGAAGCACGCCGATCTGTATACGTGGCTGCAATCGGCCGGATACACCCTGACATTCAAGGAGGTTGTGTATGACGGCACGGGGAAGGCAAAAGGAAATTGCGACGCGGATCTTGTGTTGAAGGCGACGAGAGATTTTTTTGAAAACGTGCCGCAGGCTGTCGTGCTCGTATCGAGCGATGGCGACTATGCCTCACTCGTGCGCTTTTGGTTGGAGAAAAAAGTGAGTTGCACCATTGTCTCACCAGCACCACGCGATAAGTGCTCGATCCTGCTCAAGCGCACTGAAGCTCCCATCGTCTATCTCGAAGAAATGAAGCACAAGCTCGGGTACCGCCCAAAATGAAAAAGCCCCCGGTACGGACGTATCCGTACAAGGGTCCTTTTCGTGGTGATACCTTCATAATAACGAACGCTGATTAAGAGTCAATGAACACGAAGGACCCATGATTTTGCGTCGCAAGGGTATGAAATCGCAATTTCGATTGCGGTTTCGTAAAAAAGGCCGCCCGTCGATCCCCGCCCAGAGGACGGGGCGTTCGCGGGCGGCACCGTGGCTTTTTTGCAGGTAGCGAGCGGTCACCGGCCGTGCATTTTTCAATCAGCCGATTCAGCCCTGTGCGGAGCACAGGGCGTTCTCGGCTTGCCCTGTAAAGAAAATCCCTCCTCCTTGATATTTTTGCTTCCACGAGCACAATGCACGCATGTTTTTTAAGAAACAGAGAATATATCTTGATTACGCGAGTGCTACGCCTGTGCGCACCGAAGCAAGGCGGGCATACGATGAGGCGAGTGAACTGGCTGGGAATGCCGGCACAATTCATTCGGAAGGGGTTGCGGCGGCGAATTCGTTGCGCGAATCGCGGGAAAGTATTGCGTCGGAGCTGGGATGCAAGGCGCGGGAGGTTATTTTTACCGCCGGGCTTACGGAGGCGAATAACCTGGCGATTCTGGGGTTTGCACGCGCGCTTGAAATTGCGGGACGTGATTTGAAAGAGACGCACTGGGTAGTAAGCTCTATCGAACATCCTTCAGTACTCGAATGTTTTGGAGAAGTGGAGCGAAAGGGCGGAGCAATTACATTCGTTGAGCCAGAGCCAAATGGTCGCATTGCGCCGGAGAAACTGGAGCGTGCGCTTCAGCCCAATACCGTTTTCGTATCGATCGGTTGGGCCAATAGCGAAATCGGCACTATACAAAAATTGCGCGCGCTTGCCTCGGTAATTCATGATCACCCCGTTAGAGAGACTTCGCCCTCTAACGGGGCAGGCGAGAAAAAGCAGAGAGGAAAGATTATCTTTCATTCAGATGCGGGGCAGGCGCCGCTCTACCTCGCCCCAAATGTGCACACGCTTGATGTGGATCTCCTTTCCATCGGCTCCGGCAAATTGTACGGTCCGCGCGGCATTGGAGCGCTTTATGTGGGAAGGCGCGCGGATATCGCGCCAGTCATTATCGGCGGCGCACAAGAGAGGGGATTGCGCGCGGGGACGGAGGCGCCAGCGCTTGCCGCCGGGTTTGCGGCGGCGCTCGCCGCCTTAGCGGACGAGCGCCGCAATGAAAGCCAGCGAGTCGAGAAGCTTCGCGACACTCTTGCAGATCGTTTAAAAAAAGAAATTCCGGGCATTGTCGTCAATGGAGATTTGAAACATTCGCTCCCACACATGCTCAACATTTCAATTCCCGATATCAGCAGCGAATACCTCATCCTCGCGCTCGATCTCGCTGGTATTTCACTCTCTACGAAGGCTGCGTGCAGCGAAGGAGAAGTGGGCGCATCGCACGTTGTCGCCGCGCTTATTAGCGATACGGAGAAAAAGGATTGGCGCTCGCAAAATACATTGCGTTTTTCGCTCGGGAGAGAGACAAAAATGAAGGATGTTGAATATGCGGTTTCGACACTCGTTGCACTCTTGAAAACGCTTCCGAA
>Ga0209542_10009626_pt1 | contig 17678 bp, 24 predicted proteins | sample RifCSPhighO2_01_FD_184028 | JGI IMG/M metagenome (GOLD analysis project Ga0209542, IMG submission 184028) | Soil microbial communities from Rifle, Colorado - Rifle CSP2_plank highO2_0.1 (SPAdes) (version 2) | ecosystem: Environmental > Terrestrial > Deep subsurface > Rock core/Sediment ...
TATTTTAATTCTATCTCTTAACTTTATAAACTTTCAGATATAAATAATATAATGGAAAAAACGCTTGAAAATTATTTAAAAAAATACAAAATTTCTTACAAGGAACATTTTCATAATCCAGTATTTAGAGTTGCAGAATCTAAATCAGTTAAATCAGACATTCAAGGATTACACACCAAATGCTTATTTCTAAAAGGAAAATCGGGCAATTTTTATTTAGTTTGTATGGCTGGAGAAAAAAGATTAGACATAAAGAAGTTAACTTCTTTTTTCTCTGAAAAAAAGATTAATTTTTCCTCAGAAAAAGAACTATTTGATTATTTAAGAGTTAAACCAGGAAGTGTTTCATTATTTTGTTCAGTTTATCCAGAGTCAAGTGAAGTAAAGATAATTTTAGATAAAGATGTCTGGGATTCAGAAATAGTTAATTTTCATCCAAATATAAACAACTCCACTCTAGAAATAACTCACGAAGCTCTAGAGTTTTTCTTCAATTCTTTAAAAAACAAGAAATATATTCTCGAGTTATAATGGAAAAGAAAGAGGCCTTGATTTTTGCACTTATTTTTACTTTTTTAATTGCAAACACTTTATATTTTTTCAATATAATTGAAGAGGAGGAGATAGAATTAGAAAAAGTAATATTAAAAAGGGCAGTAGATGGAGATACTCTTGAACTAGAAGATGGGCGAGTTGTCAGAATGTTAAATATAAACACTCCTGAAAAAAAAGAAAATTATTATGAAGAGGCAAAAGACTTCACAAAAAACTTTGAAAATAAGACTTTATCTTTCTTATTTCTAGGAAAGGATAAGTATAACAGGGATTTAGCAAAAGTCTATTATCAAGATACTTACCTAAATTTAGAACTTGTTAATGATGGTCTGGCCGTAAAATTTCTAGTAGAAGATTCAGAAAAGGAGTTATTTGACAATACAGAAAATAAAGCTGTAAAAAGCTCTTTAGGTTTATGGAAAAAGTCAGATTTTTTCGGTTGTTTAGATTCGGAAGTAAAACCTTCCGAGGAAATTTTAATAATTAAAAATAAATGTGATTCTTTAGATTTGTCTGGATGGCTCCTAAGGGACGAAAGCAGAAAAAAATATATATTTAAACAAATTCAACTAGAGAATAATGGAATGATGAAAATAAAGTCAGGAAAAAATGAGGATAAATCGGCAGACATCTTCTGGAATATTGGAGATGTATGGAATAATGATAGAGATACAATTTACATATTAGACAAAAATGGACTCCTTGTTCATCACAAAAGTTACGGCTATTAGTTTATTTTTATGCCTAGGAATAGCAAGCGGACTAGACGTTTCTTTAGACTCTCCCTCATTAGCAACGCAAGGCAATGAATTCGAAGTTTCAATATCTTCTCCTGAAGAAATTGAATCAGATGTAAAAATATTTGTTCATAATTCAGAGGATGAAAGTATTAAGCGTTCAGAATATATATCTGAGATATACAATGAAGATTGGAAAGACTCGTGGTTTTACATAGAAAAGAGCTTTCCTTCATCAAAAAAATATAAAATAAGGGTCTTAGACAATCACGGAAATTTCAAGATTTGCGCAAGATTAAGAGAGCCTGTTTCAAAGAAAACTTCTGATTTGATATGTAATAATATTCAGATAAAGGAATCTGAAAGCAACGAAAATACAAATGAAGAAACAAACAACAATCAAGAGGAAGAAACGCAATCAGATAATGATTCTAATCAAGAAAACGAGTCGGAAGCAGATGAAGAGAATAATAAAGAACAAGAGAAAAAAGATGAAAAGGAAGAATCCTCAGAAAGGCAAATAGTAGAAATAAATAAACTCTCTCTTCCTTTGGAAGAAAATAGCAAGGAAGAGCAAGAAGAAAGCAAAATTTATCTTAAAAGTAATAATTCCTATTCAACATACTACACCAAATTTTACAAGGAAGAAAGAATAATGTTCTTTTCTCTATTCATCTTTTCATTTATACTTCTTCTTTTGATAATATTATCTTTCCTCAGATAATCGCAAGGATTATAAACAAAATTAATCTTTTAGGAACATGTATTTTAAGAATAAGAGGGGGCAAGTTACAATGTATATTATAATTGCCTTAGTGATTGTTGGTGCAGCAGTGTTAATACTTCTTTTCAGACCGCAACTAGAAGGAATAGCTGGAGTGGATTTTGACCCTTCTTCTTATTTAAAAAAATGTATTGAACCAGAAATTAAAAAGAATGTAAAATTATTATCCGAACAGGGCAGTTATTCAAATATTGAAGGATTTGTACTGCATAATGGAGAAAAATATAAATATCTCTGTTATAGCTCCGAATTTTATAAGACCTGTGTCGTTCAACAGCCAGCTTTAAAGAATAATTTTGAAAAGGAGCTTTCCATACTAATAAAGAAGAACTCTGAAGTATGCATTAACAATCTAAAATCAGAATATGAAAAAAGAGGGTACACTTTCTCTATCAAAAACACAGATTCTTCAGTTGAAATTATTCCAGAAAAGATAATTATCAAATTAACAAGTCCCTTTACAATAAGCAAGGACACATCACAGACTTTTGAAAATTTCAATACAGAAATAAGTTCTCAAATTTATGAGATTCTTTTTATTGCCCAAAGTATAATTGATTTTGAAGCAACATATGGAGATTCAGAAACTAGTCTTTATATACAATATTATCCAGACATCAGTATAGAAAAGAATGCTCTTGAAGATGGAACAACTTTATATAAAATATCAAATGTCGTTTCAGGCGAGCAGTTCAAATTCGCTTCAAGGAGTATTGCATGGCCTCCAGGATATGGTTTAGAACAATGAATAAAAAAATAATATCTTTCTGTATTGTATTGTTTTCTATATTTGTAATAAGTTTTGCCTCAGCAGCAGAGCCTTCAGTTTGTTGTGAAAAAACTACTTCCGGACTATTCTGTCAAGATGTTCAATCTTCTGAATGTGCTCAAGGAGTAAAACAAGCTCCAACAGCATGTGAATCTACATCTTTTTGCAGGCAAGGATTTTGCTATGATTCTATAGAAGGAACTTGTATGGATAATACTCCTCAATTAGTATGTAATTCCAACAACGGAACATGGAGCGAAACAAAACCTGCTCAATGCGAATTAGGTTGTTGCACTCTAGGAGATCAAGCAGCATTTGTTACATTAGTTAGATGTAAAAAACTTTCTTCTTTTCTCGGATTAAAAACAAATTATAATCAAGGAATAACCGATGAAACTCAATGTATTTTAAGCGTTCAAAATACAGAAAAAGGAGCTTGTGTATTTGAAAGAGAATTTGAAAAAACTTGTAAATTAACAACAAGAGCAGAATGCACTTCTTTAAGTGGAGCTTCAACTGGAAATTCTACTCAAGAATTTTTTGCAGGAAAATTATGTTCTGCTCCAGAATTAGGAACTAATTGTGGCCCGACAAGAAAAACAACTTGTCTACCTGGAAAAGATGGAACTTATTTTATAGATAGTTGCGGAAATCCTGCAAATATTTATGATGCCTCAAAAATCAATGACGAAGACGATTACTGGGCAAATATAAAAGACATAACTGAATCTTGCAATACTGGAAGAGACAATGCAAACTCTCAATCATGTGGTAATTGTAATTACCTTCTAGGAAGTTTCTGTAGAGAGACAAGCAAAGACACAGCAAAACCAGCTTATGGCGAATTTATTTGTGCAGATTTAAATTGCAAAGACACATCAAATGGAGAATCTTATAAGCATGGTGAAAGCTGGTGCGTAGATAATGATGCGGGAGAAAGAGACAGCTCTGATAATTCAGTCGGAAGTAAATTTTACAGACACTTATGTATAAATGGAAAAGAATTAGTTGAACCTTGCGAAGATTTTAGGCAGAAAGAATGCGTTCAAGATAAAATAACAACTACTCTAGGAGACTTCTCCCAAGCAGCATGCACTCCAAACAGATGGCAAGATTGCGTAGTTCAGGACAATAAAAAAGATTGTGAAAATACTGATAGGAGAGACTGCGCTTGGAAACCAGGAGTAAAACTTACAGGTTCCAATTTATCTGCAAGTGCTGAAAATGGAGCATGTCTTCCAAAAAATACCCCTGGAATAAAATTCTGGGAAGGTGAAGAAGCAAAGTCAATATGCGCACAGGGAAATTTCCAGTGCATAGTAACTTTTGAAAAAGGTTTATTCGGAGGAGAAGAATGTAAGAAGAATTGTGAATGTTTAGATGGAGGATGGAGCAAACAAAGGTCAGAAATTTGCTCAGCTTTAGGGGATTGCGGTCCAAAAATAAATTGGGTCGGAGATGAAGGTTATAAAGAAGGATTTAAGATTACACAAGGCAAGATAAAAAGTGAAAAGAAGTAATATTCAGAAATAGTGTAACTTCTCAGTAATAGCAAGGTTTAAATAATAATAGATTTCTATTAAAATTATGAGTTTGACTGAAATATTAACACAAAGATTACAAGGACTAGGTAGAAAGTTAGCCTTACCTTTAGCAGTCTTAGCGACTTCATTATCAACAGGAGGTTGCATCAACCCTTCATATGAACGTTTAAACGATAATAATACTTCTTCTTTTATCCACCCATCTAATCCTCAAGATTATTTTGTTTTAGCAACAGGATTTAACGACAACGGAAATGGTGTCGCAGATTTAGGAGACTTAACAGGAATAGTTCAAGGAAAAGGAAAAATCAGACAAGGCACTCCATTTATAATCTCTTCTGGAGTAGATGATAAGAATCCTTATATGGGTTTATATTTAGTTAGACATAACCTAGTAGAAGGGGAAACTACTTGGCAAAGACACCTTATATACAGAATTCATGGTGATATTCCATTAAGATTATTCAATAAAAAAGAAGGAGCAACTTGGTCTTTTGAGAATTTGACACCCGCGCGTTATTCAGCAACCTTAGTAAGAGGGGTATCTCCAGATGATTATAAAAATATTGACGCCTTCGGAGGCTTACCAGGACAAAGAGTCATACAATTTCAGGTGGTTCCTTAAATGAGTTTAACACAAAGATTACAAGATTTGGGTAGAAAGTTAGCCTTACCTTTAGCAGTCTTAGCGACTTCATTATCAACAGGAGGTTGCGCAGGACAAAAAGTTATACCTTTTTTCGGTGCAGTTCCACATGACAGATATGATAATCCTAGAAATACTTCCGCAGCTATTTCACAAAATTATTTCTTTCTTGCAGCAACAGAATTTAGTGATAATGGAGACGGAGTCTTAAGTCCTCAAGACTTTAAAGGTTGGACTAATCACGGGGTGAATCACGGGGTGATTTTAGTAAGAGAAGGAACCCCTTTAATTTTTGCTGGAAAAATAGACGAAGATAAGCCCTTTGCAGGATTGACTATATACCAATATCTTGATGAAGATGGAAGAGAAATCTCATCTGCAGAAGAAAATGCTTCTAGAGGAAGAAGAGTAAGAGTTCCTTACAATGATAATTCTCTAAGAAGGTTTAATCCAAAAGATGGAGCAATTTGGGAAATACAAGATTTACCAAGGGGAAATTACACTATCACCTTAACTAGAGGAAATTCTCCTGAAAGAAAAGATACGACTCAATTAGACCCTTGGAAACTCTATATGGGAGATTATCTTTTTATAAAAGTCAAGGTGGTTCCTTAAAATGAAATTAATAGATAGATTAAATAGATTAAAAAGACTTGCAGGCACTAGTGCCGTTTGTCTAGCTTCAGCTCTTTCAGGTTGTGCATCTGATCAAAACATGACTCCAGAACAAAAACAAGCCAGAGATACAGTTTTATTTGGAGCACTTTTAACAGGAATAGGGGCTCATAAAGGAAATCTTGCTACATACGAAGTAGGTAAGGTAGTTTCAAATTATGGTATAGCTAAAGCAGGAAGGTCAGAAGTAAATGTCAATGTAAATTCAAACGATTCTTATCAAGGTAATTCTCCTCAAAATAATTCTATCAGTTCCGCTCAAACACAACCAATTTCTCGTCCATTATATATTCCTCCAGTAAATAATATAAGAGTTGAAGTAAATGGACAGCTAGTAAAGAATGGCGAGACAAGAATAACAGACAAGTATAATTTTTTTATTACAGCAGATTCCTTCATTCCTAATGGAAATGAGAGAAACGATTTTGAAGATTATAAAGGAATAAGAAGCACATTCAAATTTGGAGAAAATATTGAAGTAGGTTTAGGAAGTGAAAAAAGAAATGGAGACTTAGTAAGTTTTAGAGTAACTAAAATAGGAGAAGGAAGCCCTATCTATGAAAGTCAAGAAGGAATTAAAATCACTCCAAATGATCCGATAAGAATCTCTTTCAAAGAATTACCAGTTGCAGTTTATTCAATACAATCAACAATAAAATCTCCAGATGGTCAGTTGAAAGAATCAGCCTCGATAAGGTTTGAAGTAAAGAACTAATACCTGCAAAATTAATATTTACCTTTCTAAAAATTTAAAGAATATTTATAAACAATAATTTTCTAATTAGTCAATGATTAAAAGGGGAAATTTATCTATTAGGAAAATCCTTGCTATTCCGCAATTATTTATTTTAATATTGTCGATGTTTGCAGTTTCATTTATTTTCTCACAGGCTAGTTTTGTTTCAGCCCCAGGAGAGCAATATGGACCCCCAGTAGCAATCACACCAACAGGCACACCTTACACTTACAAGCTCCCATTAATAGAAACAAAATTTACTGGCGGATTTGCTCATCTAGCAGAAGGAGCCGTTTGGGCGCTTGTAGTCGTGGGGGCAATTAAACTCGTAGGAAGTTTAGCTGGATTGGATGATACGACAACAAATGCATTATCTTTCGCAGCAGTTGGAGGAATTATGTCTTACAAAGGAATTCTCGCAGCAGTAGAAGAAGGATTTTTAGCTAAAGATGGATTCATAGGAAGCAACGCAGGCTTAATCGGAATCGGAATCGGAGTAGCAATATTCATTCTGATGTATAAAAAAGAAAAAAAGAAATTAATAACTTTCCAATGTCTTCCATTTGAACCAATGATAGGTGGAGCGAAGTGTGAAGAGTGTAATAAATATCCTTTCAGACCTTGTTCAGAATATAGATGTAAAGCTCTTGGACAAGCGTGTAATATCGTCAATAAAGGCACAGCAGAAGAAAAATGCGTCTGGATAAATCCTAAGGATGTCACAAGCCCTACAATTTCCCCTCGGACAGAAGCTCTTAAGCCAACAGGCTTAAGTTATATTCCAGATAGCACTATAAGGCCTCCAAATAGAGGAGTAAAAATAGTCAGGGGAACAAGTTGCCTTCAAGCATTCACACCATTAGAATTTGGAGTAACTACCAACGAACCAGCCCAATGTAAATTAGACTTCAATAGAAATTCAACTTTCAACGAAATGAAATATTATTTTGGAGAATCTAATTATTTATTAAATAATCACACTCAAAAAATGGCTCTTCCAAGTCCAGATAAGACTCAAGCAGAATTACTTCCAGAATTGCAAAACGATGGAACTTTCAATCTTTTTGTAAAATGTCAAGATGCAAACGGAAACGTCAATGAAGACGCTTTTGTTTTCAACTTCTGCGTTGATGAAAGTCCAGACACAACTCCTCCAATAATAAAAAGCACTTCAATAACTTCAGGAAGCCCAGTCCAGTTTAATGCAGATAAAGTACCAATAGAAGTTTATGTAAACGAACCAGCCCAATGTAAATGGAGCAGAGAAAGCAAGCCATATGAAGATATGGAAAACTCCATGAATTGTAATACTGGAACATTCCAAATAAATTCAGATTTAACTTATACTTGCAAAGGAGACTTAACAGGAATAAAGAACAGAGAACAAAATAAATTCTACTTCAGATGTAAAGACCAACCAGAAAAACCAGAAAATGAAAGAAATGTAAACACTCAAAGTTACGAACTAATTTTAAGAGGTTCACAATCTTTGAACATAATAAAAACCGCTCCAAATGGAACTATATCTGGAAGCACAGAAGTTGTAACTATTTCTCTAGATGTAGAAACAGATGACGGCGCAAATGAAGGAAAATCAATATGTTATTTCTCAAACACTAATGTTGATGACAGCTTTATTGCAATGTTTGAAACAAATAACTTCAAGCACAAACAAAATCTTGATTTATCTTCGGGAGAATATGAATATTTCTTCAAGTGTATTGATGCAGGAGGAAATACTGCTGAAAATAGTACTAAATTTAAGATTGATGTAGATAAAAGAATTCCTTCAGTTACAAGAGCTTACAAGGAAGAGGGATTAAAGATAGTAACAGACGAAGACGCACAATGTACTTATTCATTGAAAGATTGCAACTTCGTATTTAATGAAGGATTGCAAATGATATACAGCAATCCTAATATTAAGAATGTCCATTTTGCAGAGTGGAAAACTAATAATGTTTATCATATAAAATGCAGAGACCTTCAAGGGAACGAACCATCTCCAAACGAATGTAGTATAGTAGTAAGAGCAACAGAAATTGAAAAGTCTTCCAAAAAATGAAAGTCTGGTTCAAGGCTAAAAGGTACGGATACGGATGGTATCCTTCTTCGTGGCAAGGATTACTAATAACTATTACTTTTTTGCTTTTAGTCTTATCTTCTTTCTTTTTTATTGATAAAAATTCTCATTCTGTGAGCGACACACTGATAAATTTTATTCCCTTAACAATTATTTTAGCGCTAATTCTATTTTTAATTGCTTATAGTCAAAGACCGCAATAATTATTCAGTTTGTCTTTGACTAGATAGGGGAAGACTTAGGTCTTTCACTATACCTAAAAGGTGAAGAACTCCGATGGAGATGGGGAAACTGAATGCTCATGAAAAAATTGCCCAAATCTATTTCCATTTTTCTTAGCCTGTTCAAGCGATAATGCCCAATATTTCCCTGTATCTTTCAGAAATAAAGGATCTAAAAAGAACCAACCCTCACGATTAAATCTAGCAGCAATTACCGAATTCAAACCTATAGTTTTTGAGAAAACAATAAAATCATCAATTTGTTGTTTGGTTATATAAATAGTCTTTTTCTTTGATGATTTACACTCAACAACATAACCTTTTTTCCCTATTTTACCGACTATAATATCACAGGGAGATTCATCTTTAACACCAGAACCCGCAACTCTCACCGCTCTCCAACCATGTTCATTAAATGTAGAAATCAATTCTCTCTCTGCCTTTGACCCCTTAGCTTTATTATTTGGCATTTTAATTTACAAATCTCTTGCCTGTAAAGTTCTTCTTCCATTAGCTTTAGCTCTCTGGGAAGCTTCCTCAAGAATTTTCAGGACCTTTTTATTTAGCTCATCTGCAACTTCCGCCGCAACGCTTAATTCAGGAACAGCAGATTTTATTTTACTCTTTATTATAATATCCATCTAAACCTCCTTTTTATTTATCTTTTTTTTCACCATATCTTCTTTTTTAATATTCAAAGGCTTCATAAAAGGAAAGAATATTACATCTCTTATAGAAGGAGAATTTGTCATAAACATTACTAATCTATCTATTCCTATTCCTATTCCTCCAGCAGGAGGCATTCCATAATACATTGCCTCAACAAAATCTTCATCAACTAAATTCGCCTCAAGATGGGCATCAAACTTTCCAGACTTATCTCTTTCTTCAACTTGCTTTCTCAATCTTAATTCTTGCTCAATTGGATTGTTAAGTTCAGAGTATGCATTTGCAAGTTCAGTTCCATTTACAAACAATTCAAATCTCTCAACTTCTTCAGGATTCTTTCTATGCTCTTTAGTGAGGGGACAAATTGCCTTTGGATAATCTATAATAAATGTAGGACTAATCAGATTAGGCTGTACTTTTTCGTCAAATATTAATTGCATAATCTCTTCTCTTTTTCCGCTTACACCTCTTTTTTTAGCTTCCTCTTTCATTGATTTTTCATCACATGAATTTACTCCAGCAAATTTCTTTATTGCATCTTCCATTCTCATAACTTTAAATGGAGCTTTAAAGTCTATTTCTTTTCCCTGATAATCAATTTTAGTTTTTCCATTTATTTTTTTCGCAATATTTTCAAGAAGTTCTTCAGTAAATTTCATAACATCATTATAATCCCAATAAGCAGAGTACACTTCCATCATGCTAAATTCAGGATTATGAAATCTATCTATTCCTTCATTTCTAAAATTCTTACAAATAGTAAAGACTCTTTCTATTCCCCCAACAAGAAGTTTCTTCAAGTACAATTCAGGAGATATAGATAAATACAATTTAATCTTTAATGCATTAAGTTCTGTAATAAATGGTTGGGCTTCAGCACCGCCATATAAAGTTTGTAATAATGGGGTATCGACCTCAAGAAATTTCATCTTTTTCAAATTTTCCCTTATCAAATCAATAATTTTTTCTCTCTTCTCAAAAACTTCCTTGATTTCACTATTCATCACTAAATCAAGATATCTCTTCCTATACCTCTCTTCCTTATCCTGCAAGCCATGCCACTTCTCAGGTAGGGGGAAGATAGCCTTTGATAAAATCTCAATCTTTTTTAATGATATGGATAATTCTCCTCTCTTAGTCCTAAAAATTTTACCTTCTACACCTACAAAATCTCCAGAATCTATATATTTCTTTACAAATTCAAAGACTTTTTTTGGAGTCTTCTCTTCCTGAAGAACTATTTGTATCTTTCCACTAGAATCTTGCAATGTCCCAAAAGATATTTTACCCATATCCCTCAAAGAAATAATTCTCCCTGCAGAAACAACAGAATCATTTGATTTCTCCTCTGGCTTGAGATGAGCATATTTTTCTTGAAGGTCAGAATTAAAATTTTTTTTATCAAATTTATGTGGATATGGGTTAATTCCCAATTTCTTCAACTCTAAAACTTTCTTTTTCCTTTCACTTACAATCTGTTCAAATCTTCCCATTAGACTAATAAAAAATTTTACTTTATATATCTTTAGAATTTAATTATTTTAAACTCTTTAAAATCCTGTAATTTCTCTTCTTTTATTTCAAAATCTCGTATATTAGAATATTTAGGTCCTTTCTTACATATCTCTATCATACTATCAACCCCGCTTGATTCTCCTTCAAGAAATATCTCCATTCTTCCATCTTCCAAGTGCCTAAGATAACCATTTACATTATTCTTTTCAGCATGTTCTTTAACAAATTGTCTAAAGAAAAGAGATTGCACAGAGCCAGTTAAATAAAGTCTTATTGATTTTTTCATACTTTTAGGAATATTCAGGCATTATTATATTTTTTGATTTATGGAGAATCTAGAATTCTCAGTTTATAAGATGCGAGGCTTTCTACCCTTTACTTTTGAGGTAATTAGAAATATTTAAAGATTGCATTATCTTCCATTTAAATATGATGGGAGAAATAGCTTTAATTTGGATGAGTGCAGGTAATAGTTATTTTAATGAAAAAACTATTGGAAAGTTATTAAGGTTTGCAGATAAGAATTTCAATAGAGTAATTATTCTTTCTCCAGACAAACCAGCCGAACATACTTTCAAAGCTTTAGGTTATCCTATCAATAAGGCGAAAAGAAAAGCAAAACTTAATGCAAATCTTTTGATAAATAGAGCAAAAAGAGAATTAGAAGAAATAAAAAATAAAGATAAATTCTCATTTGTTGATTGGGAAAGCGATATCACTAAAAATTTAGAATACAAAGCGAGATACAAAGAAATAATAGCTCTTTACAAAGATAACTCTAGATTTAGAGAAGATGCAAGAGAAACAACTAAGAAAGTTATAGAAGAAAAGGCTAACGAGTTTCTAGACATAGAAAAATCTATCGATGAGTCAGTCTTATATTTATTAGAAGAGATTTCTTTTATATTATCTTGTCCTTTAATCTATCGAGCCAAGAAAATAATTTACCTCTATCATCAACCTTGGGAAATTTATGAAAATCTTATTGCTGGTAAATATGATGGGAAAAAAAGAAGTAAATTCTCCTTTGTATTAACAAATATAAATTAAGGTAGAAGACACAATTTTGACATCTTTAGATACTATATTTCTTTGGTTCAGAAAAGGTGTCTTCTATCAATCTTAGATGTTGTACCATCTTCCATTCAGAGCCGAGTATCTTCGCCGCCTGTTTATCCATATCCAAAGGCAAACCGGCAAGGACATATCCTTGCTCAGAAGCATCAATTAGAGTAAAGTCAGGAAGTTTTGCTTTAACAATATCATGTATTGAATATCTTATATGGTTTTTTCTTATTCCTGATTTTTTTCTTGAAAAGAAGCCCCTATATTCAGATGATGGAAAAGCCCCAATCATATTTGATAGACTTCCTATCATTTCAAGTTCATTATCTTTACTCAAAACAGGCAAAGATATAACAAAACTATTTTTTAATATAGAAGGGTATTTTATGTTTTCAAATTTCTTAAATTTTTGATCATATACATCTTCCAATTCAGTATTATTTAAGTCTATGAGTCCAATAGAGTATTTTTCTGCCAATTTATTATAACCTTTCTCTTCAAAAAGATAAAGTGTATCTTCCCCATCAGAACCTTCAGCAATAAATACTTCAGCAACAGGATTTTTCTTTTCCATAATAAATTTCAAAACCTCTTCAACAAATTCCACTTTAGTAAAAGGCGAGTCAGCATCTCTCAAAAATGGTTTAAGAACTATCTTATCATGTTTTCTTATCTCATGTTCTATTCTAAGTATATTCAATATATTTCTAACAGATTCCTGATAAGATACAAATTTTATTGCTGCCCCTTTAACCATCCAAATTACTACAATTAGTGGTTTTTAACTATTATTATGTTAGAATGAGCTATATTATAGGTCAAAACCTTGACATTAGCCTCTTTGTCTTAACTATAATAATCCCTTCTCTTCTCTTCTATCTAACTCATTATTAACAACAGATATTGTTTGTGAAGCAAAATATGTCTTTTTTCCAATTGAAACAGGCACACACATCTTTTTCATTCTTTTAAATTCTTTATCAGGCAATCCTTTATGATCTCCAAGAATAAAAATAGGATTTTCTTTAATCTCCACTTCCCTTATATCTTCTCCATCCGCATCTAAAATATATAAATTTCTACCTTCTTTTTCTAGTTCCTTTACAACTTCCAAAAACCCCTTTCTCTCAATCCAAAATCCCGGAAATACTTCCCTTTTCTCTCCCTCTTTAAATTTATAAAGCAATCTTTTCAAAACTCCAGAAACATCTTTTTTCCCCATATATATTTTATCAATTCCAGTTTTACCTTCTGTAACCGGTTTCATCTCAATATGTTTAACAGGGTCTGGAGGACCAGCAAAAACTAAATGGAGTTTCATATCACTTCTTATTTTATGACTCAAGTAAAAAGCAGCAATTATGGTATGTATTGCAATATCAATTCTTCCAGATTCTTGCAGGTCTTCTCTTATATAGCTCCCGGCCGTTGGTGCCGTTCGTGAATAGTAGATTAGTTCTCTCATTTCATATTTATCTCTTCAGGGTTTTAAAGCTTAACCTTTAGCTCAATTCAACACAAACAACGCTCTCCCAACAATATCCCCTTCCTCAACACCCTTACAAATTTCTATAAGTTTGTCCTCACAAAAAACAGCAAATATTTTCGCATCAATAATTTCAGAAGATAAATCATCTTTCATCAATGGCTTTCCCATAAGTAATTTTTTAACCGCTTCTTCCTTAACTTGAATAGCCGGCATAACTTTCAAAATAGATTCTTCAGCAGGAATTAATATCTTTCTTAATTTTTTTTCATCTCCAGATTTATACTCATCAAAAGCTTTCTCCAAATCATACAAATTCAAAAAATCAGAATTTCCCTCATCAAAAAAACCAGCCCTAGTTCTTCTCAACTCAAGCATATGCGCCCCACCTATTTTTTCTCCAATATCATGAATAAGTTTTCTTATGTAAGTTCCTGCCTGAACTTCAGTTTTAAACAAAACATCTTTATCCTCAATCTCAATTATATCAAACGAAACAATCTCTCTTTCTCTAATAGCCCTCCTAACTTTTGATTTTACGGGAGGCATTTGATTAATTTTTCCCATAAAATCTTTAATAACTTCTTTCAGTTTCACCTGATCCAAATTCTCATGAAGTTTCATTATCCCAACATAAGTTTTATTTTTATGCATTAGATAATCGTTTAAACGACAAGCTCTTCCCATAGCAATAGGTAAAACTCCAGAGACTTTAGGGTCTAAAGTTCCAAAATGGGAAGTTTTATTTAATCCAAATAAATTTCTAACATAATCAGAAACTTGAAAACTCGTAGGTCCAGATGGTTTATCTAAATTAATAAATGAAAAATTCAATAATTCCTTAATAGGTTTTGACTTCCAGATTTTATGATATTTTTCCATTTTCTCCACTATACTTTTCAAGAACGTTTTTTATTATATTTGTTGTTGAATATCCTTCCTCAACCTCAAAATGTCTAAACTCTCCACCCCATTCAGAAACAAGAGTTTCTTCTTCTTTTATTCTTTCTGAAACAAAAGTTCCACCCTTTACATGTTTATGAGGTTTTACTTGTCTGAGAATTTCCAAAGGATTATCCTCATTAAATATGACTACATAATTAACGCATTCAAGAGAGGCAATCATATAAGCCCTTTCTCTTTCAGGTATTATGGGGCGATTATTACCCTTTAATTTTTTTATTGAACTATCACTATTTAGCAATACAATCAATAAATCTCCTTCTTGCTTTGCCCTTTCAAGAATTCTGACATGCGCAGCATGTAGTATGTCAAAACTTCCATTAGTAGTTACAATACTTTTTCCTTCACTCTTTAATTTAGAGCATATTTCTGAAATCTCTTCTAGAGTCTTTATCTTCGCGTTCATACTCTTTCTCATAAAAATAAGTATTTAAAGTCTTTTTGTATTATTCATACTTAGGAATATTCAATAAATCTTATCATGATGGTCAAAATCAGCAAAAAGTATAAAATTATTTTTTAAATCAACTTTAAATGTAAGAACAAAACTCTTATCTATATGGACTCTCTTAAACTCGCTCAAATTTTGCCTTAGATTTTTATATCTTTTTATTGTTTCAAAATCATTATTAATAATTTCTCTTATTTTTTTATTAATAATTTCAACTTTCTTTTTATCCTTATTCAACAATTTATTAATTTTAATCTTCAATTCATCAGTTAAATCAAAAGAAAACATCAAACCTCACAAAGTGCATCAAGTTCTTTCAAGCTCATTCTCTTATTTTTATTTTTTTCAAGATGCTTATTTGTCACCTCTAATATATGCTTTACATAATCCTCTTTAGGTTCTTTTTCAACTATTTCATCACCATATAGTTCTGCAAACTTATTAATTGCTTCAGATTTATCATTTAATCCATATTTTGCCTTTAACACAGCCAAAACTTTATTAGCATACTCATCAAGTTCTACTCTTGCAGATATTAATTTAGGTATCATATGATTTTGAATACACTTGAAGTGTATATAAAGTATATAAAACCTTCTATTTCATTTTTAATATTTATCTCAATAAGAGAAGGTTTAAAGGTTATATTAGTCTAAAATAGACTATGGAAAGTAAAGAAGTTTACTACGTCAAATCTTTAGAGGAAGATTTTGTCTCAAAGACATTAAAAGGAATAGAAAAAGTTGATTTCCAATCAGTTGAGGATATGGTAAAAAAGAAAATAATTAAACCAAATACCAAAAGCTTCGGAAGAAAAAGAAGATTAGCATGTACGGCCATAAATTCTAACTACACTAAAACCTATCGCCCACAGGGAATAATTTTCCAAACAAAAGACAAGCCAGACTATATCGCTCCATTTGATTTAGTTCTTTTAAGTAATGCAAAGAAAATAATAGTCCATTATTATAGAATAAAAAATAATCTTCATGTCTATTATAATCACGATTTAATCCCCGGATTTGAAAGATTCATATTTAAGGACTTTATAGAAATGACTCATAAATTCCCCTCTCCCAAAGAGGCCTGGAAAGCAGTAAATAAGTTCAGAGTAGAAAAAGGGAATTCTATTCTCCCACCTACAAAATACCGACTTGTTGAATATAATGAAGTAATATTTCATAAACCTGTCAATATAAAGCCAATAGCTATTTTCGGCTATACTAAGAACGCAAGGGAAGTTGCAAGAAGATTAAGTCTTCCTCATTTTATTTCAACAAAAGACTTTTATAATTCTATGAGAAGTTAACTCACTTCCTCATAAACCCCTTCCTCTCCTCCTGCGAAAACCTCTCAATAGCATATCTCAACATAGTTCTTGGCATTTTCTTATAATTATCATTAAGAAATTTTCTTAAAATTTCTTCATCCCTCTTCCCAATCTCCCTCAACATCCACCCAACAGCCTTATGTATCAAATCATGATTATCATTAAGCAAAATCTTAGCCAGTTTTAAGGTATCTTTAAATTTTCTCCTTTTTATAAAATTAAAAGTTGATACGATTGCTATTCTCCTTTCCCACAAATTAGAAGATTTTGTAAGGTCATATAATATTTCCTTATCTTTATCAAAAAGAAAATCTCCTACAATATATTCTGCAGACAAATCAACCAAATCCCAATTATTAATAAATTTGGTATTTGAAAGATAAAATTCAAATATATTTTTCTTATTTTCCAAATTATTTTCATACTTATAAACTAAAATCTCAAGAGCAATTAGTCTCTCTTCGTGTATCTTTGAACTCAAAAGCTTTTGAACCTCTCCTAAAGATAGTGCAGAATATTTTATAGCAATCTTCCTGCATTTAGGAACACTCAATCCAATAAATATATCTCCCTCTCCATATTCGCCCTTTCCACTCTTAAAGAATCTCTTATTAACTTCAGCTCTTTTCTCATCTTTTTCTTTTGATATTTCTTCTCTTAATTTATTTAAAGTCATTTTATTCAGATTATATCTCACAATAAAAGATATATAGCGAATTATTTATAAATTATCATGAGGCCATCTTTAATAGTTGCAGATAACTTTTATTCTGACCCAGATGGAATAAGGAAGACCGGTCTTAAATATATTGAGTCTGGTGAGCAAAACAAATTCTCTCCTTCAAGAAGATTAATAGAAAAATTAGAGGGCCTTCTAGGAAGAAAAATAACTAAAGGTCTTAAAAATGAGCCTGAGAGAGATAATGGCTCTTTTCATGTTCAAAATTATAAATATGAGTTCACTCTATCAATACATCACGATTTGGGAGCTTATGAGTTGGTCGGTTTAGTTTATCTAACTCCTAACGCTCCACCCAACACAGGCACTTCTTTTTGGAAACATAGAAAAACTGGAATTGTAAGCGCTCCCACGCCCAGCGATGCAAGAAGATTAGGAATAAGTGTTGCAGAACTTAGTAGGATTTTAAAGGAAGACAAAGATAAAAGAAATAAGTGGTATGAAATAACTAGAGTGGGAAATGTTTACAATAGATTGGTAATATTTAGAGCAGGTCATTTACATTCAGCAACAGCAGTCTTTGGAACGAATAATGAAGATAGCAGACTTACTCAGGTTTTTAATTTTAGTACTTTGTGAAAAGAAAGATTTACTTCTTCAAAGCCATTCTATGATAACTTTCTTCTTTAACTTTTGAAATATGTTTCTTTACCTTAGACTCTTGCTCTGCTTCTTTAATATGTTGCTCTGCAACAGCTTGGCCTTTTTCT
>Ga0209542_10009627_pt1 | contig 17675 bp, 18 predicted proteins | sample RifCSPhighO2_01_FD_184028 | JGI IMG/M metagenome (GOLD analysis project Ga0209542, IMG submission 184028) | Soil microbial communities from Rifle, Colorado - Rifle CSP2_plank highO2_0.1 (SPAdes) (version 2) | ecosystem: Environmental > Terrestrial > Deep subsurface > Rock core/Sediment ...
CGCCGCCGCGGACGCCCTCTCTCTTGCGGCAGAGGTTGACGCCGACCGGCTGGGCAACAACCCCGTGGCCCTTGCCCCCGCCGATATCGTGCGATTATATACGGAGGTCTTATAACTATATGGAATCAATAAAAGAGTTGCGCGTCATGCTGCAGACCAACGTGCTTGGCCACCCGATACTCCAGCGGGTGCCGTCTATTTATCTCACGCGCCTGCTGCTTCCTACCCCGGTTACCTCCATCCAGGTGTCAGCCGCCATGATTGTCGTGGGAGTATCGGCGGGAGCGGTTATCGCACTCGGCTATATATGGGCGGGACTCGCTCTTATATATTTGAGCCTAGTGCTCGATGCCGTTGACGGCGAAATTGTCCGGTACAAGAAAAACTATTCCGTGCGCGGGGTGTATCTCGATTTAGTCAACCATATTGTCGTGTTCGGCGCTTTTTTCTTCGGCCTTACGGTAGGAGTGTCGGAAGCCTGGTCGGTCCCCAATATTCCGCTCCTTATCGTCGGCTCGCTGGGGGCGCTTGCCATGGTAATGCGCCGCGCGAACGGCGATTTGTACCGCATTATCTTCGTGCGGCCATACCGGGAGCGGCCTGAAATTTTTAAGATTCCTCCGCACACTCCGGCCGCGGGGCGCACGGAAGCGGTGCAAGAGTCCTTCAGTCTCCGCCGCTTTGTACGTTTTTTGCTCTGGTGCGCGCACGAACTCCACGAGGGCGGATACCTGATAGTCACTCTGGTCGTCGCGTATGGCGCGGAAGTACTGCTGTTTGGCGGCGTCCCGCACCACCCCGTACTCTCTTGGGTCATCGTGGTGTATGCCGTCACGTCATGTGTGTATCTTGCGCGTGAGATCGCCAGCGAATTCCGCCTGATAGAGGGCCGTCTTGCCGCGCTCGACGACAGGTTCCAACTAAAATGAACTCCGGCAAGCGGCTTTTTATTATCTACGAGCTTGAGCATGTGCCGCAACTGCAGGCACGGCTGCGCGCCGGAGAGGAGCTTGAGGTAATTGCGCTCGAGTACGAGGTCGAGCTTGAATTGCAGAAGCGCGGCATCGCCTACGCGCCCCTGCGCTCGGTCGCCGAGTCGTGCGAGGGGCGGCGCGAGCCGATAGAAGTTACGCGCACGGCGGCAAACGAGTGGTATAAACATCCCGAACTGGCGTTCTTTGCTCACGACGGGATACTCCTCGGCGAGCCGCATGCGGGGCCGCTGCACCACTACTTCGGCATGCTGGTCTACTATCTGGTACTGCTCGAGCAGATTATGGCGCACCCCGGCATCGAGAGGGTGGTTCTCCAAGAGACATTCCACACCGTCGGCGAAAGGGCCGACCCCACGGCCTACTTTAAGGAGCGTGTGCAGGTTGATGTCGCGCGGATGGTTGCAGAGCGCCGCGGCATAGCGATTGAAGTCCTTCCGGCTCCTCCCGCGCCCGCGCAAAGTGCTGCGCGGGCGTGGATTGCGGAACGGGCGACCCGGTTTGCCGTCGGCGCGCTTAATACTCTCGTTACCGTCCTGCGCAAACCGAAGCCTTTGAGGATACTCTCCACCGACCCGTGGGCGCGCATCGAGCCGTTTATTAAAGATATGTCCGATGCCGAGCTGGTGATGACGCGTCGCAAGGAGATACCAAACGTGGGCCGGGCCGTGTGGAGCAGACGCGTGCGCTTTCATCATCCGCTCGACTTTGCCGGCCGCGCGGTGCGCAAGCTCGCGCGCGGGCGCGCAGGAGAGTTTGCGCGCGCGTGGGATGCGCTCGGAGAGAGCCCGGAAGTATCCAAACTCTTTGCATACCATGGCATTTCTTTTTGGCCGGTCGCAAAAAATGTCCTCGGAGCCATCGTCAAGGACTACGGAGAGGATGCTGTTGCAACGATTGAGAGCGCCAAAGCGATACTGGAGCGCTACCGCATCAACCGGGTACTGCTCTTCGGCTCCACTAAGGGATATAACAACCTGTGGGCGCGGGTCGCGGAGCGTCTGGATATACCGAGCGTCGAGATGCAGCACGCGCTTGAAGTGACCGAACCATCGCATCCGTACGCGCATCTGTATTCGCGCTATCTCGCGGCGTACGGCAGCCTTACTAAAAAACATTACGAGCAATTTGGCGTCGAGCCGCGGCGGATTATAGAAGTCGGCTCCCCGCGCTTTGACCAGTACGCTGAAGCTGTCCCGCCCAAACAACTTGAGGCGGCACGGGTGCAATTGGGGCTGGAGGGGAAAAGCCTGACCGCGCTGGTAACGCTCCCGGCCCGGGGTAATTCGCTCGAGCCGTCAAGCTTCACCGGCTACAGCGTGTCGGATTCGGTCGAAGCCTTCGCCGGAGTGCAGAAAAGATTTCCGGAGTTGCGTCTGCTGCTGCGCCCGCGCCCGGGCGAGGACAGTTTGTACGGGCGGCAGGAGATACAGGGGCGGTTTGCCGCGGGGACGCCCTGGGTGCAGGACGAGGATCTGCGGACCCTGCTCGCGCTGTGCGACGTGGTCATCTCCGGCAACTCGACCGTGGTGCTCGAAGCGATGCTTATGCATAAGCCGGTGCTGTTGTGTGTCCGGCCAATAGACCGGGACTTTAAGGAGTTTGAAGAGGCCGGAGCGGTCATGGTTGCGCGCACGCAAGAAGCACTGCTCGCGCAGGCCTTGGCGCTTACTGACGCCGGCGCTCGTCGCGCGCTCGTCGCACGCGCGGATGACTTTTTGAAGCGCAATTTTATCCTCGACGGCACCTCCGCCCGGCGGGTAGCGGCGCTTGTGCGCACGCCGTCCGCACTCTCTTAATCATGGACGTTACTCCCTTTGCAAAGATAGGACCGGAAGCGTGGGACGCGTTTTGCGACCGCTCGCCTGACGCCTGGGCGTGGCATACCTCCGCCGGTCTGCGGCTGGGGAGGAGCTTTACGGAGGGTGCCGAGAATCTTTCCTTCGGTCTGCAAAAAGACGGCACGCTTATCGCCGTGGTGCCGCTCATACTCGAGCGGGGAGCCTCGGGCGAAGCGGAGTGTGCCATGGGCGGAACGGCTATCCCGTTTCCGGCGTGCAGTCCCGCGCTGGACGAGGAAGAAAAAAAGGAAGTGCTCGATAGTATCTTTGCGGAGATAGACCGCGTCGCGCGCGAGCGCGGCGTGGGCTGCGCGATTTTTTCTGTAGACCCGATGGCTCCCTCGGCCGCGTCGTTGCGGGAGCATCCGCTTTTGCGGTACGGGTTTAAAGATACCTCGATAGAAACGTCGGTCATCGACCTTGCGCAAAGCGAGGAAGAGCTCCTTGCGAGGATGAGCAAGGGCCACCGCGGTGATATCCTCTTTGCGCAAAAAAGCGCTTACCGCGCGGATATAGTAGAATCTTCGCCGACCGCGTGCGAGGAATTTAAAAAACTGTATTTCGCCGCCGCGGGGAAAGAGATAGGTACGCCCGAGCGTTGGCGCAGCATAGAACAGCTGTTTGCGGAAAAGAAATTACTCTTCGTCTTCGGCGAAGGCGGCGCCGTGGCGGCATTGGTATACAAGCGGCGCGCGTACTATATGCTGTCCGGTACGCTGCCGGCGGTCCGAGCGGAGCGCCGCGGGCTTGGGAGCCATCTGCAGTGGGCACTTATCCGCCACTTAAGACAACATAACTACACGCAGTATGAACTCGGATGGCAGGAGGCCGCCAGTCCAAAAGAGGAAGCTATCGCCGCGTACAAGCGGCATTTCGGCGGGGAAGCAGTGCCGCTGCGGCGCGGGGCTAAATACTATCGGTAGTGTTACTCTATCTCTATGCTTAGAAAGTTAAATATAGGTTCGGGATCGGACATACGACCGGGATGGGTGAATCTCGACAATATAGACCGGCCCGGCGTTGACGTAGTGCATGATATTGAGGACCTGCCGTTGCCGTTTAAAGAAAACAGCTTTGACGTAATTATGTGTCGCGATATCCTCGAACACGTCGACTACGTACCGGTACTCAAAGACCTGTATCGCATCCTCTCGCCCGGAGGCAAGCTGCATGTCCGCGTGCCGCACTACACCTCGCGGAACAATTACACCGACCCGACGCACAAGAGACGGTTTTCCGTGAGTACGTTCGATTACTTTTCGAAAGGCACGTACATATGGGAGCGTCGTCGCGGGGAATTTTACTTTGACTTTGCTTTTAGCCGACTTGAAAATCTGCGGCTTAATTTCGATAAGAGTTCCTCGCGGGTGCTGTTCTACAACCGTCTCATCGAGTGGATATTCAACCTCACGCCGCGACAGCGGGTGTTCTACGAAATGACCGGTCTTAGTTGGATGTTCCCCGCTGCTGACATTACCGTCACGCTGGTTAAGTAGCCGGTAACTTCCCCGGAAACCCTTGTGTTATAAGGTCGAGCGTGTTACAGTGCGCCCTCGTTTGCCATGGCTACCCAATCAAAAAAGACCCCAATTGCAACAGATTTTCTTAAGGGAAAGACCGTGCTCGTGACCGGCGGGACGGGCACCTTCGGGCGCGCCTTCGTGGCGCGTCTACTTGCCGTACCGGGTATCGCCAAGATAATCGTTTTTAGCCGCGACGAGCTCAAACAAAGCGAGATGGCAGCCCAGTACAGAGACGAAAGCAGGCTGCGCTTCTTTATCGGCGACATCCGCAACGTCGAGCGCCTCAAGCGCGCCTTCGACAGCGTCGACATCGTCGTGCACGCGGCGGCGATGAAGCGCGTCGAGTCCATCGAATATAATCCCACGGAAGCGATAGAGACCAACATCATCGGCAGCCGCAACGTCATCGACGCCGCGCTCGACCGCGGCGTCGGCAGGGTGCTTCTTGTGTCCTCCGACAAGGCGGTGGAGCCCGTCAACCTGTACGGGGCGACCAAGCTCGCCGCGGAAAAGCTTTTTGTGGCGGCTAACGCCTACTCGGGAAAGAGCAACAGCCGCCTCTCCGTCGTGCGCTACGGCAATGTCATCGGCAGCCGCGGCTCTTTTGTCGAAACCATCGGCCGCCAGCGCCCGTCAGGTATCATCACCATCACCGACAAGGCAATGACGCGTTTTTGGATACGCATCGAGAGCGTGATGGATATCGTGCTGGAGTGCCTGCTCCTCATGCAGGGCGGCGAAATCTTCGTCCCCAAAATGAAGAACATGGCCATTACCGATATGGTCAAGTTGCTGGCGCCGGAATGCAGGCAAAAGGTAGTCGGCGTCCGTCCGGGAGAAAAACTCCACGAGGTCCTGCTTACCCGCTACGAAGTACTGCAGGCAAAAGAACTTCCGCGTATGTTTGCCATCGCTCCGCTTGAACGTGAGTGGGCAGAGTGGCTCGTACGCTACCGCAGCGTCCCCAAAGACTTTCTGTATACGAGCAACAACAAAAAGTTTCTTTTGAACAAAAAAGAGGCCTCCGAGCTTTTCAGGTAAGATAGAGGCATGATTCCGTACTCAACCCAGGACATACGCGAGGCTGACATACAGGCGGTGGTTACCACTCTGCGCTCCGGCTGGCTCACCCAGGGGCCGGCCGTGGAGCAGTTTGAAAAGGCGCTCGCCAAGGCGGCCGGCACCAAGTATGCGGTCGCGGTCAACTCGGGCACGGCGGCTCTGCACGCGGCGTACTTTGCCGCCGGTGTTAAAAAGGGCGATGAGGTGCTGGCGCCCGCGCTCACCTTTGCCGCGACCGGCAACGCGGCGCTGTACTTGGGTGCAAAGCCGGTGTTTGCCGATGTGGACTCCACAACGGGGAACATGAGCGTCGCCGATGCGCGAAAAAAAATAACTAAAAAAACAAGAGCCATCGTGCCGGTCGACTACGCCGGACGGCCCGCCGGCCTCGCGGCTTTTAAAACACTGGCGCGCAAACACAAACTGGTCTTTATCAGCGACGCGGCGCAGAGTTTGGGCGCGACGTATCGGGGGAAACCCGCCGGCAGTTTTGCCGACATGAGCATCTACAGCTTTCATCCCGTCAAATCAATTACGACCGGCGAGGGCGGCGCAGTGGTTACCGACAATCCGGAGTACGCGCGGCTGGTAAAATTGTTCCGCAGCCACGGCATCACCAAAGACGCGGCGCATCTTAAAAATAAAAAAGAGGGGGGTTGGTATATGGAGCAGCAAGCACTCGGCTACAATTACCGCATGCCCGACATCAACGCCGCGCTGGGGACGAGCCAACTCCGGCGTCTGAAGTCGTTTATTGCCAAGCGCGCCGCGGCGGCCCGGCGCTACGATAGGCTCCTAAAAAATATCCCCGGGTTGATACTGCCGCCGCAAGACTCCGCCGCCAACCGCTCCGCCTGGCACCTCTACCCCGTGCGCGTCGATGCCGCAAAACGCCGCGCGGTCTTTGACTACCTCCGCAGCCGCGGTATCGGCGTGCAGGTGCACCATATCCCCGTGCATACGCATCCGCACTACCAAACGCTCGGCTACAAAAAAGGTTCCTGCCCTAAGGTGGAGCGGTTTTACTCGACCGCAATCTCCATTCCGCTCTTTCCCAATATAACGCTCCGGCAGCAGCAGCAGGTTGCGCGCGAACTGAAAAAAAGCCTGGCACTATGATAGCCGTCGTTGATTACGGGATGGGGAACGTCGCATCGGTGCAAAACGCGCTCCGGCTGCTCGGCGCACAAAGCGTGCTTACCGCGCGCGCGGAAGATTTTGAGCGCGCGACGCACCTTATCCTCCCCGGCGTAGGCGCTTTTGGCGACGGCATGCGGGAGCTACGGGAGCGCGGACTTATTCCTCTGCTGGAGAGGGAAGTGCTCCAAAAGAAAAAGCCGTTTCTGGGCATTTGTCTGGGCATGCAGTTGTTGGCGGAAGCGGGCGAGGAGGGAGGCGACGCCAAAGGCTTGGGGTTTATCGCGGGGAGAACGCGCAAACTCCGCGCGGGGAGCCTGCGCTTGCCGCATATCGGATGGGACGATGTCACCCCCGCGCCGGGGGCGCCGTTGTTTGCCGGCGTTGCTACGCGCGATTTTTATTTTGTGCACAGCTATGTCGTGGAACCGGCGGACCCGGCGGCAGTTGCGGCGGCATGCACCTACGGCGAAGCCTTTGCCGCGGCGGTGCAAAAAGACAATATCTTCGGCGTGCAGTTCCACCCCGAAAAGAGCCAAAAGGCCGGCATCGCCGTACTGCGCAATTTCATACACCTATAATGCTTAAAACACGCGTCATACCGGTGCTGACCATAAAGAACGAACGTCTGGTCAAGAGCGTGCGCTTTGCCGACCACCGGAACATCGGGAGCTACATCGCCGCGGTGCGGGTGTTTAATGCGCGCGACGTCGACGAGCTCATCTTTCTCGATTTGGACGCACAGACGCGCGGCATCAGGCCGGACCTCCTGCACGAAGTGACGAAGGAGTGTTTTATGCCGGTAACACTCGGCGGCGGCGTGCGGTCGGTCGAAGATATACAGACGCTGCTCAATTGCGGCGCGGATAAGGTGTCGATAAATACCGCCGCGCTTGAAACACCGGAGCTTATCAATGCGGGGGCAAAGCGCTACGGGAGCCAATGTATCGTGGTGTCGATAGACGTGCGGGACGACATCGCCGGAGCGGTCGCGCGTGCCAAGGAGGCGCAGGCGCGGGGCGCGGGGGAACTCCTGCTGACCTCGATAATCCGCGACGGCGTTATGGAAGGCTACGACCTGCCGCTTATACAGGCGGTAAGCGGTGCGGTGAGCATCCCCGTCATTGCCTGCGGCGGTGCGGGTAGTGTGGCGCACTGCGTTGATGCGGTACACAGCGGCGCCGCGGCGGTCGGAGCGGCGAGCATATTCCAATACACACAAACCACGCCGCAGATGATAAAAAAAGCGCTCGCGGAAGCTGGTATTCCCGCGCGCGTTTAGTACTATACGTGGTATGCGTTATTGCAAAAAGTGCGTCATGCCCGACACAAAGCCCGACCTCTCCTTCGACGCGGAGGGCGTGTGCGACGCGTGCCGGTCGGCGGCGCTCAAGAACACCATCGACTGGAAGGCCAGGGAGGCCGAGTTTAAGGAACTGGTGGAGAAGTTTAAAAACAAGGACGGCTCAAAGTACGACTGCATCATCCCCGTCTCCGGCGGCAAGGACAGCACCTACCAGGCCTACCTGGCGCGGCAGTGGGGGCTCAATCCTCTGCTGGTGCACTTTGAGCCGACCGTACGCACCGAGCTGGGGCGCAAAAACTTGGAAAATATCCGCCGGTTCGGCGATGTCATAGAACTGAAGAAAAATCCGGACGTGTACAAAAAAATGGCGGTAGAGGGCTTCCGGCGCGTGGGCGACCACGAGTGGCCCAACCACGTGGGGATATTCACCTTCCCCGTGCGGCTTGCGGTCGCGTACAACATCCCGCTCATCATCTGGGGAGAGAACTCCCAGCTGGAGTACGGCGGCCCTGCCGCCGCGCGGATGAAGAACACGCTCGACCGCCGGTGGCTGGAGGAGTTCGGAGGGCTGCTGGGCCTGCGCGTCGACGATATGGCGGGGGTAGAGGGCATTACCCCGCAGGAGCTGGTGCCGTACCGCTATCCGTCGGATGAGGAGCTGAAGGCGGCGGGGATTACCGGCGTATTTTTGGGCTACTACTTTAAGTGGGACGCGCGTCCGCAGGTCGACCTGGTGCGCAAGCACGGGTTTTCCGTCAAAGAGGACGGGCCGGTGGAGTGCACCTACCTTAATTACGAAAACTTGGACGAGGCGACCTACGCCGTGCACGACCTGTTAAAGTTTGTGAAGTTCGGCTTCAGCCGCGCCACCGACCACGCGTGCCTCGATATCCGCAACGGCCGCATTACTAGGGAGGAGGGGGTCAAGCTGGTGGAGCAGTACGACGGCAAGCGCCCGCGCAAAGCCATTGCGGAATTTTTGAAGTACTCCGGCATACCGGAAGCCGAGTTCGACGCCGTGGTGGACTCGTTTACCGACAAGGCGTTGTTTGAGACGGACGAACGGGGCGCCCTCAAACGCGATGGGGCGGGCGATCTTATAAAAAAATACCGCGACTACGCTTAGCGCCAAGTCACAATATTGTCTTTTGCGGGGCCGGGAGAAAGGCCGAGTGCCTGAGCTATTTTTTCTGACGCGATGTTGCCTCTTTTTACTTCGGCGAGCAGCCGCTTGCCGGAGAGCATCTCCCGCGCAAACTGCAGTACCATCTGTTTGCCGAAGCCTTTGCCGCGCGCCTCCGGCGCGACGGTCCACGACAGTTCGTACTCGCCGCCCTCAAGCAGGTCGGCGCGCACGGTGCCCACCGCAGTGCCGTCCGACTCGGCGACATAGAGCGTCCGCGCCGGATTGGCGAGCGACGTTTGGAGCCAGGCAAGATGGCTCTCCCACGGTACTTCGCCGCTGTTGTGCGAATGTTGCCGCGTAAGCGGGTCGTTGCGCCAGTCAAAAAGTATTTTGGCGTCGTCCATGGTCGCGGGTCGCAAGTGCAGTGTCATAGAAGCGTGTTTTTTAGTAGTATATATGGTATATGGCTTCCCGGCACCTCATTATGCTGCTCTGCGGGCAGATTGAGCAGACCAAGGAGGGATGGAAGACTGAAGAAGCTGACGGTCCCGGCGACCCGGTGGGGCCTACTTACAGCGCGTTCCGCGTGGCGGCCGGAGCGCAGTTGGCGCAGGAGTTCCCCGGCGCGGACATTGTTGCATCGGGAGCCTCGTTTCTCCCCGGCAGCCCCTCCATTGCGCGCGTAGTGCAGTCGGAGCTCGAGCAGCTGGGTGTCGGGCGCTCGCGCATACTGCTGTTGGAGGATACGCGCAAAACCTATCAGGAACTCAAAGAGCTCGCGGTGCTTATGGAGCGCGGATATGACGAAGCGATTATTGTCAGCAATGAGTGGCATCTGCCCCGCGTCGAGGCCCTGCTCGAACACTTTCCTGTGCCCCGTGCCCGGCTCCTCTCTGCGGAAGAGGTGCTGCTTGCGCATGACGCGGAGACCTGGCGCGGGCGCATCGGGCGCATGCGCGCAGATCCGCGCATCGCCGAGAGAATTGCATTTGAGAAAAAAGGCCTGGAGGATCTCAAGGCGGGGAGGTATCATTTTAGCTGAATCTGTTGTTATATACGGGCACACAAGCATGAACAAAAGCATTAAAGCGGGGAAGAGGCGTATCGGGCACGGGGAGCCCGTTTTTGTCGTGGCCGAACTGTCGGGCAACCACAACGGCGACATCGGGCACGCGCTTAGGATAATCGACGCCGCGGCCGACGCGGGCGCCGACGCGATAAAGCTCCAAACCTATACTCCAGACACCATCACGCTCGACTCGGACCGCCCGGAGTTCGTGGTCAAATCGGCGAACCGCGCGTGGCGGGGCAAGACGCTGTACCAGCTGTACCGCGAGGCGGCGACGCCGTGGGCGTGGCACAAAAAACTTTTTGCGCACGCGCGCAAGCGCGGACTCGTTTGCTTTTCCTCCCCGTTTGACACGACCGCGGTCGACCTGTTGGAGAAGCTCGGCGCTCCTTTGTATAAGGTCGCCTCGTTCGAGGTGGTGGATATCCCGCTCCTTGAGCGCATAGGCAGGACGCGCAAGCCGGTCATCATGTCGCGCGGCATGGCGACGCTGGAGGAGCTCTCGCTTGCCGTAAAGACGCTGCGGAAGTTCGGCACGAAAGAGATAGTGCTGCTGCAGTGCGTCAGCTCCTATCCGGCGCGGCCGCGCGACATGCATCTTGCAAATATTCCGGACCTGCAAAAAAGATTTAAGGTCGGGGCGGGGCTCTCCGACCACACAATGAGCAACGACACCGCGGTGGCGGCGGCGGCGCTCGGCGCCGTGGTGATAGAGAAGCACCTTACCCTCCGGCGCAAAGACGGCGGTCCGGACGCGTCCTTCTCGATGGAGCCTAAAGAGTTTGCCGCGCTCGTCGCCTCCGTCCGTGCGACCACCGCCGCGGTGGGCGCGCTCTCGTACAAACTTTCGGGAGGGGAGAGGGAGAACCTCCACTTCCGCAAGTCGCTCTTTGCGGTCAAAGACATAAAGAAAGGCGAGCGTTTTACCAAAAACAATATCCGCTCCATCCGCCCCGGCAACGGGATGGCGCCGAAGTTTTACCGCGCCGTATTGGGCAAGCGCGCCGCGCGCGACATCGCCCGCGCCACCCCCCTGCACAAACGCCTTATTGACTAATAGCACAAAAAGGGGTTAAATCTCTTTCAGACTGCCCTCTCACAACACGAAGGAGACAGAGTATGAGCGTTCATCCGCAGTTTCCCGCCGCGGCGGCCGTAAGCCACGCCGGCGCGACCGCCCGGTTCTCGATTGGCAGTACGGAGGCCAAAAAGGGGTGGCAGGTGGGCTTTCAGCCGCTTGGCATCAACATCCTGGGCTCCACCATCGCTATCGCCGCCTACTTTGAGCCGGCGGTCATGCTGGCCGAGGTGTCGGTCGGCAACAGCAGGCTTTCGTTGGGCAACATCCGCTGGATAGGCGGCACCATCGACGAGGGCGGAACCCCGGTGCGCATGTTCCCCGACACCGTCAACTGGGGCGGTGCCAACCGGATGGAGACGGCCCTCGTCTACTCGCGGGACGAGCTGGGCCTCATCCGCAACGGTCCCGAGCGGAAGATCTTTTGCATCAAATACCGCGACGGCGCGTGGCACCACGACCGCGAAGTCGGTTTCGGTACCGGCGCCGGCATGGTGCATGCCGCCACGCTCACTTCGGACGGAGCGCTGCTCGTTGTCGAGAGCGACCTCGCGCTCAAAGACTGGGTAGTGCGCAAGTACTACGCGGACGGGAAGTCCTTCGTTAGAAACAAGGTCGATCCCTTCCGTTACGGTATCGCCGAACGGCGCAGCGACGGAGCCGTCTTTACCGTCACGGACTACCGGGCGAAAAAGAAAGGCATCTACCGCGACAACAAACTCGTAGTGCCGGGCATCGCCGGCAACGGCATCGCGCTCCTCGACGACGGCAAAAAAGGGGCGCTGGTGACCTGCTACGGCGGGGGAGCACCCACGCCGTTTAAGGGGGTGCCGGGGAGTATCCGTTATATTCCTCCGCGGGCTCTTGCCTGACCGGTCTTCCCCAACCATGGCCTTCCGCAACGCGCGGAAGGCTTTTTATTTATATAGAGCGGTGGTATAGTCGAGGCATCGATATGAGCGGCTCCAAACGATACCGCGGGGTGGTTATCGGGTGCGGAAAAGTCGGCGCGACTTTTGAAATGAACAGCGGGATACCCAAACCCGCCTCGCACGCGGCGGCGCTTAAGGCCGGCCCGCGTACCGAGCTTGCGGCGCTGGTAGACCCGGACCCTGCGGCGCTTGCAAAGGCGGTAGAGTATTACGGCGTGCCGGGGTGTATTGACGCGCGCGAGTGTTTAGAAAAATTCCAACCCGATATCGTCGTCATCTCCACGCCGCCCGGCACGCACGAAGCGATGCTCGCGCTCGCGCTCGAGCGCAAAGTGCCGGCGGTTATCTGCGAAAAGCCGGTGAGTGACACGCTTGAGGCGGCGCAACGGATGATCGCGCTGGCGGGAGAGTCCGGCTCCGTCGTCATCGTCAACCATCAGCGGCGGTTCCTGCCGCTCTTTCGCGCCGCGCGCGAAAAGATAGCCGCGGGGGCGCTGGGCGACATACAGCAGATAACGGCCTACTACGCCAACGGACTGCTTAACAACGGCACGCACATCGCGGACGCGCTCCAGTTTTTGCTCGACGACAAAGCGGTATGGGCTTCCGGCATTCACAATGCTCAAAACACGGCGGCGCCCTTCGGCGGAAAGAATGTCGACGGCCTGGTCGGATTTTCCAAAGGGGCGGTCGCGGCCCTGCAGAGCCTCGACTCCGGAAGTTTCGGCATACACGAGTTGCGGATACTGGGCAAAAAGGGCGCGCTGTTTATCGGCCAAAACGGCCTGCGGTTCGAGTGGGTGCCCGTGCGGGACGGAGTCACCTTTGCCGGCGTGCGCGAGTTAGACTGGGAGGGCGCCGAGGCGCACTATGACGACCGCAGCATGCTCGCGTGCACGCTCGTGCATGTGATCGACTGCCTGGACGGCGCGGCCGCGCCGGAGAGCACGCTTCAGGGGGGATATCACACGATGCAGATACTCGACGCGCTCCTGCGGAGCGCGGAGCAAAGCGGACAAAAAATATCTATCTGATACTTATGAATACCGAAACACAAGGAAAGCCCGCATTGCTCGGCGGAGCGCCGGCGCTCCGGGAGCCCCTGCCGCCGCCGCATAACGTCGGCGAGGAGGAGGTGGCGGCTACGGCGCGGGTACTGCGCGGCGGGCCGCTCTCCGGGTTTGTCGGCGTGGCGGGCGACAAATTTTACGGTGGCGCAGAAGTGCGGCGCTTCGAGGCGCGTTTTGCGCAGTATTTCGGCGTCAAGCACGCGGTCTCTTTTAACTCCGGCACGACGGCGCTGCACGCCACGGTCGCCGCACTCGGCATCGGCCCCGGCGACGAGGTGATTGTTCCGCCGTACACTATGGCCGCTTCGGCGGTGTGCGTGGTGATGAACGGCGCCGTGCCGGTCTTTGCCGACATTGACCCGAGGACGTTTTGCCTGGACCCGAAGTCCATCCGCGAAAAGATCACCAAATATACCAAAGCAATTTTGGTGGTGCATTTGTTCGGACAATCCGCCGACATGGACGCGATTATGGCTATCGCCAAAGAGCATAATCTGAAGGTGATTGAGGACAATGCACAGTCGCCCGCCGCAACATATAAAGGGCGGTATGCCGGCACCATCGGCGACGTAGGAATGTTCAGTTTTAACGTCAACAAGGTGGCGCAGTGCGGAGAGGGCGGCGTGCTGGTGACCAACGACGACTCCTACGCGCTGCGCGCGCAGCTGTTGCGCAACCACGGCGAGTCGGTGGTAGATGACCTTCCCGGCTACGATGCGGGACCCATCTTCGGGAGCAATTATCGCATGACCGAGCTTGAGGCCGCCGTTGCTTACGAGCAGTTGGAGAAGTTGGAGCGGTTTAACGCGCACAAGGTCGGGTTGTGCGAGTATCTGACCGCGCAGCTTGCCGGCATTCCCGGCGTCGCGACGCCCTATATACCGGAGGGTAATACGCACGTGTACTTTAATTACGCGTTGCTGCTCAACGAGGAGCAGCTCGGACTCTCCCGCGACCTGCTGTGCAAGGCGATGGCGGCGGAGGGATTCCCTTTAGGCAAAGGCTACGTCAAGCCGGTCTATCACCTGCGGATGTTCCAGGAGCGCAAAGCATTTAATCAAACGCATTTTCCGTTTGAGTACGACGGCTACGGCGGCACTCCTGACTACACCAAGGGCTCGTTGCCGGTCGTGGAGCGGCTCCACTTTACAGAGCTCGTCGCCACGCAACTGTGTCAGTATCCGCGCACCAAAGAGACTGTCGACCTTTTTGCCGCCGCGCTCAAAAAGGTGCTGGCGCACGCGGATAAGCTGCGGGCCGCGCATTCATGAAGAACGGCAAAAAAATAGTCGCGACCATCGAGGCGCGCATGACCTCCACCAGACTGCCAGGCAAGGTCCTCCTGCCCATGGCCGGCGAGCCAAACCTCAAGCGGTTAGTTGACCGGCTGCGCCGCAGCGCGTATGTGGACGAGGTGGTAGTGGCGACCACCACCAACGCGCCCGACGACGCGATTGCCGCGCTTGCACAGAGTATGGGCTGCAAAGTGTGGAGGGGGAGCGAGGATGACGTACTCCTGCGGGTACTGGAGGCCGCGCAGTCGGTCAACGCCGACCTTATCGTCGAGGTAACCGGCGACTGTCCTCTTATAGACTGGCGGCACGTCGACCGTCTGATTGAGAAGTATACGGAGGGAGCGTACGACTACGTGTCAAATATTTTGGAGCGCACTTTTCCGCGCGGGTTCGACGTGCAGGTCTTTTCGGTCAAAACGCTCGAGGAGGTAGACCGCCTCACGCAGGACCCGGTCGATAGGGAAAACGTTTCTATCTATATCTACCGGCACCCCGGGCGCTACAAGCTCGGCAACTGGGCCGCCGAGGGCGCGATGCGCCGGCCGGAGCTGCGCGTGACACTGGACACCAAAGAGGACTACGAACTGCTCAATGCTATTTTTGAAAAGCTGCTCCCGCGCACCCCCGACTTTTCCGCGGAGGACGTGGTCGGCCTGCTCGACCGCGAGCCGTCTTTGGCGGCGCTCAACGCGGCGGTGCGCCAAAAGGACCCGTATGGGGGATATCTATAGGTATACTAGGCTATGCTCAACACGCTAAAAACTATGTGGGGAGTCTTTCGCGCGTACCGCCGGCACCTCTTTTGGCTCATCGCGCTCGGGTTTGCCGGCGCGCTCCTGGAGGGCATCGGCATCAACGCCGCGATACCGCTGTTGTCGTTTTTGACCGGCGGGAACGGCGTCCCCGCGGACCCGATATCCCGCGCCATCGCGGCGATGTTCGGCTTTTTGCATATCCCGTTTTCCTTCCGCTTTCTGCTCGGGTTTATCATCGGACTCTTCCTCCTGCGGGCGGTCGCGGTGGCGCTCTTTGCTTTTATCCGCGGATGGATCGTGGCGGACTTTCTCGCCGCGGAGAGCCGCGAGATGTTCCGCCGGCTGCTGGAGGCCTCGTGGCCGTACCTGCTTAAACAAAAGATAGGGCACCTGCACAACACGCTCGTGCGCGACATCCAGCGGACCTCCTCGCTGTTTGACATGACGAGCCAGATTATACAATCGGCGACCGGATTTCTTATGTACTTTGCGGTGGCGTTTGTCATCTCTCCGCTGATGACCGTGCTGGCGCTCCTCGGCGCCGGAGTGCTCTTGGGCGCCATACGCCCGCTCCTGCGCCGCACCGTGGACAGCGGTGCCAGGATGGCCGCATCGGAAAAGCAGATAGCGCAGTTTTTAAGCGAGCACATCATCGGCATGAAGCTGGTCAAAGCGGGCGGCGTGGCGCGCGAGGCGCTGCGGCGGGGGCAGCGGCTGCTTATGGAGCTGCGGCACTCCTATGTGCGCATTATGCTGGTGCGCTCGATATCAACAAGCCTCTTCCAGCCCTTTAGCCTCGTCTTTGTCGTGTTTTTGTTTTTTGTGATGTACAAGACGCCGGGGTTCAGTGTCATTACCTTTGCGGCGACGCTCTACCTTATCCAAAAGATATTCACCTACGCGGAGAGCGCGCAGAGCTCGCTGCACGGGCTGGGCGAGGTGCTGCCGTATGTGCGCAACGTACTGCAGTTTAAAAAAGAGCTCGACGACGCGCGCGAGGCGCAAGGCGCGGGCGGGGAGCCGTTTGTCTTTAAGCGCGCGCTCGAACTTAAAAATGTTTCGCTCTCCTACGGCAAAAAGCGGGTGCTGCACGGCCTTTCGTGCACTATCAAGCGCGGAGAGGTGGTCGGGTTTGTCGGGCCGTCCGGCGCGGGCAAGACGTCCGCCGCCGACATTCTGTTGCGGCTCTTTGCGCCGGAGAGCGGCGAGGTGCTGCTCGACGGCGTCTCCATGGAGCGCATTTCCATAGACGAGTGGCGCACGCATGTCGGCTACGTGCCGCAGGAAGTGTTCCTCTTTAACGAGTCTATCGAGGAGAACGTGCGCTTTTATCGCGACATTCCGCAGGGGCAGGTGGTCGAGGCGCTGCGCCAAGCCAACATTTACGACACGGTGACGGCGCTGCCCGAAGGGCTCGCCACCCACATCGGCGACCGCGGCGTGATGCTCTCCGGCGGCCAGCGCCAGCGCATCGCGCTTGCGCGCGCCCTGGCGGGCAAACCCAGCCTGCTGGTGCTCGACGAGGCGACCAGCGCGCTTGACAGCGAGTCGGAGGGCCTTATACAGGAGGCCATCCTCGCTCTGCGCGGGCGCGTAACGGTGGTCATGATAGCGCACCGCCTAAGCACCATCGAGAAGGCCGACACCGTGCTGGTACTGCGCGACGGCACGGTGGTCGAGCAGGGCTCTCCCGCGCAGCTGCGCGCCGACCCCGACTCCTACCTCTCCAAACACTCGGCATAATAATCAAGGACCGTCCTTGATTGTGCTAAACTTAATTGATGCTTAGGGATAAACCCTTTGTAAACGGCGAGACATACCACCTTTTTAACAGAGGTGCTCACAAGCAGGCCATTTTTAAAAGTGAGAAAGACTACCGGCGTTTTCTGGTGCTTTTATATTTTTCTAACACAATGGAGCGCGTCCAATTGGGCAATCTTCTCCAAAATCAAGGACGGTCCTTGATTGATCTTCTGGAGGAGTACGTTGATCAGTCTCTGGTCGACATTTTCGCTTATACTTTGATGCCTAACCATTTTCATTTGGTGCTACGACAAAAAGCTGATAATGGCATCTCGACATTTATGAAGAAACTCGCCACGGCGTATTCAATGTACTTCAATATTAAATATAAACACAGCGGGGTTTTGTTTCAGGGGCGCTTTAAGAGTAGGCACGTCGGAGATGAGGCTTATTTCCGGTACATATTCGCTTATGTGCATCTGAACCCCGCTGAGTTGGTGGTGCCAGAATGGAAAGAGCGAACGCCTTCGTATCTCGAGCGCGGGAAAATCAAAGCGTATCTTTCTAAATACGCGTACTCCAGCCATTTTGATTATGCTATAGGGGATAGGGCCGAGAGAAAAATTCTTGCTTTTAATGAAGCTCCGGAGTTTCTAAAAACTTGTGATGATGTAGAAATCTTGCTCCAGTCTTTTAATGAAGGACCGTCCTTGATTGATATGGGGGACAAGAAATCCTGGTAACTA
>Ga0209542_10009629_pt1 | contig 17673 bp, 23 predicted proteins | sample RifCSPhighO2_01_FD_184028 | JGI IMG/M metagenome (GOLD analysis project Ga0209542, IMG submission 184028) | Soil microbial communities from Rifle, Colorado - Rifle CSP2_plank highO2_0.1 (SPAdes) (version 2) | ecosystem: Environmental > Terrestrial > Deep subsurface > Rock core/Sediment ...
AAAACATAAGAGGTAAAAAATGAAAGCAGCAGAATTCGGTTGCGGAGCAGCGCATGAGCTGGCAATTACTTGCGCGAAAACAGGGTGGGAACTCATTGACTTCACAACGCTCGCCCAAAGTGAGTCGCTATGCCAGACGGTACTTGGTGTTATCAGGAATGGTGGTTTCCCAAAAAGGATGAGGATTTCTTCCGAGGAAGCCCAGTGGTGGCAGAAATACTACCTCGACAACTACAGCATCGCCGCCGATTTCAGCGAACTCCAAGTGCCCACACCTGCGGATTATCCGACCCGTCTCATCGTTATGCATGAGGCGATTGCTGACAAATGCAACCCCATCGCTACGGTCTACAAGAAGCGCTGTGCCGGCAAAGGTTTTGGTTGGTGGCAGTACAACGAAGATCTCGACTCGGTGGTTACCTTCCACGCCCGGAGCGACACTTATGCCATCAGGGTCCGGGATACGCAGGAAGCCGAGTTTGGCAATGTCAACGGAGAAAATCTCTCTTCCCAGCAGATCTGTGACCGAATTATTGTCACGACAACTTTGCCCGAGCGGCTCATCGACGGTGATACCTATCTCTTGAAGACAGGCAAACACCTTGACCAGAAAGTGATTACGCTTTGTGCCGGCTCGCGTACCGCGAGTGGCGGTGTTCCGGGTGTTTATTTCGGCTCGCGCTATCGCAGGGTCGGTGTCAGCGGCTGGCTTCCGCTCAATGCCTGTGACAGCTTGCGTTTCCGCCTAGCAATGTTAACTTGACCTTTTGTGCCTTGTTTCCTGTCTGTTGTCAATCAGACCGTCATCCGCGCCTTGCTTCGCAAGGTGCGGATTTATATAATTGTATCTGACTATTCAGTCGGTTCTGCTTTGGCAGGATGACGATTGGTCATTAATAAAGAAATTGCTTGTCTTGCTCTATACCACGATCGAAGTACCCCGAGTGGACACAGAAAATCTTAAAAAAGATTTTCGGTGATTCGGACGGAGTAAGACAAAAGCGTACCGCGAGTGGCAATGTTCCGAGTGTTAATTTCGACTCGAACAATCGCAAGGTCAATGTCAACAACTGGAATCCGAACAATGCCAATGACAACTTGCGTTTCCGCCTAGAAATTTCTCGCCGAAAGGACTACCAAAGTCCTTTTTGCGTTAGGAAACTAAGCCATCCGCTTGTCATTTTTGAAATTTCCACCGCTTGTTCTGCTAGCCGAAGATAAATTTTTTCATTGATGATGTTAAGCTCGCTCTCTGTGCGGATCAGATTTTTCAGGACAGAGATTTTGATTCGCAATGTTTCCAAGGGGATATTTTTTGTTTGAGGTGGGCAAAACTTGGCTTCAATGGCTAAAGCTAGGCATTGGATACATAAGTTATCAATTTCTTTATGAATACCAAGTTTGTCTCGCTTGTTTAATTTTTCGCCAACAGTATAGATATCTTTATGCAAAAGCCTGATTTTCAAAATAATGGGCAAATCGCTGGGGGGGAGGCGCCATAGTTGTGATTTTTATGATGTAATTTCGCTTGATAATTTATTTGCGGCTTGGCGAGAGTTTCGGAGAGGGAAAAGAAGGAAACCCGATGTCGTTGCTTTTGAGCTTAACCTGGAGGATAACATTTTTGAATTACATCGCAAATTGGTGGAGAGAAATTGGCGGAATGACCCCCATGTTGTTTTTAAGGTAAACGATCCCAAACCAAGAATTATCCATAAAGCGAGTGTTTTCGACCGAGTTTTGTTTCAAGCGGTTTATCGCAAGCTATACCAAATCTTTGACCCGAGTTTTATTCACGATTCATATTCGTCGCGATTGAAAAAAGGAACTCACGCTGGGGTAAAAAGATTTGCAGTTTTTGCTAAAAAGGTTTCGGTAAATCACCGAAAATCAAGTTTTGTCTTGAAATGCGACATCAAGAGGTTTTTTGATTCAATTGATCATCAAATTTTACTTTCGTTGATTGCAAGGAAAATAGATGACAGAAGGTTGCTATCCCTTGTTAAGGAAATCGTTTGCTCTTTTGAGTATTCGCACAGGAAAGGTTTGCCGTTAGGCAATGTTACCAGTCAGCTATTCGCTAACATTTACCTGAATGAACTTGACCAGTTTATTAAACACAAATTGAAAGCAAGGTATTACATCAGGTATTGCGATGATTTTGTGATTTTACATCAATCGCGCGAGATTTTGTTGGAATGGGCGGAAGAAATCAAAAAGTTTTGTCGGGAGTTTCTTCTGCTGGATTTACACGAGCGGAAAACAACAGTTCGGAAAATTCACCGGGGAACGGATTTTCTTGGTTATGTGGTTTTGCCCTACCGGGTGGTTTTGCGGACAAGAACTAAAAATAAAATGTTTAGAATGATAAATAATAGAAACTTGTTTTCCTATCTGGGGCTTTTGTCGCATTGTAAAAGTTGGAGATTAAAACAAAGATTGATGGAAAAATTTTTCGCGGTATGAGTTTTTTTAAAAAATTTAAAATCTTGTTCATATTATCTTCCAAGGATTTTTAACGCCGCTTTGACGCGCTCACCGGCGCCGGTAACCAGTTGCGGGACTTTTTTGAGGGCTTCGCGGGCTTCCGCTTGGGAATAACCAAGCGAGCGCAGAGCTTCTACCGCGTCTACTTCTTCAGAGACGCTCGTCCCTTCTTCCAATGTTCCGATTTTGTCTTCCAATTCGCGAACGATACGGTCAGCGGTTTTTTTGCCGATGCCGGAAACCTTTGTTAAATAAGAAGTATCGCCGGAAGAAACGGCTTTGCGAATGGTTTCGGGCTCGGCGACATTCAAAATGGCAACGGCGGTTTTCGGGCCGATGCCGCTGATGCCGATAAGCAACTCAAAAAATTCTAAAGTTTCTTTGTCGGTAAAACCGTAAAGCGTCAGAGCGTCTTCGCGGACAACTAAGTGAGTAAATAAGGAAATCGTCGCGTCTTTTTTGGCTTTGGTTAAGGTGTTGTTGGTGCTTGAAACCCGCAGACCCACGCCGCCCACCTCCAAAACCAGCGATTTTTGGTCTTTGCTGATTACTGTTCCTTTAAGCGAGGAAATCATTTATCAAGTGTAAAACGAAAAGCGAAAAACTCAAAGTATTTGCGCGTTAAATGTTTTTATGATAGTTTACATTACGTCAATTTTTTGTTTTATTTTGCGTTTTACGCTTTTAGTTTTAAGTTTTATTTCGTGGCCATCACATCATCGGCAAAAAAGGCGATTCGCGTTTCCGCCCGCAAGCGGGTTTTTAATTTGCGCCGAAAAAATGCCATAGCCGATGTTGTTAAAAAAATCAAGCGACTGCTCAAAGAAAAAAAGAATAAAGAAGCTCAAGCATTTTTACCGACGGCTTATCAAGCCATAGATAAAGCCGCTAAGACCAAATATCTTAAAAAAAATACCGCCGCTCGTAAAAAATCACGGTTGGCGAAATTACTTAACCGACAACTTACAACCAATAAATAACTACATCCCCCCGCGAGGAATCGAACCTCGATCTTGAGTTCCGCAAACTCATGTCCTATCCGTTGAACGACGGGGAGTTCTAATAGCTAAAAACTAACAGCTAAAAGCTAATCCGTCAAAACCCCAACGCCTCCATAATTTTTTGCGCCAATGGTTCATGAAGCTCCGCTTCGGTCAAACGGTTGGCGAGAAAATCTCTGATTATTTGCGGTTCTGTGTCGCCGAGCGGAATGGCAATCAGCATGGCGGTTAAGTTTTTTGATTTTAGGAGCAATCGCCGGTCGGTTGGGTTGGTTTCGTCAAGCCAAAACGATTCAAGTGATGAAAAAGGGTAAGCGACTGGTCCGGCGGCAATGGTCGTTTGATTGATTTCAAATTGAATCAGACGCGGTTTCCTGGCGGCTTGAAGCATTAAAGTGAAAGCGGCGATGATTATTAGAATGCCGAATAAAAAGTTTTTGAACAAAATGGCGGTGGCGGCGGCGGAAACGGCGATGATGCCGATTGCCCAAAACCAATCACCGCTCTTGGTACGGCTCTGGTATTCAAGTGTTTGCCAAACGATAGTTTTTCCAGTTTCCATTAAATTCCCAATGGGATAGCCAATAATTGTTTAGTGATTTTTATAATATCAAAAAAACCGGTGAATTTGAATTCCACCAAGAAAATAATAAAACAAATGGTGGCCGAGAAAAGACACCAAGTGCACCACTGTTTCAAAACGAAAGCTTGGATATAAGTTAAATAAAGGGAAAACAATAGGGCAACGGTGGTCAGCTCTAAAAGAACTAAGGCCGCGCCGGGCGAATGTAGGTCGGGTAACGCTTGAAAAGCGGCGTAGGTTAAAACGACGATAGTGTAATAAATCGCGCCGATGGTTTCCAGAGGAACGCGAAAGAGCCGAGAATATTTGCTGTAAATTACCGGGTCGCAATTAGTGCCAATGGGGCAAATCAATTGGTGGCTATATTTTCTTTTGCGGTGAATCAGATGGGCGATGGATAAACCACCGAAAGCCACAATCATAATTATCATGTAGAAGTAAATGTTGTTCATTCGGACATTATAACAGATTTATAAAAAATTAATCAAAACGGTGGGGGTGAGATTTGAACTCACGGTGCCCTTGCGAGCACTCCGCATTTCAAGTGCGGTGCATTAAACCTCTCTGCCACCCCACCACTTTTTAAGTTATCATATCATAAATTTTACGTTTTTCATTTTTCGTTTTACACTTATGTTATGAGATATTTGGGTATAGATTTTGGAACAAAAAGAGTGGGTCTAGCGCAAAGCGACGAGACGGGCAAATTTGCTTTGCCACTTTTGGTTTTGCCAAACAATAAAAAGCTTTTAGCCGCCATAGCGACTATTTGCCGTAACAAAAATATCGGGACGATTGTTATAGGTGAATCCAAAAATTTTGCCGGGGAGGACAATCCGCTTCAAGAAAAAATCAATCGATTCAAAACGGAATTAGAGCAAGCAACTAATTTGCCGGTGGAGCTGGAGCCGGAATTTTTTACCAGCGCCGAGGCGGCGCGGTTACAAGGAAAAAATGCTAAACTGGATGCCTCCGCCGCCGCCCTCATTCTTAAGAGTTTTTTGGATAAGAAAAATCATTAATGACCATTTTGGAATATTTAGAACCAACGTTTTTGATAAAAGCCGCCGGTTTGCTCGGCGTGTTTGCCATTGTTTTCGCTGAATCAGGTTTGTTTTTTGGTTTTTTCTTTCCCGGCGATTCATTGCTTTTTACCGCCGGTTTTTTGGCTTCGCAGGGAATTTTACCGATTGGCTGGTTGGCGCTAGGTTGTTTTATCGCCGCTATTATCGGCGATTCGTTTGGCTATGCTTTTGGCAAAGCGGTCGGCGCAAAATTTTTCACTCGCAACGATTCTTTCTTTTTCAAAAAGCATTACCTTGAAAAGGCAAGACTTTTTTACGAAAAACACGGCACATCGGCGATTTTTTTGGCGCGTTTTATTCCCATTGTCAGAACTTTTGCGCCGATTGCCGCCGGTATCGGTCAAATGAAATATCAAACTTTCATCGCTTTCAATGTCATTGGCGGTTTTGTGTGGTCTCTCGGTTTCATTTTCGCCGGCTATTTTCTGGGCCGGACGGTGCCGGGCATTGACCAGTATATTTTGCCGATTATTCTGCTGATTATTATTACTTCCGTTTTGCCAGGACTTTTTCGCTTTCGTCATTAGTAAAATTCTTTCAGTGAATTTTGCCACCTACTTTTTATAATTGAAAGTTGTATAATAAGCGGGTGATTGGCAATGGGTTTTTAAAATATTTCCCACCGCCGCGTTTTTTGGCTCAACCGGCAGTCGGTTTGGCGATTTCCGACCAAGCCGTTAGGTTTGTTTTGCTTAAACATTTTGACGACGGCGGTTTGAAGCCGATAATTTACGGCGAACGACCTTTATCAATCGGCACGGTTTCGGGCGGCGATGTCGCCAAAGCCGGAGAAATCATTGAAACTCTTAAAGAATTAAAAAAAAATTGGCCAATTTCTTGCGCGGCGGTTTCGGTGCCGGAAGAGAAGGCTTTTTTGTTAAAAACCGAAGTGCCGCTGATGGCCGAAAAATACATTCGCGGCAATTTAGATTTGCACTTGGAAGAATTTGTGCCGATTGCCTCTCGCGAGGCAGTATTTGATTTTGAATTAATCGGTTCCTCAAAAGTTAAAGTTGATTCTTTGGATGTTGGGGTGGCGGTTTTGCCGCAAAAAATCGTTTCTCATTTTATTGATATTTTGCAGGCTGCCAATATCAGACCGCTATCTTTGGAAATAGAGCCGCAAGCGGCGGCCCGGGCCTTGGTTCGCCATGACGACCAACGGACAATTTTAATCATCAATTTTGGCGGTGTTTCCACCGGCTTGGCGATTGTCGGACGCAATGTTGTCCAGTACAGTTCTACTTTGAATATCGGCGGCAACGCTTTTTCCGCCGCTTTAAGAAAATCAATCGCCGCGGAAGGCGGAGAAATTGGCGGCAACATTGAAAAATTCTCTTCCCTGCTTGGCACGCTCTCGGTATTGCGCGACGAGGTCAATCGGTTGCTGGCTTATTGGAAAGAACACCGAATGCTGATTGGCGGGACATCCAATGTCACTGATGATAAAATTGAATCAATAATTCTTTGCGGCCGAGATTCCAGCGTCAATGGTTTTAGGGAATATCTTAGCGCCAATGTTAATTTGTCGGTAACGGTGGGCAATGTCTGGGCTAACGCTTTTTCCTTTGATGAATACGTGCCGCCGATTCAGTTCAACGATTCTTTGGGTTACGCCGCCGCCATCGGTTCGGCCATGCGTTGTCCCATTGCTTAAAATTAAACTCAAAAGTTGAAAAATTTTATGAACCTTTTGCCGCAAAAAGAAAAAATGGAAAATCGCCGAGAATACTTTTACCGTTTCTCGGCTGGTTTGGCCGGTGCGGCGGTGGCAAGTTTGATTATTGGCGGCGGTTTGCTTTTGCCATCATACCTTTTGAGCAAAGCCAAACAGGTGGAGCTTAAGGCGAATTTAGTTTCGCTTAAAAATCCGCGCCAAGCGGGTGGCGAAGAAGCTCCCAAAATTTTGGAAACGGCGGCCAAAAGAGTGGTTTTTTTGTCGATTCGGCCGATTTTGTCTTTAACGGCGGCGGCGGAAAAAATTACCGATAAAAAACCGGCGGGCGTAAAAATTAAAGGATTTTCTTATCACCCCCAAGAAAAGGCCGACGGTATTTCCGCGGCGATTGCTTTGACCGGCATTGCCGCCAATCGGGAAGCGATTGTCGCTTTTGTCAAAGCGCTTCAGACCGAACAATCTTTTTCCAGCATCAATGTGCCGGTTTCTAATTTCGCCAAGGACCGAGACATAGAGTTTTCTTTGACTTTGATTGAAAATGAAAAATAATCGCCCAAAAATTTTTCTGTTGGTTTTGGTCGCCGTCGCGGTTGCCGCGGCGGCGACCTATGTTTGGTTTTGGCGTTTGGTTAGCGTTGCCAACGATGAATCATCTTACCTCCGCGGCGACATTGAATCACAGCTGAAAAAAAACGAAACCGCCGGCGCTTTGGAAAAATTGGTCAATGAAACCGAAACCGCCCGGCGGCAAATTGACTCTTATTTCGTCGGCGCCGACCAAACCGTTGATTTCGTGGAATATCTGGAGGCGCTGGCGGATATGTCCGGCGTTAATTTTAAAATTATGTCGTTGGGCGTTGAACAGGCCGAAGATGATTTTAAGGACCAGATTATTTTGCGCGCCGAAACGCTCGGCGACTGGTCATCCCTGATGAATTTTCTGGCGCTTTTGGAAACCGCGCCTTACCGATTGGATTTGGCGGATGTGGCCATCACCAAACCGGACAAAGCTGGTTGGGAGGCGGCAATTTTAATTAAAGCTTTTCAGCTTAAAAAATAATTTTTCACTTATGAATTTTTTGGGAAAAATTTTAAAAATTCGGCAAGCGCTGGGACATAACCGTTATAGTTTCGGCAAAAACAGCGCCACAGATTGGCTGATAATAGTCGGAGTTTTTATCACTTTGTCGGCGATTTTTGCCGCATTGGCTTTTTATCAATTTTCTAGTTATCAGAAAAACGATATGGCGGTTGAGCGTTTAATGACGGCAACTTCTACCGTTGTTTCGTTTAATCGCGCCGAGCTTGATGAAGCGGTGAGATATTTTTCCGAACGAGAGCGACAATTCAATAAAATTAAAACCGCCAAACCGCGGTTTGCCGACCCGTCAAAATAGTCCAGCTTCCAGTTTTGTTGGCTTTTTCTTGTTTTTTATCGTAAATTGATGACAGCCCCTCGTAGTTCAATGGATAGAACTGCGGACTTCTAAGCCGCTAATGGGTGTTCAATTCACCCCGAGGGGAGCGGTTTTGCGCGCATAGCTCAGTTGGTTAGAGCGACCGCTTTACACGCGGTAGGTCCTGGGTTCGAATCCTAGTGCGCGCATTTTCAAACAAAGAGCATTTATGAAAATTGAAATTTTATATGAAGACAAAGAAGCGTTAGTGATAAATAAACCGGCGGGGTTGGTGATGCACAGCGACGGCAAGAGTATCAAACCGACTCTTGCTGATTGGATTTTGGAAAAATACCCACAAACAAAAAGTGTGGGTGAATTTTCTGAAAAGCTGGAAGCTAAAAGCTCTAAGCTGAAAGCTATTCCACGGCCGGGCATTGTTCATCGTTTGGACGCCGGCACCTCCGGCGTTTTGATTATTGCCAAAAATCAACTGATTTATCTTTGGCTCAAAAAACAATTCCAGAATCGGAAAGTAAATAAAGTCTATAACGCTTTTGTTTGGGGTGAAATGAAGGACGATAGGGGAATTATTAACAAACCGATTGGCCGAAGCAAAAACGATTTTCGCCGGCGCAGCGCCGAGCGCGGCAAAAAAGGCAAAATTCGCGACGCTGTCACTCATTTTGTGGTCAAGAAACGTAGCGGCGGATTTTCTTTTTTGGAAATTAGGCCGAAGACCGGTCGGACGCACCAAATCCGCGTTCATTTGAAAGCCGTTGGTCATCCAGTGGTGGGCGACACGCTTTACGCGCCAAAGCGGTTGTCGGCGCTCGGTTTCAATCGACCGGCTCTTCACGCCGCCAGCGTAGAATTTGAAAATCTTGAGCATAAAAAAATTTCCGTTACCGCCCCTTTGCCTGAGGATTTTCGGAATGCTTTGAAAAACTTCAAATAAAAAATGGCTCAACAGAGCCACATTTTACCCTATTGACAACCTACCAAATATTTGCTAACATGTTGGTAGCAAATTTGAACATTGAAATTACTGGTATTGGTTGCGGAATATGGCCTGTTTCTTAATGAAATGGTTCGTGTTCCGCAACCAAATGTTAGCTGATAAGGTCTCACAACGAGATACACAGTCCGCGTTGGCTCGGAAACACAGAATGAAAGAAATCACAAATCGTCAGGCATTTGAAATGGGTGGACAGGTTGCAGAGAAACTCACGCAACTTGGAGCGGATGGAGACAAAGTCCAGTCGGCAATCGAGAAAGAAGATCACCCCTTCTGGTCCGATCTGGCCAAACACTTCGGCCAGAAAATCAAATCCGTCCTCCGTTCTCTCGGTAAAGTGGTGGCGGTTCCGGCGACGGAAGCCAAACCCACCGCCGACTGCTTCACGAACCAAGCGCGGTATTACTACCGCGACGATGACTTAGACAAGTTTCTGCCCAAAAACCAGTCCGCCCAGGATGCGAGTCAGTTCGCGGTCTGCGAGTTGACGGAAACCGCGACCTTCCAGCAAGTGGCCGAGAGTGTTCTCGGAGTATCGGGAGACATCCAAACCCCCTCCAAACTCCCAGAGGAACGCAGCCACACCACCTCACTTCCCGCCATTGAGGCACTCATTGAGCGCCAAGAAAACGGAGAGGATGTCGGACTCTTAACCAACGGCTGGGCCAACTTCTTCCTTGTGGAAAACAAAAACGGAAGCGTCTCGGTTGTCTATGTGAACCGGGATGATAGGAGGTGGACTGTCTACCAGAACTCGTTTGGCCTCGACCGCGGGTGGAGTGCTGTTGGCCGGTTTTTCTTCCGCAACTTCTCTGGAAACTAGGATACTGGGTCACTTTGACTCTTTATCTTTTTTTCCTCACTACCCCGATACGCGAGTGTTGGGGTATACTTTTATCTAGACACGCTGGCATCCGCGGTATTTTGCTTCGGGTGGCGAGGTTTCGAGGAACTCACCCTGTTAAAAAAGAAAAAAGTTGGTGCACCATACTATCGAGTTTTGACTCGGAATGCGATACAACCCGGAGAGTATTCTATCTAAGGGTGGTGATATGGGCGGTATGGTGCTCAAGGCGTCTCGGTTGTCAATGTGAACCGGAATGATAGGAGGTGGAATGTCAACCAGAACTCGTTTGGCAACGACAACGGGTGGAATGCTGATAACCGGTTTTTCTTCCGCAACTATTTTCTTTCTTCCGCATTAATTGGCGGAAGTTTTCTTTTCTAGATACGCCTTCCAACCAAACAACATTTTGCTTGCCTCAACCAACTTTTCCGAAAGTCGGATATATTTTCTATCATCAACAACTTTGTTTTCCCAACCAATGATAAGGAAAAACTTTGCGGAATCAATTTTAGTAACAGCATTCGTGATAAGATCAAGACGCTTTGATAGTGGCGCATACCTTCCTTGGAAAGCCAATCCAAGCGTATCCAGAAGCAACCCGTCAATTCTTGCTCCTATAGTTTGTCGCTGACTTTTTGAAATATGTGGCAGAATTTGTTGCCAAATTTTATACGCTTCTTTTAATTTTTCCACCACCGATAAAGATGAATTTCCCATATACCTACGACGATATCATTTCTTTGGAAAATCTGCTCGGCGCATGGAAAGAATTTGTGAAAGGTAAAAGGAAAAAGCCAGATGTGCAGGAATTCAGCTTGCGTTTAATGGATAACATCATTTCGCTTCACGAGGATTTGCGAAGGAAAGTCTATCTTCACGGTGATTATCAGGCTTTCAGGATTTCTGATCCGAAGTCGAGGAGTATACACAAAGCAAGCGTTCGCGACCGCTTACTACACCGTGCCACATATCGAAAACTTTATCCGTTTTTTGACCGAACTTTCATCGCCGACTCGTTTTCCTGTCGAAATGAAAAAGGCACGCACAAAGCTATCAATCGTTTTCGCCGATTTATTTGGAAAGTTAGTAAGAACAACACAAAAACCTGCTGGATTTTGAAGTGTGATATCAAGAAATTTTTCGCGAGCATTAATCACAACATTCTTTTGGAAATTTTGACACCAAGAATTCAAGATGAAAACATTCTCTGGCTTTTGCGGCAGGTCGTGGAAAGTTTCAATGCGATCGATTTTGTCGGTGTTGGCTTGCCACTTGGTAATTTAACTTCCCAATTATTCGCTAACATTTACTTAAACGAGTTTGACCAATTTGTGAAGCATAGAATCAAAGCGAAATTCTACATCCGCTACGCTGATGATTTCGTTATTCTTTCGGAAAACAAAACTTGGCTTGAGGAAATTTTACCAAGGATAAAAAACTTTTTGCAAGATGAACTGAAATTAGAAATTCATCCTGACAAAATTTTTATCAAAACTCTCGCTTCGGGTATAGATTTTTTGGGTTGGGTTCATTCTCCTAACCACAGAGTTTTGAGGACTTCTACCAAACGGCGGATGTTTAAGAATTTGTGGGAGGATTTTAGTTCAGATGTTGTCGCTTCGTATTTGGGAATGTTGAAGTGGGGAAATACTTTTCGTTAAAAATTTTTAATTTGCGGAAATAGGTAGAGCGTGTTAAAGTGCCGTCACGATGGCGATTAAAGAAATTAAATTAGCAAGCGCGATTAAACGCCCAGATTTTAAAGCGGGCGATACGGTGCGCGTCTGGCAGAAAGTTATCGACCGAATAGTGGAAAAAGACAAAGTGAAAGAAAAAGTCCGCTCGCAGGCCTTTGAAGGTTTGGTCTTGGCGAGAAAGCATGGCGAAGAAGCGGGCGCCACTTTTACGGTGCGGCGGACGATTGAAGGCGTGGGAGTGGAACGAATTTTTCCTATAAATTCGCCGTTGGTGGAAAAAATTGAAGTAATTCGCCGAGCCAAAGTTCGCCGCGCCAAGCTTTATCATATTCGCGAAAAAGCCGCCAAAGAAGTTCGTCGCCAGATGAAGCATATTAGGACGGAGAAAGAAGAAATAATTCCAGAAATCCCAATAGTTTCACCAACGGCTCCGATTAAGACATAATATACTTCAGTGATCGCGCGCGGGTGGTGGAACTGGAATACACGTACGCTTGAGGGGCGTATTCCGCAAGGATTGCGGGTTCAAATCCCGCCCCGCGCATTTTTTGAAAGAAATTATGCTTTACACTAAAAAAGGCGACGAAGGGACGACTAAAACGCTAAGGCAAAAAAAGGGCGAGCGAATTTCCAAAACCTCTTGCCAAACGGAAGCGCTCGGCGCTTTGGACGAACTCAATTCGTTTTTAGGTTTGGTGAAAGTGGGGGTGAAAAATTTGAAATGGAAAATCACAGGTCTGACCTGTGAAAACATTATCAATGGGGTTCAGCAAAATCTTTTTATTGTTCAGGCAAATGTGGCGGGGGCAGACAAAACTATTGCTCAAGAAAAAATTATTCACATGGAATCGGCGATTGACTTGATGGAAAAGAAAATGCCACTAATTAAAACTTTTTTTGTTTCGGGTGGCACATTATTGGCGGCGCAATTTGATTTTGCCAGAACTCTCGCCCGTCGCGCCGAACGGGAAGTGATTCGGGCGGTGGAGACGGGGGAAATTAACACCGACAAACACACTTTGACTTATCTCAATCGGCTTTCTTCGCTTTGCTACGCTCTCGCTCGGTTCGCCAACTTCAAAGCCGGCGTTAAGGAACAGCCGCCAAAATATAAGTAGCACTAAGCTGATTTTTATTGTAAATTGTAGTTGCCCGCCCAAGGCGGGTCAGCCTCGGGCTGATAAATTAAAAGCGCGGTGCCTATGGTGTAGCGGTAACACAGCAGCTTGTGGAGCTGTTTTCTCCGGTTCGAATCCGGATAGGCACCTAACTATGAATATCATTCGCCAACTTCTGATAATTTTCACCGCCGCTTTCGCGCTCAATTTCGTTTGGGAGCATTGGCATTCGGTTTTCTATCTTCATTATCAAGGACAAGAGATTACAAATTTGATTCTTGCCCGAGCGGCGTTGTTTGACGCGATTTTTATCACCGCTTTGGCGTTGCCGTTTATTTTTATTTCGTTTTTTCGCCGACGGCTTTGGTTGGCGCCCTTGATTGCCGTTCTGTTTGCTGTCGGTCTTGAAATTTTTGCTTTGAAAACCGGCCGTTGGGCTTATACCGACGCTATGCCATTAGTGCCGATTATTAATGTCGGCTTAACGCCCATTATCCAGCTCGGTCTTCTGGCTTTTGTTTCTTATAAGCTCGGATTTGGTCGGCCCGTTAAATTTTTTAATTTTTAATGAAAAAACAATACTTAAAACATTTGCTAAGGGATTTGTTGATAATTGTTATTAGCGTTACGGCAGCGGTTTGGCTGGCGCGAATCGGCGCGGTGGAAAAATTTTTGGCGCTGACCGGCGGTTTCAAAATTCTTGCCAGCTTTGTCGCCGGCATGTTTTTCACTTCCATTTTTACCACCGCGCCGGCTATGGTGGCGCTGGCGGTTTTAGCCAGAGATTTTCCGCCGCTTTGGGTTGCCGCCATCGGCGCCATCGGCGCGGCTTTGGTGGACTTCGTGATTTTTCGGTTCGTCCGCGATGATTTGTCCAAAGACGCCGCCGGCATGTTTACCGTCAAAATAAGAAGAAAATTTGTTCGCCTGTTTCGCCACGGTTTTTTGAAATGGCTGCTGGTTTTGTTCGGCGGCGTCATTTTGGCTTCGCCTTTTCCCGACGAGCTCGGTTTGGCGGTTCTGGGTTTGGCGAAAATAAAAAATCGCGTTCTTCTGCCGCTTTCCTATGTTATGAATTTTATCGGTATTCTTGCTATCGTTTCGGTCGCCCGTTTGCTTTCCTTTTGAAAGTATTTTAAGATTTGCCGTGTTATCCATATAAAATAAAATGGCCAGAATTTTTAATTTCACAATTTTCGTGTTTTTTTCGGCGTTCTATCTGCCGCTCGTGGTTTTTGTTTATTTGTTTCAGCCGCTTTGGGAGAAATGGACGGAAAGCGTTTTCGGCTGATTTTTGGCAATAAATTTTCAATGTCCATCAATTTGTGGAACGGTTTGTCAAAGTGGCTTGAAGTTTTATATAATTGTTTTAATGAAGGAATAAGATATGGAAAAAAGCGTACCTAATGTTATAAGAGATTTGCGCCGAGTCATTGATGAAACCAAGCGCCGGCTTATTGTCGTTGAACGGGAACACGAACTGATGAAGTCGGATATTGAAAGGCGAACCAGCGAATTGTTCGATGAAAAATCAGAGTTTAGAAAATTGGACGATGAACTGAAGCGGTTAACGGCGGATAAAATCAGAGATGAAATGGCCTTGCGCAATTTGGAGCAAGAAATAAATTTGAGTCGGCATAACGTATGAAAAAACTCACCCTTATAATTTTCGTGGCGTTTCTGCCGGTAATCGCCATTGCCGCTTATGGAGTGATGGCGGAAAGCTATCTTTTGTCCGAAGGCAAAACGCTCAAAGAAAATACTTATCTGGTGGTCGGTGAAGCAATGATAGCCGGTAAAATCAATGAGGATTTGACGGTTGCCGCCGGCACGATTTATCTCACCGGTGAAGTTTTGGGTGATGCCATTTTGTTGGCCGGTGAAGCCGCTCTTTACGGCAAAATTAACGGCGACACGCGATTGATTGCCGGCAAAACCGCGATTAGCGGCGACATCGCCGGCGATTTGGCGGTTGGCGGCAGTAAGGTGGCGGTTTTGCCAAAAGCTAAAATCGGCGGCGAAGCGATTATCGCCGCTGCCGAAGCGATAGTGGCCGGCACGGTTCAAAAAGGTGTTTCTTTCAAAGGTGGACGATTGGCAATCAACGGTGTCATCAACGGGCCGGTTTATTTTGAAGGCGAAGTGCTTACTTTAGGCAATGGCGCCGTGGTGACCGGCGATTTGCATTACAACGCTGACGCCGAAGTTATCATTGATTCAGATGCGGTGGTCAAAGGCGAACAAAAAATCAGCCCGGCGATTAAGACTCTGTTTTATTGGCGAACGGCGCCGGCCTTGCTCGTTGGCCTAGCCAGCGCCGCTTTCTTAATAAAATTCGCCGGCATTTTATTGGCGGCGTTGTTGGTTGCAGGTTTGTTTAAAAAATTATCTCATTCTTTCGTCGTTGAATCGCTCAATCATTTCGGCAAAAGTTTTTTAGTCGGCGCCGCCGCCGCCATTTTAATTCCCGTTACCGCGGCGATTTTAATCGCTACTTTGTTCGGCTCGCTTCTTGGTTTCTTCCTGTTGGCGGTGGCGGCGCTGCTAGCTCTGCTTACTTGTTTTATGTCGGCAGTTTTTCTCGGCTCGCTTGTGCTGAAAGTTTTTGCTAAAGGTGGCGAAATTCTTGCCGATTGGCGGGCGAGCTTGGTTGGCGTCTTAGTTTATGTCTTGCTTTGGTTTGTGCCGTTAGTCGGGCCGATTTTGCTGGCGATTGTCAGCTTGGCTTCCGCCGGCGCTCTCCTCCGTCTATTTCATAAAAACATCTGGTTGACGAGATAAATTTAGCATTCAAATTAATTTAGAAATTATCTTAGAAGTTATCCCCAGTTTCATTTCTCACTGGTTGTTGGGGGGGGTATAATCATTAGGTCTTGCCTAACTTGAATAAACTTCGCCATATGTTGAAAGACCCATTTGATGTCGCCCGAGCCGTGATTGTTGTGGTGTTTTTGGCGTTCGCGGTGTTTAACTTGTTGTCAAAACTCGGTGTGCCCATGGGTTTTCAACTGGCCCAAGTGTCGGGCGGTTGCACCGACTCCGACTATGGCCGCAACCACTTCACCTACGGCACCGTTACCAGTGGCGGCATCGCCTACAACGATTCCTGCTACACCTCCGCGTACCTCTACGAAAACTACTGCTCCTCCGGTTATCGCAAGTACGAGTATGTCCAGTGTCCCAAGGGCTGTTCCTCGGGCGCCTGTGTTGGTTCCTGCTATGTTGGAGTAACCCTAACCGAGTCCAAGAACGGCGATTCTTCTTCCTTCACCTACCAAAGCGCTATCACCACCTCCGAAGACGCTTCTCCTTTGGTCAATCAATTCTACGCCGAAGAACCCTCGCCTTTCAGAGCGGAAACCTTAAACGGCTCCAAGGTCTCCCTCGGCAAATACGAACTCTGGAGCGGTCGCTTCATCATCGCCGAAACCTTCAGCAATCCACCCCAAGGCGAGCTCATAGAACTTGCTTCTTCCGTGATTGACCTCTTTCTCCCCTTAGACCGCAATGTCCGTTACCTCAACCTCTACCAAGGCATCTCCACTTCGCCCCTCTCTTCCATTTACCTTGATGAGAGCAAGCTCGTGTGCAGTGTGGGAAGTTAGGCGGAATAGCTTCCTAGCTTCCTAGCTTTTTAGTCAGGAGAAAAGCAAACACCGAAAAACTAAAAGCGTAAAACTTAAAGAAATGAAGAAAGCAAACAAAACCGAAGAGAAAAAGCGAAATCCGTTACAACGCAGTTTTCTCTTGTTTGCGCTTTTTGTGCTAATGATTGTGTCTGGACTGGCGATTACGCAAACTGTTTCTGCTGGTGTTGACCAAAACGGCGATGGCTCCATAGACCCATACGAAACTTGTTTGGGTAGCGCCGCCGGTGCCTCATGCACTCCGGCTTGGTATTCTTTCTGTAACACCAGAGTTGACCCGAAATGCAGCTCCAAACCCGCTTTGTGCACGGATGGCGTCTCGTGGGGAACAGGCTACCAAAGAGTTTGCGTTGCCACGGGAAAGTGCACTGACAATGATAAGGACGGTAAAGAAACCTGCTCTCCGTCTAAGGACGCGTCTTTGCCGCCGGCGGAAAGAAGAGATGACTGCGACGACAATGATCCCTGGAGCCATCGTTACGCCAGCGCCAACATCCAATCTGTCTCAGTTGATTTTGACCCAGACTATTTGGCTCAGACAAAAACTGTAAGGCTATACACCCCAATAAAGCCCTTCAGTCTTCGTGATACCATCAAAACCACCGTTACCTTCACAAAAAAGTGCGGTATGAAGCCGCCGGGGCCAAATGACGCTCTCTCTAAACCCATGAGTGTTTACATTGTCCGGGGCGATGGCGTGGAAATTCCGGTTAGTGGTGAAATATATCAGAAATACGATCCGGTTAAGGATGTGTATGTGGATTATGTGTATGAGGTATCAAAGGACTTGCGGGAAATTATGACCGAGGACTCAATCGCCGCCATCGCCAAAAATCCCAGCTGGCGGCTTAAGCTTGTGGGACCCGATCTTGTTGACGATTTCCGCGGGGCAATCGTCCCGCCCAATGTGATTAAAGACACGCCCAAATACCAGCCGCTCCCCATGAAAAACTATACAAAAGCACTCATTGTTGTTGGAGGGTTCGGCACGCCGGCGAGACATAAAATATTTTCTACTATAGGAAGTCTTGCTCCCGGATCAATAAAAATTCCTCTTCGTCTAAAAAGTGTGGCCCGAAACACCGTAAAGATCCGGGAAGAGATCAATACGGTGT
>Ga0209542_10009630_pt1 | contig 17672 bp, 17 predicted proteins | sample RifCSPhighO2_01_FD_184028 | JGI IMG/M metagenome (GOLD analysis project Ga0209542, IMG submission 184028) | Soil microbial communities from Rifle, Colorado - Rifle CSP2_plank highO2_0.1 (SPAdes) (version 2) | ecosystem: Environmental > Terrestrial > Deep subsurface > Rock core/Sediment ...
CAATTATATAATCTTCAATATTTTTATGATCATAATCTACCAATATCACATCGTCCTTAGAGTCCCATTCATCAACATCATTCAATATCTCTTTACTTAATTTTTCCATATTTTTTCTTGTGTTAACTAAATATTCATCACGCTTTGCTCCTCTCACATAAACTTCTATAACTTTGTTCAATTCTTGATGTTGTTTATCAGCTATTTTCTGCATTTCGCTTAGATCGTCAGAATAAAGAGATTTTAGTAAATTTTTGTAGAATCTTCCATTTCCAAAAATCCCAACATTAGTTAGTGTGGCCGCAGGCAAAATAACTCTGGCTCTGTCACACGCACTAGTTTTCATTACAAAATTATATATTGTTTTAAAATCCCTAATTTGTTGCTCTGTACTTAAATCATTTAATTTAACTTCAAGGTCTTCATTATTAACTCGCATTTTTGTTTTAAATTCATTAAGTGGATTAATTGCTTCAAAATAAGTTCTCATGTTTTTAACTAAGGAAACATATTTACTAAACAAAAAATCCATTGTTTCTAGATATTTGGAGGCAAATCTTGATTCCATAATTCTTGGTTCTCTTAAATAAAACCAATCTCCTTTTTCATCAGTCATATCATATACAACATATCTAGAAGATTGTTCTATAGGGCTTCCTCCAATTCTTTTATCCTCTATTTTTTTAGTAGCTAAATTTGAAATTCTCTCCCAAGAAGAATGAGCACCTTCTAACTCTCCAACAGACTCATCCCCAAATTCAAGCAAAATTCTCTCAAGAACTTCAAGTTTAGAAGTTTTGATGTTTCCATCATTATCTAAAAATTCTTTAACAAATGTTTCTCTGAAAGATCCCTTAGCTCTACTATATCTAGCATATGCAGCGCCTGCAATTCCACTAACACCTAAATCCATTAACACAAAAAAATTTCCGTCTGGATTAGAAATATATCTTGAAAGTGCATTTTTCCTTTTTTCTAAAATAGACGGATCTAAGTCAAGAGACATAAATACTCATTATAATATTAATATTTAAAGATTTAATAAGTAAAAAACTATACATTCAATTACAACAACATTTTTAAAATATCTAATAACCTTAACGAAACATGATCAAAAAAAAGGGATTATTCATAGTTTTTGAGGGTATTGACGGAGCAGGAACAACAACTCAAACTGAATTACTTGAAAAACATTGCAAAAAACTAGCTAATGGACATTTTGAAGTAGAATCTGGTTGTGAACCTTGGAATGATGGTTATATAAGAAAAAAACTTTTACAAGATAAATCTCCTTATTCTGACGCAGAGTTAATGGCCAAATTGTATGTTGATGATAGAAAGGACCATACAAAAATTGAAATCTTTCCAATCATAAATAGAGGAGGAATTTATATTAGTGACAGGTATACTCTTTCAACTTGCACTTATCAAGTAGCTCAAGGCTTAGATCTACAAACTTTAACTAAAATGCATGAAACAGGAATTCTCATCCCAAATGTTACTTTTTATATTGATATTGAAAGAGGTATTGCTAAGGAAAGAAAAATTCAAAGAATTTTGAAGCAATTCGGATCTAACGTAAATATAGAAGAAAAACTTGAAAAATTCGACAGAGATCCGGTATTTATTGACACGTTAATCCAACAATATAGACATTTAGCAGAACTAGCAAATTCCAATACGCAATTATTTGGTAAAGTAATGAAAATTGATGGAAATAAACCAGTAGAAGAAGTCTCCTCAGAAATTATAAAATATTTTAATCTTGTATATCATGATTGGAAAAAATCCTAATTAATTTCATCGAGATATATCCCATCATCACCAAGAGGTGTAGTTATCCTTCTATAATCAGTACAATTAATTTTCAATTCCTTTTCCTCATTCTTTGCCCTAATAACAGAAGTAACCAAATTTTCAGCTGCCCACTTATCAAATGTATTTTGCGGGAAATCAGGGTCAACAACTAAAATAAAATATTTACCTTCAAACTGTAGAACAGCCTGTCTAGCCTTGCCATTTAAAGTGGATTCCTTAAAATAAACTGAAGTTGGATCATCATAATTTGGATTACCTACATCAATAACTCTAAAAGGAACTCCACAATTAGGATTATCTGGTAAACTTGAATATTTTATTTGAGAAGCACATCCATTCATTAATAAAAGAGCTATTCCACTTCTTATTAAATTAGACATTTTACCGAAGTTTGACACCTGCTACAGTACAACCATCATCAAGCTTGTTTTGAGCATCTAAAATATCTCCAGGAGATATCATTACTTCTTCACCCTCGACCTTATCACTTAAGTCATTAATTAAATCTTTTGCTTTGCCATTTAGATTCCTTTCTCTAAATGTTAAAGTAAATTTTTCTCCGCTTTCACTTTCTAAACAAATATGCCTAACTATTAAATCTAAATCATAAGAATTAGTTAAAGGCATATCATTCGGCTCTGGATAATTGCATGAAACTTTATATAACATTTTATTATCTCTAATTAAATTTAGAGGTCCAGCACATCCAACAGCGCCAGATGCTAATCCTATTAAAAGATATTTTCTCAGATCCATTTTGACCATAAATAGTGTATCATATGAGTATTTAAATCTTTTTATTTGTTACTACTTATTAGAAATCACATTAATTTTGGCCTAATCATCATCTGTATTTTTTATATAAATAACCATAAATGATAATCCCAAGATAAGTGATCGTCAAGATTAGTACAGGATAAATAATGACTAAGACAGAATCCGGAACTTTAGTTTTCAATAATAAAAAAATAGCTAGTCCTGCCAATCCTCCAAGTCCCAATATAATAAGAACAAAAATAAATGTCCATTTTATCCAATGTTTTAAAAGCTTCATTTGTGCATAGGTTAAAACCTAATCCCATAATATATACGCCGGGACTGGGATTTGAACCCAGATGCCCGTGAGGGCCAAGCTTACTTGACGTATTCCAGGCTTGCACTCATTATAGATTTGTGCGATACCAGGTTACGCGCTCGAGACATTAGTAATCCCGGCATACCTAGTATGAATACCCGGCATAAAGAATCGATCTAAATTAATATTTAAAAGCTTTAGTATTTACTGAAGCTTCTTTTTCTGAATCAATTTGACCAAATAATAAGTACTCCCAAATATTACAATTTCCGGTATTAAAGTTATACCTAAAGTTGGTGCTAATACAGATGCCCCAATAGTTGCTATGCTCCCAGCCCCAATGCTTTCTAGCACATTTACTGCCTCTTTAGTTTTACTTTCTATATTCTTCTCCATTGGATCAATCTGCATTATTAATTTACCATTTTTAAATATCCTAATTTTTCTGTCTTCCTCAGAAGCGAGAATAGCCACATTCTTATTCAAAGAAGCAGTGTAAGCAGCACTATGCCTTGTTCCAAATCCTTTAAAGACCTTAGTATTAATTATCTTTGCAGAATATGCAATTAGACTCCCATTTTTATCAACAATACATGCACCATCTAATAGGGCTAGGGCTTCCAACCTTCTTTGATTTTCCAGGATATAAAATGGTTTTACATCCTGAGGTAATAAAGTATCAAAGTTAAGCCCATTTATTTTAATAACAAACAAACATCCTTTCTCTTGTTTGGCAATTTTTATAGCTATATCAATTAATGTTTTTTCAATATTCTTTATTTTTGTTATTTTTTCAGCCATATGATTGTTCTAAAATTAATGATTTATAAACTTATCTAACCTTCAAGAACTTTTCAGCATATTTGCAGTTATTTCTTTCTCCATTAAGTCTAGCATTAAATAAAACAGAAGGATATAGTGTATTAATATAAACCTTCTGGCTCTCAAACAATTTTAATGCTTCTAATTTCTTGTCAAATGTCTTACTAACGTCTACATATAACTCAGGTTTTGTCTTTCTGAATACATTTATTACATTCCACACATCAAAAGTAAAAATATCATATTTTCTATCAATAGAATCAATAACCTTCACAATAATTTTATGGACGCTCCTATGATCTCTATGCGGATCACTGGCCGCATGTGTAAATATTCTATATGGTTTATGTTTATTTATAATTTCTTTAATTTCATTTAAAAACTTTTTATCATTAATTTTCTCATAAATTCTCCCATCAGCAATACTTAAAAATTTAACTTCCTTTACGCCTAAAAACTGTCCTATTTTATTTGCCTCAATAATCCTTTCATTAATTATAAATTGATCTTGGACTACTGGATTGCTAGCTTCACCATAAGAAAAAACATAGACATAAACTTCTTTCCCTTCATTCGCATATTTAGCAATAGTTGCTCCACTACTTATAACTTCATCATCAGAATGCGCACAAAAAAATATTACTTTATCTGCCATATTATTTTCAAAACTTACCAATATTTTAAGGTTTTCTTCCTATCTCAAGCATAGAAAAGTTTATAATTTTGATAAATTACCACAGAATATGCAAAAAAGGAGGATTAATCAGAATTTATTTATCCTAATTATTATTATAATTTTATACATATTAGCTTTAATTCTTCCACAATTAAATCAAAGTGGGACTTCTCTAAATAGTGTTAGTAGAAGTCCTCCAAGAGAAGCTTTCATCGGATTAATAATTCTAATTGTTCTTGCACTTATAATATATGTATCTGAAAGAACTTACAAATATCATTTGGAATAAATATGCGCCGACTGGGATTTGAACCCAGGTCTTCGGCTTGGAAGGCCAAAATTCTTTGTGGAAATAATTTAACCACTGAACTATCGGCGCATTCAAAAATTGAATTAATTAAAATTTAAAATTAAATATTATAAATCTTTCTACTTCTTTTTTATATCAGAATTTATTATATAGTAGAATACTAATAATATAACAAAAATAATTAAATTGAAATTATTAAAAAAAGGTACCTGAACTTCCCTTATTAGAGTACATTCTTTTGGTGTTTCCTCAGAGTCTACTACAAAATTAGAACCCAAATTTATTGTTACTTTAGTTTCCTTCAATCGTCCCACATTATCACCATTACCATCATCTTCACATTCAGTTCTAGTAATATAGACTGCTAGTCCAGGTTGGATTGTACCACAACTACTACAATCATTAGCACAAGTTGAACCTGGACAACTCGATAGTAACGCAGTATCACAAGTCTCTCCAGGATCAACAACACCATTACCACATAAACTACAACTACTCGTATCAAAAGTACATTGTTCTGGGTAACCATAAGAGAAACAACTCAATATACCACTTGGAAAACCTAAAGATTGACAATCTTCTCCTCCAAATTCACCTCCATCACATTCCTCTTCAGGCAAATTTAAAATACCATTACCACAGAACGGTCGATTTATGTCTTCTACTTGAATCCAGTTACTTGAATCCAATACACTGCTTGGAATACCTTGTACTTCTGCAGTAAACATATATTCTATGTCCATATCTCCATCTTCAAGTTCTTCAAGTGGATCCACAGGATCATGAAATTCTGTTAACCATTGAGTAAACCTTGTTTCAGCACCATTAAGTGTAATTTGCACAGGAAGCATTACTAAAGCTCCAAGATCCTCCATTTTGACACCATTATCGTCATTAACATCATATATCTTAAAGATGACCTGCTTATTTGCACAAGCTGCTCCAGCTGCTGTTATTTCAAATCTTACTGGTAGTCCTGCATTTAAGGTTGATCCATCTTCATAGGTAAATCCATTGCCGGGATCAGGATGTTTTATTGCAGCTGCTGTAATAGCACAACCACTTGGATCGAATACATTAATAGTACCAACAGCTTCCTGAGTTCCAGCTCTTGCTCTAACATCTAAAGTACCTACATTATTATTTGCAGTAAATATAACTTGAGCTACTCCATTTACTGTAACTCCAGTAGATAAATCTAAACTCCCCATATTAGGAAATTGCTCATTCAGCAAATTAAAATATAGAATGGTTCCATCAGGTGCTTTATTTCCATTAGTTAGACAATCTGGAAATGCCCCATTATTTATACATACTTCTGCTCTAACAGGAATACTTTGACCAAATGCAACAGAATTTGGATTCATATTTAATAGTACTCCTGTAATCTCAGGCATTATATAGTATACTGAAGGCATCCCCATTGGTGAACCCCCATCTTGACTAACTCCTCCGATAATATATTTAACTTCGTTTAGACTTGCTGAAGAATGCTTATATCTACTCACACCATCAGGTATAAATTCTCCGGGAGGTACTTCTTGCCATATAGGATCTTGTATATTAAAACAGGTTCCATACACTTTGTTTGCATAAATTATGTAAACATATTTTCCGTTATTACACATAACACCACCATAGGATAGAATAGAACTAAAGGATGCTAGGGTCCTCATATTTGCTGGCAAGTTATTATTATTTTTAATCCAACATCCACCCCCCACTGGACAAGAACTTTGCATTTTACTAACTTCTTTTCTATATACTGTATTGGATCTTGGTATTAAATTGGTTACAGTACCTCCAAAAATATAAACATAATCTGTACCACCTATATCTACAACTTGAGTAGCAAATTTTGATCTAGTTATTTGATCTGTTCCATCAGTTGTTATAGGGGTAGTTAACTGCCAATTTCCTGTAAATTCCCCATTAGGCCCGATTGTGTTATACCTAACAGTATTGACAGGAGCAGCTATAGACATATCTGTACCACCAATTAAATAAATTACATTATTAACAAGAATTGCACCTCCACCAGAAACTCCAAGATTATTATTACAATTCTGAATACCAGAAGTACCATCCAAATGATAATTGGATAATACCCAATCATCTAGCTCACCTGTTTCGTGGTCTAAGATTTTAGCATAATGAACTTTATTAGGACAACCATTTCCTCCGATAATATAAATATAAACATCATTTGGACTAGCTTCATAAATAACAGAAGCATGATGAGCCCTTCCAAATGGATTTAGGTTTGGTAAATCTTCTATCCATTGAATTATATTTCCATCGGGACCAATTTCTCCCCTAAATACCCTTCCATCTTTCCCAGCTTCAGCTTGAGGATTTCCATGAATAACATACAAAAAAGTTTTACCACTTACAGAGCTCCTGTAAGCAATGCTCGTATGTTCAGCTCTTGGTGTTAGTAAATCTGTAGCTTGTTGCCAACTTAAAGCATTGACGTTAAGAGAAATTAAAATAAGAATTAATAGACTTAAGACACTATTTATATATTTCATTTTACCTCTTTTTATAAAAATCAAACAATGATTTAAATTTAAATCTTTCTAATGGTGCTTTTTATATCTAGTATAAATATAATATAATGAAAGCAAAATCATCACTATTGCAATATTAGCAGCTGTAAAAAATGGAATATCAGTTTCCTTTATTAAAGTACATTCTTTTTCTAACTCTTGAGTATCAATTATTGCTCCAGTGCTTTCTCTAATCTTAATAATAGTTTCAGTCCTAACTCCAACATTATCACCACTACCATCATCTTCACAAGGAGTACTAATTATTCTAGTCCTCACATCAGCATCTAATCCAGTACATTCTCTACACTTAGTGGGTCCACTTCTAACACATTCCATATCAAACTGACAGCCATTAGGAACCCTCATAAAATCACATCGCTCTCCAGAATTTAATTGACCATTTCCACATCTATTCACTCCACCACCATTAGGACAATCCCAAACACATAGATTAGTATTAAGTGTACAATCATTATTACACTCTAATACACCACTTAAACACCTATTTAAATCACTACATCCCAATCCTCCCAAATTGCCTCCATCACAGCTTTCTCCAGAATTTAATTGACCATTTCCACAATCTCTAGTAGTTCCATCTAAACAAGCATCAAAATTAAAATGACATTGTTTTGCAGTTTGAATAGGATTGCAAGTTATACTTCCTCCAGTATAGCCTCTTCCTTGCCATTCAATACACTCATCTAAATTAACAGGTACAGGTGGAGTTATTGAAGGATCACATTCTTCCCCAGTATCTATCCTGTTGTTTCCACAATTTGTGCTAGTTATATCTCTAACCTGAACCCAATTACTCGAGTCTTTATTAATACCTGGAGAAGCAATAGCTTCAGCAACAAACATATATTCTAAATCTTCATCCCCCTCATTATCACCATTCCTATATTCAGTGTTCCAAGTTTGATAGTAAATTTGATCAATATTATTTAACAATACATAGCCAGGTAAATCAATTATTTTTGTATCTTTCTGACCTGTATTTTCATTCACATCATATAATGAGAACTTTATTCTTTTATTTTCACAATTTCCACTGGTTATTATTCTGAACCTTATCGGCCAATTCTTGTCTAAAATTGCTCCATTTGGATATACATAATTGTCCAAGGTTGGATGTACAATCTCTGCAGTTGTTATTCTACAAGCTCCCGAAGCACAATTATCAGGTGTAGCTACATTGCAGTCATCATCTAATCCATTGTTACAAATCTCAGCTCTAGGATGACAAATTTCCGGGGCACATAAAGGATTACAAGGCTCTAGACACAAAGGATCTAAATCACAATCAGAATCTAAACAATCAAGTAGATTATCACAGTCATTTTCAACACCATCATTACAAATTTCAGTGGGATTTGTAGGTATACATTGAGATGGTGCAGATAAATATACAAGTGTTAATGCAGTTATTGAAGCTCCGCTTGGAAGAACATGTTTTGCTCTAAGATATGTAAAAGTATTTGAAGTACTTACTCCAGATGTATATACAACTCGGGCAAATCCGTCATTACCAGTGTTAATTGAGGTTGGGTATAATGAGCCAAGCATACTGCCTGGTGGAATTTTTTCAAAATTAATTTGCTTATTTGGAACAGGCCTCCCATTTGCATCATGTAGATATGCTCTTAATGCAGACGTAGAAATGCCATTTGCAGGTATTGATAATGGAGAAGGTGGGAAAAATATTATTCTAGTTGGAATAGTCCCAGGATTCTCATTTCCTTGTGTTACAGTACAACAAATTTTGGCTGGGTAAGATCCTTGACCAGCACAAGAAGAGACATGAGCATTACTTGGTTCGCTGGAAATACTAACAATACATACTTCATCAGTATCACAATTTCCATTCCTAATCTGACAAGCACTTATTCCTTTATCTGTTGCAGTAAGGCAAACTTTATTTGTATATCCAGTAAACCCTGGTCCTGCAATATGAGCATTTATTGGGGTACTTAATCTTACAACTTCAGCAAAATTACCTATACATTGATTATTAAGATTACTACCTGAACAGCAAACATTGTATCCATAATTATTTTGAGTTGGTAATTCTGCATGAGCATTACTTAAACTAGCTAACTTGAATAATGTAGTTTCACTAGGTAAACAATTTGAATTTCTTACACTACAGCTAGTTAATTCAGCTGCATCTACATAGCTAATTAAAGAAAAGATAAATACAAACAAAAAAATGTGGATTTTCTTCATTTTTATTATTGCCTAATCAAGTTAGTACAATATAATACTGGTGAAACAATTTCTGATAGATATTCTGCTCCAGCTCCATTACAATCGCATTCACATATACTACTCGAGTCACAACTTCCAGTACCTCCTGTACAAGCTTGACTTCCTGAAACTGATGTACCCCCAGAACATTGCTGTAATGTATCCCCATCGCAATTATATTGGCATCTTACTTCTCTAATATCCCTACAATTAGTATTGCAATAACCTGAACATTGTGAAGCGCAACCCGATCCTAAAAATTTAGTTAGAGACCCAGTTGAAGAACAAGTTAAAGATTGTGTACTGCAAGCTCCGTTTTGAATGCAAATTTTTGGATTTGGCGTTCCAAGTCCCTGAAATAATACATCTTGACCATCAATTTTATCAGCATTAACTTGACCATCATGCTTTCCATCTAATTTATCTGCGTCCAACCCAGATTCATGGCCATCATTATTAGAAGTCCAAATGGTATTAGGATTAGGTAATCCTTCTATTTCTTGATAACTATGTCCAAAATTTACTGGATTATTTGTACCATAAGCGATAACAAATATCATAGCAGTAAAAGCAACAGATAGAACTGCAAAAATATAAAGTAACTTTTTTTCAATATTAAAAGTTATTTTCATTCTCCCACCTCGTTTTTCCTTTATAATTTAAAAACATTGATCTTTTTTAAATCTTTTTGTTTTCAAAGGCATGTTTAATTTGTTCTATAGTCCATCCTTGACCCAATAAAACTTCTTCAATCCTCTGTTTTTTCATACCTCTTTTTAAACTACTTTCTATATAGCTACGTAAATTCCAGAAATCCTCATCACTTGAAAAAAGTTTATCCTTTTTATTGCTTAATTTGCCTAATTTTATATATTTTCGTAAATTTCCAGGTCCATTTGTGAAAAATAAATAGTAAACAACCAAGATGATAGCCAATATCACTAAGTATAATCTCCAGTTAATTTCAACTTTTTGGCAGTCCTGGGGACAATCCTCTGCTAATTGACAAACACCATCACCACAACTTTCTTCTGAATCATCATCTTGCTTATTTAACTTTAAAATAAAAGATCTTCCATAAGAACTCAAGTCATCCCCTTTGAAATAATAAATAATATCATTAGTAACCAAATTTGAAAAAATAATTGCCTTATTAATTTCATCTATTTGATAATCTTCATTTAAAACGCTCACTGAATTAATATCATCAACAACATCACTTAAATCTTCTATAAGCGCATAATCATCAGCTACATTAATATTTTTCTGAACAACTATATATTTCTCAGCATCACCTTCTAAAAAGTTTATATCAACTAATGCTATTTTATTTTCCTGGATAATATTGGAATTATATCTAATAACTTCCGATTTTGAATCCTTGCTATATTTATCTAAGATATTATCATTAATAAAACTCTCATCAGGGTAAATACTTTGTTCAATTACTTCTTTGTCTAGCGAAATTGGAATAACTGTCCTAATATTATTTACAGAGCTATAAATCCTATTGAACTTGCTCAAATTTGTTTCATTATTGTTTATTAAAGTATTATACTCTGTTTCCAATAAATCAAGTCTTAATTTAGAATCCTCTAGAATATCTGCAAATCCCAGAATGTTATAAAAAGAATAATCTTCTTCATTTAAACTTTCAAAATATTCTTCATTTTCAAAAATTTTAGTCCTAGTCTCGTTAATATATGTTCTTAATGCAGATTCATATCCTAAGACCTTAATATATACAAATTCGGGATTACTGGTTGCTCCAGTAGAATCCATAACAATCAATTTTATTGTAAAGTTTCCAATCCTGTCAAACGTTTTATTTACAATAGCACCTAATCTTGTAATATTATCATCAAAATACCAGGTATAATTTGTTATATTACCCATACTTGAGCTAGAGCCTAATCCACTGAAGACAAATGTCTCATTTATCCCTAATTGCATTGAATTTACGCTTATTCTGGCAATAGGGATCTCTTTAATTCTAAGATCCACAGCATGAGACTCAAAATTATCAACTATTATTTTAAAGGTATAATTGCCTTTTTGACCTGGAGTTTTTAAACTTATGAAATTTTCAAGTTTTAGAATCGCTGGATTACTATGTTTAATTGAATTGTTTATTGCATCTATATTGTAAAGTCTGTCAAACTTATTCACAGTATCGATTTTTGCCAGCACGCTTTGCAGATTTATATTTACTGTATTATTAGAGTTAATATTTAATGGAATAACACATTCAGCACCACTGCAATTGTTCAAATATGTGGAAAAACTATTCTTAAGTTTATCGCTGCTTATACTTATGAATCCATTTATCATATTTGAATAATGAGATTGCATTAAAGTTAACCAATAATGATTAGATAGAGTTCCAAATTTCTTAGGCAGTTCATAATAAACAACATTTCCTAAACCGGTTTTTGAATATGCACATAACCTGTAATTTCCACTTCTTACATTTGTTATATTTATATTACATGATGCAAGATTATATGCACCATTTGTTAAAGTATTTTCAGGAACATCACATTCAATATTGTCTAGGCTTAAATATAAATTTCCACCATCACTAATCTTTTTTGCCTTTGTATTTAATCTAATTTCAATCCTATCAAATAATTCATTTAAACTCAAGTTTAAATCTTCACACAATCTATCAACACTATTACCTCTAACATCCACAGCTCCATCTGGCGTTGTATTTTCATTGTAGCCTGTTGGAAACTCCTCATTTTGATACCCTATTTTAGTACCTTTTGAAATCCACTCATAAATTCCATCATCACCTACATCAATCTTTAAAATTGCATTTGAAGCTGATAAATTTATATAAAATGAATTTACAGTGCTTAAGCTAGAAGGAATTCTAAACCCAAAAATTCTACTTTTATTGATTAGGAAATTTCCTGCAGCAAAAGAATCTCCAACAGTCTTATAGCCTTTATTTTCAACTGTATAACTAATATTATTTAAATTAAAATAATTTAAAGTATCTATTTCAGCAACCTGTACATTATTAATAATAGCACCAATCTTTGAACCTTGATTTAAATAATTAGAATTTAAATATATACTACCAGTAATACTCTGATTAATCCCATAACTTTTTTCATATAAATTAAGGCTTAAATTAATTTCTTGTGCAGCAAAAGTATTTTTAAATCCGAAAAAAAACAATAAAAGCAGTAATATTATCCACCATCTTTTCATAATAAAATTTCTAATTCAATAATATATAAAGATTATGATTAAGATTTAACTACCTTTTTGCCTTTTTCACTTCCAATTATTTGAAAAGCAGCATTTTTGAACTTGTCTTTTATATTCCTAATACTACAATATTTCTCTAAAAAAATAGCAAGGGCACTAACTTCGCTATGCGGTTGATTTTTTATAGCAATATTATAATCAGCAATTTCATAAATTTCAGGTTGTACTTTCTCACCACCAACAATTATTAAAACATTTTCAGACTTAGCAATTTCATTAATTTCTTCATTCAACTCCTTTCCATACATAGTTAAATGAATTATTTTACCTTTAAAAGACTTAGTTAAAGTCTTAAAATTATCTAAGTATTCAAGATTAAAAAAACCTCCAAATCTAGTACTTACCTTGTTTATCCTATTTTCAAATTCTTTATCTGGAGTACCTGTATAGTACAGTTTATCGGCTAAGAATGCTCTTGCAGCTAGTGCCAAATGCGTATCAAGTCTATAATCCCTATGAATCCTATGCCCTAATTTAAGAACATAAATTGCCATAAAGTAACTAATTAAAAAGATTTTTAAAGTATTCTTTTCTCTTGCATTTTATGAACATTGATCTACGAGCGAAAGTGCAATCTGCTTATGAAAAGAATTACAAAAAATTTTTAATTATCCCAGTAGCTTTATTACTAATAAGCATCACAGTTATCCTTATCCAATATTCAAAAACAGGTGAATTTATTCACAGAGATATCTCACTAAAGGGTGGTTTATCAGTAACAATTAACCTTGCTAAAGACATAAACTTTGAAGACCTCGAATCGTCTTTAAGAACTAATTTCAAGGATTCTGACTTTGTGGCAAGGAAATTAACTGATTTTACCACAGGCCAAATAACTGGAATTAATATAGAAATTTCTGGAACTTCAGAACCAGAACTTAAGAAATTTCTAGAAGAAAAATTATCTATAGAATTAACCTCAGAAAATTATTCTGTAGAAGATGTTGGTGCAGCCTTAGGATCATCATTTTTTAGGGATTTAATAAAGTCTATTATATTTGCATTTTTATTTATGTCAATAGTGGTCTTTGCTGTTTACAGAAAATTTATTCCAGCATTAACTGTTATATTTACCGCAGTTACAGATATAATTGCAACTGTAGCAGTAGTTGACCTACTTGGAATAAAAATTTCAACTGCTGGAATTGCTGCCTTCCTTCTATTAATAGGTTATTCAATAGACTCAGACATGCTTTTGACTACCAAAATGCTCAGAAGAAAAAATAGTCCTGCTATTTATGAAATGTATAATGCCATTAGAACTGGATTGACGATGACTGTAACAACCTTAGCTGCTTTGATCCTTGGTCTATTATTTTCAAATTCAATTGTTATAAAACAAATTTTCACAATAACACTCATTGGTTTAATAATTGATATAATTGCCACTTATTTAGGCAATGCACCTATATTATTATGGTATGTAAAGAAAAATGAAAATAAGTAAAATACTTAGGAAGTGGAGAGTTCTAGTACTCATTTTTGCTCTATTAATTAGTATAATCTCTATCAATTATCAATTTGATACACAAGGTGTTATAATTAAAGGTGTTGAAACAAATTCTACTGCAGCTTTAGCAGGTATTTCTCCACCCTCTTCAAACTTAGCTCCAACAAATTATGAAAAAATTATATCAATAGATGGAAAAGAAATCACAAAGATAGAAGACTATACAAATATAATCACTCAGATAAATAATGACCAGACATTTAGAATTCAGACAAACAAAAATCTATACGTTTTATTAAAAACAAATACTTCATCTCTTGGTCTTAATGTAGATAATGTACCAAATTCAAATATTAAAAAGGGGCTTGAACTTCAAGGAGGCACTAGAGTTTTATTAAAACCTACCACACAAGTATCTGATCAAGATAGAGATGACTTAATCAGCATACTGGAAAATAGGCTTAATACATATGGTTTAAGTGATGTCAAAATCAAAAAAGCTGATGATCTATCAGGCAATAAATATATATCAATAGAAATTGCAGGTGCAACAAAAGCAGAAGTCAAAGATCTAGTTGCATCACAAGGGAAATTTGAAGCAAAAATCAGTAATGATATAGTTTTTGAGGGCGGCAAAAAAGATATTACATTTGTTTGTAGAAATGATGGAACCTGCTCAGGTATAAGACAATGTCAAGAATCAGTAAATGGCCAACTTTGCACTTTTGAATTTGCAATAACCTTGTCACAAGAAGCAGCTGATAAACATGCTCTAATAACTAAGGATCTTGATATTAATGTAACTAGCCAAGGTCAAAAGTATTTATCCAAAACACTTGATCTTTACTTAGATGACAATTTAATGGATTCTTTACAAATTAGTTCTGATCTTAAAGGAAAAGCAACAACTCAAATTGCAATTTCTGGACCAGGTATTGGCAAAGATCAACCTGAAGCTGTCCAAGATGCTTTAAAACAAATGAATAAATTACAAACAATTCTTATTACTGGATCTCTACCATTTAAACTTGAAATTGTTAAAATAGATAATATCTCTCCAACACTTGGTTCTCAATTTGTAAAAAATGCATTATTAATAGGAATAATTGCAATATTAACAGTTGCGTTAATAATATTTATCAGATACAGAAGCCTTAAAATTGTAATTCCTGTTGTTATAACCCAAATTAGTGAAGTAACTCTAATGCTTGGCTTTGCCGCACTCTTCAAGTACAACTTAGATTTAGCAGCAATAGCAGGTATTATTGCAGCTGTCGGTACTGGTGTAGATGATCAAATTGTTATAATAGATGAAATTAGATCTAAAGCCAGCGAAGCTTATGCATCTAGCGTCAGAGATAGAATCAAGAGGGCATTCTTCATAATTATGACTGCTTGGGCTGTCGGTGTTGCATCCATGATACCCTTATTAAGAGCTGGAGCAGGATTATTAACTGGGTTTGCCTTTACTACAATTGTTGGTATATCTGTAGGTGTCTTTATTACAAGGCCAGCCTTTGCAGCAATTGTAGAAATTCTAATGGAAGACTAAAAAACATTAATGATTTTCATCAAATTACTTTAAAGATTTCTTGAGAGCCTTTTGTATTTTCTGTTGTTCTCTCCTTAAAGATTCTTCTTCTCGTTTCTTTTCTTGAACTTTTAATTGTTTTTTATATTCTGAATATCTTTGAAATAAATCTATAAAGAAAAGCCTTATACCCTCACTTGCATCATAAGTTCCAGAAATATTCTCAGGGCCTTCTATAATAAGTTCAATTGTTTCAAATTTGCCAGGTTTTGATATATATTCATCATAACCCTTAGTAACCCTAGAATATTTACGACAGCCTTCAATTCTAAGCACATAGTTATCCATCTTTGTAGCATAAGTAAAAAATTCATCTCGTTCAAAAACCCTTCTATCCCAAAAATCCATTGACGGAGAATCACTAAATCCATCATAATCATCGTCATCAGAGGAACTACTGCAAGAAGGACTATAATAATCAGGACCACTTATCCTATGATCATCAAACAACGTACTTTTTTCAGTCCATCTTCTTAATGGAATTTTAACTATTATTTCTTCCAGACTTTTGATAAAATCTTTAGATTCACTATCTTTCCTTTTATTTACCATCAGATAATGGTATTTACATATTATTTATAATTTATGCATAAATTTCTAAATTATTTGGCAAATATTTATAAATAAACAGATATTTTAGTCTTTATGATAGATAATAAGTCAAAGATTTTGTTTGAATATCTTTTAGTTAATGCAAGGTCTTCTGTAAAGAAATTAGCACAAATGATACATAGTTCTGAGGCCACTGTAGTTAACAGAATTAGAAAACTCGAAACAGATGGCTATATTTCTAGATATGATGCAATAATTAACTGGCAAAAAATGCCATTTATTAAAAAAGTTTATTTTATAAAAGTAGACACAGAAAGTAAGAAATTTGAGGGAAAAATGCTTAAGCAAAAGTCAGTATTTTCTATTATAAAACTTGATGGTCTCTATAATTATCAAGTTTGGTGCTTCTTCAAGACAAAAAAGCAATTATCTCAATTTAATAAAGAAATTAATGACCATCAAATAATCGACATAGAAATAAATGAACTAATATTCCCAAAAGTAACATTCTTTGATGTTCCAATAAAACTGCATATCCAAAATATGAGAAGAGACAATAGTAAATTAGGAAAAATAGATATTGCAATTATGAAGTATATGGCCCAAGGGCATGGAAGAGATTCTCTTTATGAAATAAGTAAAGCCATCAAAATACCTTATGATTCTGTTCATTACCATGGAAAGAAGTTACTTGGTTCTGACTACTTCACAGCTATAATCGCACAGCCAGGCACAAATAAACTGACTTTGCAGATAACTTCCCTACTTATTGAATGCACAGATAAAGATAATGCCCATAAATTATTTGATAATTTAAAGAATATCCAAAGAGTACAGTCTAATGCCATAGGAGAAGAAAATAAAGTTTTAGTGCATTTTCTGAGTCAGGAACATATTGAATATAGGGAAACATTTTCAAACATCCTGTCTATAATTCCAAGAGTCAATATAAAAAATATTTTAACAACTTATTGGAAAAATGTTGTTCTTAATAACAAATACCCATTAGAATATTTCTTAGAAAGTTAGGACAAGAAAAAACTAATCAAAAAGTTTATAAATAATCATTTAGATATAAAGTTGGGGTGATATATTATGCCAACAACAAGTGAAATGTATATTCTTTACTTACTTCTAGGTGCTGTTGCAGCTATGATATACTCTTTAAGGAGAATATATTTACTTGAAAATAAAATTGAGCTCATGGAAGAAAATATACTTTCAGCGCTTAAGAAAAGAAAATAATCTATTTTATATTATAAATGCTATCCACTCTTTGAATATCCTCATAGGA
>Ga0209542_10009631_pt1 | contig 17668 bp, 18 predicted proteins | sample RifCSPhighO2_01_FD_184028 | JGI IMG/M metagenome (GOLD analysis project Ga0209542, IMG submission 184028) | Soil microbial communities from Rifle, Colorado - Rifle CSP2_plank highO2_0.1 (SPAdes) (version 2) | ecosystem: Environmental > Terrestrial > Deep subsurface > Rock core/Sediment ...
TGGATTCGAAAGATTTGTTCCGCGAGGAAACTTTTTTTCATCCAAATGTTCCATACGCGGCAACCAAGGCGGGCGGAGACCTTCTTTGCGGGGCGTATTTTAATACTTTTAAAGTGCCGGTTGTCGTGACACACTGTTCAAATAATTACGGGCCGTATCAATATCCCGAAAAATTGATACCATTTTTGATTTTGCGGATGCTGGAAGGCAAAACTTTGCCTATTTATGGCGACGGCAAAAATGTGCGAGACTGGATATATGTAATGGACCATGCCAAGGCGCTGGAGCTTTGTCTGTTTAAAGGCAAGGCCGGCGAGGTATATAATATCGGCGCGGACAACGAGATGAATAATTTGGAGATTGCCGATCTTATATTAAAAAAATTCGGCAAAAATAAAACTTCAATTGAATTTGTGGCGGACCGCCCCGGGCACGACCGCAGATATGCGATTGACGCTTCTAAAATAACGCGTGAACTCGGGTGGATGCCAAAACATAATTTTAAGAAAGCGTTCGGCGAGACGGTAAGCTGGTATTTAAGTAATCCGAAATGGATTGAGCGAGTCAGAAAAAGAACAGGAGTTTTTAACCCTCATATAGACTTATGGAAAGCGCATCAAAAATAAAGGGAGTTGTTTTAGCTGGCGGCAACGGAACAAGGCTCCGTCCTTTGACGCTTATTACCAATAAGCACTTATTGCCAGTCTACGACAAGCCGATGATACTATACCCACTGGAAACTCTTAAAAAAGCCGGTATTACCGAGATAATGATAGTTTGCGGAAAAGAGCATGCCGGACACTTTATGGGCTTCCTTGGCTCCGGTAAAGACCATGGCCTGAAGCTTTCTTATGCGCTTCAGCACGGCTCCGGAGGAATAGCGGAGGCGTTGAGCCTGGCGGAGGATTTTATTTTGCCGGGAGAGAAGCTGGCGGTGGTTTTGGGCGACAATATTTTTGAAGATAATTTTGGGGGCGCTGTGAAAAAATTCGAAAAAGAAAAAGGCGCAAAGGTATTTTTGAAAGAAGTGGAAGATCCCCACCGGTTTGGGGTCGCGGAGCTGGCAGGCGCGCGCGTGAAAAATATCGTGGAGAAACCGAAAGCGCCGAAGTCCAATTACGCCACGGTAGGTTTTTATTTGTATGACAGGGATGTGTTTAAAAAGATAAAAGTGCTGAAACCGTCCGCGCGCGGAGAGCTTGAGATTACCGACGTGCATAATATGTACATCAGCGAAGGTTCTTTGGCCTATTCTTTTGTAAAAGGTTATTGGTCCGACGCGGGGACCCTGGATTCGCTGTTGCGCACTTCAAATTGGGCGGCAAGCATAAAAAAATCATGAGCGATATTTTAGATAAAGTTTTGATAACCGGCTCCGGTGGAATGGTAGGCAGTTATGTGGATTTCGGCATAAAGACAAACCGCTCTTCCATGGACATTTCCGATTTAAAAGAAGTTTTGGGCGTATTTGAAAAATATAAACCGAGAGCGGTTTTACATCTTGCCGCGGAAACCGACGTTGACATGTGCGAAAGAGGCCCCGACCACGCATACAAGGTAAATAGTTTGGGGACTTATAATCTCGCGGCAGCGTCTAAAAAGTACGGCGCGAAATTGGTTTATATTTCTACCGCCGCCGTTTTCGACGGAAAAAAAGACGGGGCGTACACGGAAAACGATGAGCCCAATCCGCAAAATTATTACGGGCATTCCAAGTATTTGGGAGAACTTGCGGCAATGGCTTTTACAAAAAATTATTTGATTGTGCGGACATCCTGGATGATGGGAGGTGGGCCAGAAAAAGATAAGAAATTCGTCGCTAAAATAATTAAACAACTGAAAGACCCGGCTGTAACGGAAATAAAAGCTATAACTGACCATACGGGCTCGCCGACTTATGCTAAAGACTTGGTTGCCGTTGTAAAAAGCTTGATAGAAAAAAATGAAAAAGGAACGGTTCATCTTTCAAATAGCGGCAAGACATCGAGATATGGAATAGCTGAATATATCATTAATGCTATGGGGTCAAATATAAGGCTAACGCCGGTCGGCTCTGATCATTTTGGGTCGGACGCAAAGCGAACAAAAAACGAAGTTCTTTCTTCAAAGATTGACAAAATGAGGCCGTGGGAAGATGCATTGGGGGAATATCTTAATGATGAGTGGAAAGAATATTTTCATAAAAATGGACAAATTTTATAAAAAAAGAGATGACTGCAGGGGGTGCGGCGGCAAGGACCTCGCCCTTGTTTTGGATTTGGGTAAAATGCCTCCGGCGAATGCTTTTTTGAACAAAAGCGAACTGAAAATCAAAGAGCAAAAATTTCCGCTGATGCTCTACGTTTGCGAAGATTGCCGTCTTCTCCAGCTTTTGCATGTTGTTGACCCAAAAATAATTTTTTGCGATTATCCATATCTTACTTCCGCAAGTTCTTATTTGGCGGAGCATTTTGAGGCGATGGCCGATAAACTTGCCGGCAGATTTATTTCTTCAAAAAATGACTTGGTAATAGAGATCGGCGGCAACGACGGAGTGCTCCTGGGGCGGATCAAGGACCGCGCAAGAGTATTGAATATTGATCCGGCCGAATCTATAACAGAACTTTCCAGGAATAAAGGAGTGGAGACTTTAACTAAATTTTTCAGCAATGAGACGGCGGATGAAGTGCTGAAAAAATACGGAAATGCCAAAGTGGTCGTGGCAAACAATGTTATGGCGCACATTGATAATATCAGGGGAATTTTTGAAGGTGTAAAAAAACTTATCGCAAAAGACGGCGTTTTTGTGTTTGAGGTTCATTGGGCGGGAAATTTAATTGGAGACGGCGGTTTTGACCAAATATACCACGAGCACCTCTGCTATTATTCGCTTATTTCCCTCAAACGCCTGGCTGAAATCGCGGGACTTCAAATTTTTGACGTGGAAACCGTACCTATGCACGGAGAATCGCTAAGGGTATATATGGCAAAAAAGAGGACGGCTTCGCCCGCAGTAGAAAAAATGCTGTTAAAGGAAAAAAGGCTCGGATTGGATAAGACCGCTACATTTTTGAAGTTTAGAGAACGTGTTTTGGAAAATAGGGAAAAACTTAACCTAATGCTTGCAAATATCAAAAAAGAAAATAAGATTATCGCCGGCTACGGCGCTCCCGCGAAAGGGAACACGCTGCTGAATTATTGCGGAATTAACGGCAAAACAATCGATTATCTTGTAGACACAACGAGTTTTAAACAGGGAACATTTGCTCCCGGGTCGAAGATACCGGTTTTGCATCCGGAAGAATTAAACGCAAGGAGGCCCGATTATGTACTGCTTTTGGCATGGAATTATGCCGATGCGATATTAAACAAAGAAACTAAAATGCGTTCTCTTGGCACAAAATTCATTTTGCCCGTTCCGGAGCCGAAAATATTATGACCGAACTGATGTTATTGCAAGTGACACGGGGTACTTTTAACGGTTATAATAAAAAGCATTAAATATGGAGCAAAAGAAGAAAAAGGCGTTTATTACCGGCATTACCGGCCAGGACGGATCGTACTTGGCGGAGTTTTTATTGGCCAAAGGATATGAAGTTTACGGTCTTGTGCGAAGGAGCAGTATATATAACCGTGAAAGAATAGAGCATCTTTTTAAAGACGCGCAGCACAAAAATACAAAATTCGGATTGGCTCACGGAGACTTGACGGACGCAAGCAATATTTCCAGGCTGATCGGAGATATAGAGCCCGATGAAATTTATAATCTAGGCGCCCAGAGCCATGTCCGCACAAGTTTTGACGCGCCTGAATATACTTCCAATGTTGTTGCTTTGGGCACTTTGAGAATTTTGGAAATCATCAGAGATTTAAAATTTAAGCCGAAATTTTATCAGGCCTCAAGCTCCGAAATGTTCGGACAGACAAAAGAAGCTCCTCAAAATGAAAAAACTCCGTTTTATCCGCGCAGTCCGTATGGAATTGCTAAGGTTTTTGGATACGGCGTTACGGTAAATTACCGCGAGGCATACGGCATTCACGCTTCAAACGGAATTCTTTTTAATCATGAATCGCCGAGAAGAGGAGAAAATTTTGTGACCAGAAAAATTACTATGGGAATAGCGGAAATTTTGGCCGGAAAAAAAGATAAAATATATCTCGGCAATTTGGATGCCAAAAGGGATTGGGGATATGCTCCGGAATATGTCGATGCAATGTGGAGAATTTTACAGCAGGATAAGCCGGATGATTATGTTATTGCCACGGGAGAAACCCATTCAATAAGAGAATTTCTCGATGAAGCTTTTTCTTTGGCCGGAATTTCAGATTGGAAAAAGTATGTAGGCATTGACCCGATATATTACCGCCCTGCGGAGGTTGATCTGCTTGTCGGCGATCCATCCCGAGCCAAAGAAAAACTCGGTTGGGAGCCAAAAGTGAAGTTTAAGGAGCTTGTCCGGATCATGCTTGAGGCAGACTGTAAAAAGATCCAAGTGAATTTACCCGGAAAAAATTTAACATCATGATAAATTTGAAGGACAAAAAAATTCTTGTAACGGGCGGAGCGGGCTTTCTCGGCAGTTTTGTGGTTGAGCGGCTTTTGGCGCGCGGCGTTCCTAAGAATCACATTACCGTTCCGCTTTCCAAAAACGATGATTTGCGGAAGGCGGAAGTTTGCAGGCGTGTTGTGAAGGGGCATGAAATCGTAATACATGTTGCGGCATCCGTCGGCGGACTTCGTTTCGTAAAAGACCATCCGGCCGAAGCTTTTTATGACAGCGCGGCTATGGCTATTAATATGATAGATGAATCTTACCGCGCCGGCGTTGAAAAATTCGTCGGAATAGGAAGCGTATGCGAATATCCGAAATTTGTCCCTCTGCCGTTCAAAGAAGAAAATCTTTGGGACGGATATCCCGAGCCGGATAACGCGGCTTATGGCCTCGCCAAAAAAATGATGCTTGTGCAGTCACAGGCTTATCGGGAGCAATACGGCTTTAACGCAATACATCTTTTGATGGTCAATCTTTACGGGCCGCGCGACAATTTCGACCTTATGCGCTCTCATGTCATTCCCGCGCTTATCCGCAAAGTTTACGAAGCTAAAAAAAACAAAACAGGATTTATCGAAATCTGGGGAACAGGCATCGCAAGCCGTGAATTTTTATACGCTGACGACGCCGCTGAAGGAATATTGCTTGCGACGGAAAAATATAATAAGTCCGAGCCCGTAAATATCGGGCGCAACGACGAACTTTTAATAAAAGATCTGATACAAATAATGTGCCGTTTGATGGATTATAATCCGGAAATCCGCTGGGACGCCACAAGACCCGACGGCCAGCCGAAAAGAAGATTTGACGTCTCACGCGCGGAAAAGGAATTTGGATTTAAGGCACAGACCGGATTTGAGGAGGGACTCAAAAAAACTATTGATTGGTATATCAATATCCAAAAATGAGCAGTTTGCCTGTAAAGAAGATTAGGTTCGGCATTTTAGGGTGTTCCCGCGTCGCTGTTAAAAATATGATTCCTGCGTTGCAAGATTCTCAATTTGCGGAGCTAGCGATGGTTGGCTCGAGAACGGGGGCTTCTTATGAAAGCGTAATTACTGATAAAAATATCGATGCAATATATATTTCTTTGCCGAACTCACTGCACGAAGAATGGACCGTTAAAGCGGCAAATGCCGGAAAGCACGTGCTTTGTGAAAAACCAGCGGCCATTTCTTTTTCTGCCGCGAAAAATATGGTTGAGGCGGCGAAAAGAAATAAAGTGCGGATTCTTGAAGGATTTATGTTCCGCTATCATCCGCAACACGCGAAAGTAAAAGAACTGATTAAGAGCGGCGCCGCTGGCAATTGCCTCCATTTTGAGGGTGTTTTTGGCTATCCCGCGCCTGCTCCGGAGAATATCAGAATGAAACCGGAACTCGGCGGAGGTTCGTTTTATGACGCGATGCCATATCCGGTTTACGCCAGCCGGATGATTTTTGCTGAAGAGCCCGAAAGCGTTTCTTGTAAATTGCAGATTGATCCGAAAAGCGGAGTTGACGCGAAAGCTGATATTTATATGACGTATCCCGGAGGAAAAACCGCGGTTCTGTCCTCAATATTCGGCTCATACTTCCAGTCGAAATACAGCGTTCTTGGAAGCAAAGCGTTAATCAGGGTGGAGAGAGCTTATGCGGTTCCGCGCGACATGGGTACAAAGATTTATCTTGATGTAAACGACAAAACGCAGGATTTTGAAATAAGACCGGCTGATCATTTTAGGCTGATGCTTGATGATTTTTGCGGTGAAGTTTTGTCGGGAATTAAAAAGAAAAAGTTTGAGGAAGATTTGCTCGCTCAAGCGCGTGTTCTTGAGGCGGCCAGATTGTCTGATAAAGAAATGCGCGTTGTGCGGATAGCGGAAATAAATTGATATTTTTTATAAATTTGTTAGTATAAATATAAGTAAAATGAAAATTCAAAAAATAAAACCGGACTGCAATTTAGCCACTATTCGAGATGGAAGAGGCGGTATTTTTACATTTTATCCTGAAAAACCGGTTGTAGAGTTTAATTTTCAGTTTGTTAATAAAGGCAAAATAAGGGGCAATCATCATCACCCCGAATTTGATGAATATTACTTGTTTACGGAGGGTCACGGCGTGCTTGTAAGTAAAGATTCGGAAAACGGCAAGGAAGAATATATGGATGTAAGTAAAGGAGATTGTGTGCATATTCCAAGCGGAGTGAGCCATGTTTTCTATGCTATTACAGACTGCAATTTAGCCACTTTTCTCACAAAGAAATGGGACGATTGCAAAGTTGCAATTGTGCACGAGAATTTGGGCATGGGCACCGGCGACCACGGCGACCCGGACTATAAAGGAGCGAAATGGAATTAGTATCTATCGGCATGGCTACCCGCAACCATGCGCATTGTATTTCCAATGCGATTGATTCTTTGCTCGCGCAAACGCATGCAAACATTGAGCTGATAATTTGGGACGGCGCTTCCGGCGATGCCACAAAACAAATCTGCGAATCATACGCGGACAGGGATAAGCGGGTCCGGTACATAAGAAATGAAGTAAATAACGGGCTGGTACCGGATTTCGGCAATGTGCTTGCGGAAGCGCGCGGCAAGTATTTTATGTGGGCGGCGGACGATGATTGGTGGCACCCGGAATTTGTCGCGAGGCTTACGGAAGCGCTTGAAAAAAATCCCGAGTATGGCGTGGCCATGAGCAATTTCAGCGAACATTTTGATTACAAATATGACGCGGCAAAAATCGGAAAAATATTCAGGCACGATTATACCGATAAAAGCTATTCGGAAGTTTATAAGGAATTAATTCCTGCTAAAATAAATCCGATTTTTTTGCACGGACTTTACAGAAGAGAACTATTAACAAAACTTTTTAAAAGACTATTCCCGGATTGCATTGACGGGTCTACGGTTTTCCAATGCGAGGTTGCGCTCACAACCCGATTTTTTTCCGTACCGGAAATCCTGCATTCAAAATACAGGAATGCCGGCCCATTGGCGAAAAGGCATTCTTTTATAGGAAAGGAATTTGCAAGGCCGTTTCCCAGGACAAGATATGTTTTTACCATTTTGGGATGGCTGGTTACATCCGAGAATATTCCTTTATTAAGAAAAAGGATGATTTTCGGGCCATGGTTAAAATATTTTTGGCGCAATAAATACGGAATACTGTCGGAAATAAAGTCCGCTATAATTTGACATTTTCGTCAATTTGAATATTCTTAGCGATAGGGAAGGCTCATTGAAAGCCTACATAGGAGAAAAAATGAAAAGAAAACATTCTGTGCTGATGGCTCAAGCCAATTACCATTACGGAAAAAATGTTTTTATTCCGTATTCCGTCGGTTCACTCCAGGCCTATGCTCAAATATTTCCGGAAATAAAGGAAAGCTTCCGCTTCCAAAGGCCGCTCTTTTTGCGGACTAACCCGGACAAGATAATCAAAAACAGAAAAGAGCCGGCAATCGCCTGTTTTTCGTCATATCTTTGGAACTGGGAGTATAATAACGCATTGGCGAAAAAAATCAGGGCCGCGCATCCGAATTGCTTAATCGTGTTCGGAGGCACGCAGGTTCCTAACGCTTCGCAGGATTTTTTTACGGAGCATCCGTATGTAGACATTCTTGTGCACCAGGAAGGCGAGTTGGCGTTTGCCGATATCTTGCGTGAATTTCTCATGATTCATCCTGACTACACTCGCATCCCCGGCCTCTCCGTGCGGATCGATGGCAATAAAACCCTGCGCACCGGCGAGCCGGTAAGAATCAGGGACCTGTCGGTTTTGCCGTCGCCATATCTTTCGGGCGTATTCGATTTTTTACTGAAGCGCAAATATACTTTGAACGCAAGCCAGGAAACAAATCGGGGATGCCCATATTCCTGTTCATTTTGCGATTGGGGCGGAAATACTTTCAGCAAAGTATTTGTAATTGACGAAGCCAGATTGCTTGAGGAATTTGAGTGGTTTGGCAAAAATAAAATCGAATACATATTCAACTGCGATGCAAACTACGGAATAATGCCGCGCGACTATGCGTTGACCGAAAAAATGGTTTCTATCCGCGCCAAGCACGGCGGTTTTCCGAATAAGTTCAGGATGTGCACCGCCAAAAACAGCAACGACAAAATTTTCGCAATTGCGAAGTTGCTAAACGACGCAGGAATGAATAAAGGGGCGACTCTTTCTTTTCAAAGCATGGATCCTCATACTCTCGATATTGTCAGACGCAGCAATATCAAACTCGATGTTTTTTCTTCACTGATGAGCCGTTACAAAGCGGCAGGTATTGCGACTTATACGGAGCTTATTATGGGGATGCCGGGCGAGACATATGAATCGACTAAAAACGGCATTGACGCGCTTCTTGATAGGCAGGCGGATTCCGTGAATATAAGCGTATATGTTTGCAGTATGCTTCCAAATTCAGAGATGAGCGACCCGGAATATGTTGAGAAACACAAAATCAAGTCGGTCAAAATGCCGATTTTGCTTGCTCACAGCACGCCGGATGAAGAATCGTCAGGTGAATATCAAGATATGGTGATTGAGACGTCTTCAATGTCCAATGACGACTGGAAGCGGGTATATCTTTTTTATTGGGCAGTTCAGGGTCTGCACTGCCTGGGTCCGTTGCAGAAAATTGCCATGTTATTCAGAAACAGGTTCGGCGTCAAATACAGCGATTTTTATGAGAAATTTATCGGATATTTCAGCGAGCATAAGCAAACGCTCATAGGCCGGCAATTTGTCTTGATCAAAGAACTGGTGGACCGCGCAATGGATGGCGGCCGCCTTGATCTGGTATTGCCTAAATTCGGAGAGATTTATTGGCCGTTGGAAGAGGCGAGCTACCTCGCTTTCGTTGCCGATAAAAATAATTTTTACACGGAAGTCAGATTTTTTGTTTCATCGCTGGCTTCGGCAACTCCGGAAAAAATAGACGCCGAACTTCTTGATGATGTTGTGCTTTATCAGTCTGCCGTCATCAGGCATCCGAACGCATCGGAAACCTTAATTGATCTGAATTATGATCTTCACGGTTACTTCAAAAAACTGCCCGATCCGTCTGCGGTACCGGAGAAGCGTCCCGTGAAGCTCTTGATTAAAGTTGAGCAGGAATTTGCCGGCAATCTGGAAAATTTTGCCAGAGAAGTCGTGTGGTACGGAAGAAAAGGCGGAAAGTTTTTTCATTCAAATGTGACTATTAAACCATGAAATATCAAAGCCGGCCTCATACGGGGCCGGCTTTATTTATGCTATTTTAACGGAAACCATCGTAATATTTTTTAGTTTGATAATGAGACAGGAGGTGTTCAATACGGTGATTATAGAGAACGGCCAATATGTGCTGCGCCAAATTGGCGTGGAAGAAGTCGAATGGGTCAGGAAGATGCACAATGACCCGGACATTTTAAAAATGCTTGCCGACCCGGTGCCGGTAACACCAGCCCGGCAAAAAGCTTGGTACGCTTCACTGCTTAAATCAAAAAAATCACAAAGGCTGATAGTTGTTCATGATGAGAAATTAGTTGGCCTTGTCCGGATAGACGATCTCGATCTTAATAACAAATCTGTTTGCATCGGGCTTGATATTCATAAAAAATATCGCGGCAAGGGCCATGCGGTAAAGATTTATAATTTGCTGCTGGATTATTTTTTTGAGAAGGCAGGCATGCATCGGTGTTGGCTTTTTGTGGCCGATTATAATACGATCGCCCGCTATCTATACGCCAAACTCGGCTTTCAATACGAAGGCAGGGCCAGAGAAGCTCTTTATAGATTCGGTAAATTTCACGATTATCATATGATGTCGATCTTAAAAAATGAATATAAGCCAAATAAGCCCGCGCTTAAAACAAAGAAGACTCTCTAGAGTTGTATTAGGGAGTTTTTTATTTTAATAATATAATAAACAAATGAAAAAAAGATCAATCCCATTGTTTAAGGTTCATATGCCCAAAACCGTGCTTAAGCCGCTAGGCAAGGTGCTGATGTCCGGATATATCGGCGAAGGGGAAAAAGCCCATGAATTTGAAAAAAAATTCCAGGAATATATCGGCAACCCATATATAGCCATGGTCAATAGCGGGACGAGCGCGCTTGCCTTGGCATATCGGATGGCCGGAATAGGGCCGGGAGACGAGGTAATTTCAACTCCGATGACTTGCCTTGCCACGAACGAGCCGATAATGCTGTTGGGCGCAAAAATAGTCTGGGCCGATATAGACGCGTCAACGGGGAATATTGACCCGGCATCCATAGAAAAAAGAATTACTCCAAAGACGAAAGCGATAGTCGTTGTGCACTGGGCCGGTAATCCTGTTGATATCGCGGCTGTTTCCAAGATAGCAAAAAAACATAATTTAAAAGTTATTGAAGACGCCGCTCATGCGTTTAGCGCAAAATACAACGGAAAATATATCGGCAATCACTCTGATTACGTATGCTTTTCTTTTCAGGCTATCAAACATTTAACCACGGTTGATGGCGGAGCAATTGCCGTAAAAACTCCCGAAGACTATAAAAGAGCGGTTTTGCTAAGGTGGTACGGCAACTCCAGAAGCAATACTTCGGATCCGATTCAGTGGGTTGGAGATGTTGAAGAGCCGGGATATAAAATGCACATGAACGACGTGAACGGAATAATCGGCATAGAGCAGCTTAAATATATGCCGAAAATAACCGCAATGTACAAAAAGAACGCGTCATATCTTTTGAAAAAACTTGAAGGGATAAACGGCGTTGAATTGCCTAAGATTACGCCGGGAGGCGAATCCAGTTTTTGGCTTTTTACGCTTAGGCTTCCAGACTCTGAATATCGCGCAAAATTTTCCGCGCTGCTTCAGGGACGGGGAATAGCAAATAGCATTGTGCATTTTAGGAATGATACATACAAGCTTTTTAGTGAATGGAAAAGAAGCGATATCGCGGGAGTTGATAATTTTTGTTCGCGGATGCTTAATATTCCGTGCGGCTGGTGGTTGTCCAGAGCAGATTTGGATTATATGGTGAAAAATATAAAAGAAGCGTCAAAAAACATCAGGTAACTTTTCCGTGATGAAAGATGGGCTTACAATTTGCCTGGTTTATCATTCTCAATCCGCAAAAGATTTAATAAAAATTAATTTCGATCTTGCATCCGGATTAAATCCCGGCATAAGGGCGGATTGGATTGCGGCAAATAATTCAATGGGAGCGGTTGACGATAATATGGATTCGGATATATCGGTTATTAAGGGCGCGGATGTTCCCCAAATAGGCGGAAGCATTACAAAATGGACCAGGGCCAGTTATCATCATGCCGCAGGGATTAATTTATCTATGCCGCATGTCAAAACGCGGTTTGCATTGATATTAGATGCGGATCTTTTTATTGTCAGGCCATTTTGGATACCGGATGTTTTAAATTACATGCGGGATAACGGTATTGCGTTTTTTGGAGCTCCGTACCATCCGGCCCGATATACAAAATATCGTTATTTTCCGTGCGCGCAGTGCTTATTTATTGATTTTGAAAAAATAAACCAAAAATCAATCAATTTTTTACTTGATTATAGCGATAATGAAAAGGGTTTGTTCAGGAAAATAAAAAGAAAATTGAGAAAAACACTTACACAGATTTTTGGCGAGAGATTGAGCGTCGGACAATCAAAGGATACCGGTTATAGGATTTATCAGCAATATCACAATAATTCTTCTATAAAATGGGAATCGGTTAAGCCTGTTTTTAAAAAACAAAGCCGCTTGCCGGAATATTTTTTGCCCGAAGCATTGTGTTTTGAGCCTAAGATTCAGTCCTATTATTCCGAAGCCGGTTTTAAAGAAAATGGCGTTTTTGATGCCGGATCAATGGGATGGGAAGAATACATGTGGAAAGAAAAACCGTTCGCATTGCATCTTAAAAAAGCAAAAAAAGACTTGTCATTAATAAAGTTGCGTGAATATTTGAATCAAAGTACAATTTAAAAAAGCTATGAACCAAAAAGCATTAGGCTTTAAAATAAAAGAATTAATAGAATTACAGGACTGGAAGGTCATGGAAGTCGGGGCCGATGTGCCCTTAGAAAAATGGATAAATTGTCCGGGCGGATGCGGAGAGCTAAGAACCATTTCAACAATAGTGGGGAATGGCGGCAAGCAAAAGATAAGGGTCGGCTGTTGCGGCAAGTGCGGTTATGTGGGATATATCGACCGGCCGACCGAAGAATGGATAAATAAATTTTATTCTGATGTTTGGGATAATTCCACGGCGCAAAATATTGATTCGGCTGTTCTAAAATTTAAAGAGCGCGCGGCACGCAATAATTTCGGCAGAAAAACCGAAATACCCTTGCTTGTTGAAAAAATAAAAAATAATATCGATAAGGACCGCTATATTTGCGAGATAGGCTGCGGTTTCGGCCACAATCTCCGGCAATTGGAACTTAAAGGATTTACTAAAATAGTCGGTCTTGAAGCTTCGATTCACCGCGCTGAAATCGCGAAGCGCGTTTATAATTTCAATATTTTTACGGCGCCCTTTCAAGACAGCTCATTGCAAAACGAACTCAAAAAAAAGGCTCCATTTAGCCTGGTGTTTGCTTATCATGTTTTGGAACATACTTATGACCCCGGGCACGTTGTGGATTTAATTTCGAACATGCAAAATCCGGGAGATTATATAATATTTTCGGTGCCAAATGTTGAAGGAGAAGTTTCTATGGCCACGCTGATGTTTTTGCCTCACTTGCACGCTTTTTCGCCACTGACAATGGAGCGCATGCTGAATAAATTCGGTTACGAGGTTGTTGACAGGTCGCTTACCGGCGACAGGCTTATCAATTTTGTTGCGAGAAAAAACAGCACGGGGCTTAAAGCTGATAAAGCGCATGAGGCAAGCCGTGATTATTATGAAAAACGATTGGCGAAATTTTCAAGAAGTTTGGATTTGGATAAGGACGGCTCGTCCCGCGACCGCAGGTTTTGGTGGTTTAGAAAATTTGATATCGGCAGACAGGTGCCTTTTTATGCTAACGCAACCGTAGAAAAAATTCACTGGAACGCATTACGTCCGTTAAACAAATATATTCACGGGAAAAGTATTTTAAAGGAAGTAGGTTTTAAAAGATATTTCAACGTCGAAAGGCGGATGATTTCGCTTATTGTAAACGATGTTGCCGACAGGGTTACATCAGCCGAGGAGTCCCCGATAGAGATTCAATACGGCGGTAATATTAAATTATTTTTTACATGAAAAAGATATCGCCAAAATTAGCCGGAAAATTATTTTTGGAGCGTCTGATTATCGCTTATTTTACAGCGCGCAATTGGAAGCCTTTGTGGTTGAACGTTTTAAACCGCAAGCCTAGAAACCTGTATCTCTCTGACTTGCCGGCGCTCAACGATACACAGAAAAATATTGTTGCAGAACTGCGGGCAACCGGTATAGCGGTTTCGCATCTTTCCGAATTATTTCCGCAGGAAAATTGGCTTTTGAAATTGCAGGAATATTCTAAAAATATCATTGATTCAAGAACCGATGAAGCTAAACACAAAGCAAAGTCTTTTCTTGAGCCATTATGGCCGGATGATCCTGACATAGATTTTAACAATCCATTTTTACAACTTACATTCCGTCCCGAAATAGGAAAAATAATAAATTCATATCTGGACATGTATACGAAGTTTTATTATTTTACGCTAAATATTACAAAAGCAGTTGAAGAAGGGGCGGCGGCGCAAATTTCGCAAAAGTGGCATCGCGATCCGGAGGACAGGAAAATGTGCAAAATATTTATTTATTTAAATGACGTGGACGAAGGTACCGGGCCGTTCACATACGTTACGCGCTCAACATACGGACTAAAATACGGGAAGTTTTTTCCACAGCGGCCTCCAAGAGGCGTTTATCCGAAGCCCGGAGAGCTTGAATCAAAAATAAACGCAAATGACATAAAAGTCTGCACCGCTAAAGCCGGAACGGTAATATTTGCCGATACAGCCGGTCTTCACAAGGGCGGATACGCGACGAAGAAGGATAGGCTGATGTTTACGGCAGGGTTTCGTTCATCTGCCTCGCCGTGGAAGTTTCATTTCAATTATCCAAAGGATTTTGATGAGCAAGTTAGAAAGCAAAACCTAACGCCAGCGGCGCGCTACGCTTTAGAAGTTCACTGCCCCAAGGTTTCGACATTGATACTTTACGGCGGTTTAAAAAAACTTTTTAACAAATAGGTTTGCTTTTTATTTTGTTTTTTGTTAGTATGAATTTATGAAACGAGTAAAAATGCCTATTATTGACGTTAAAAAATACGGTGGCAAACAGGTGGCTATTGTGAATGGGAAAATTATTGCTTCCGGCAGTACTTTGACGGAAGTTGTTGCATTGGCCAAAAAACATGCGCCACGGAAATTCCTTAATGAAATTCGCATTTTTTCTGTACCGCCAACACTTTCAGTAATTTATTATGTCTAAATCGTCAATTTTTCCTTACGGCATTACATTGCGAGAAGGTGGAGTCATTGATATATTTCCTGCAGTAGAAATTAAAATTCAAAGCAAAGAAGGAGAATGGCTTTCCATTTTTTTACTGATTGATTCGGGAGCGGCCTTGTCGGCTCTTCCGAGAAGCGATTCTGCTTTTTTGGGCATTGACGTTGAAAAAGGCAGTGTTATGTATATTTCCGGTATAAGCGGCCATCCGATAAAAGGATGGAAACACAATCTAAATATCCGTTTTGGAGAGAATACCATGAGTTTACCATTTGTATTTTTAGATAACCCGAATACGCCGCGTGTTCTGGGCCGTGCGGGAATGTTTGAAAAATTCTCCATCGTTTTTGAGGAACGCGGCAAGAGAAGCGGATTTTTAGGTTTTGGCAATAAAGAAACAGGTGCTATAAGCAAAATCTTGAGTAAAATCGGTTAATTGCATTTTTTAAGGTAAAACAAAATCTTTTTTAAGTAGTTATATTCCGCAGATAGGAGAGGCTCGTTTTATGCGTCTAAAAAATAAGGCGGCGATTGTGACGGGCGGAGGCGGTGGCATCGGCGAAGGCATTGTGAATTGTCTGGCGAAAGAGGGAGCAAGCGTCGCCGTAGTTGACATGAATTTAGAAAACGCGGTGCGCGTTGCGTCCGCGGCTGAAAGAAAATACAAAAGGCCGGTTATTGCGGCGTACGCGGATGTGACTGTTAATGAATCGGTTGCAAGCATGGTGGATATGGCAATAAAAGCGTTCAGCAAGATAGACATTCTGGTGAACAACGTCGGGATTTCCGGAAATATCGGCCAGCCATTCGATAAAAATACTGATGAAGAGTGGAAAACTATTTTGGATGTAAATCTGATTTCTGTTTTCCGGACCGCGAAGGCAGTTGCGCCGCAATTTCGTAAGCAGAATTCGGGACGTATTATCAACATCGCTTCAATTGCCGGACAGATGCCAGGGCCGATGAAGCCCGCGTATTCTGTTTCCAAAATGGGCATTATCACATTGACGCGAATTCTTGCCGAGGAATTTGCTCCTTACAACGTGACGGTGAACGCAATTAATCCGGGTTTGCTGTGGACGCCTCTTTGGCAGAAGCTTTCAAAGCAGCTTAAAGACAGGCTTGAAGAAGATGCCAAGATGGACGACTATGATATTTTTATGAAGCGCACGCTTGAATTGACGCCGCTTAAGCGTCCTCAAAAGCCGGAAGACATCGGAAACGCGGTAGTGTTCCTTGCTTCAGATGAAGCATCGGAAATCACCGGAGATGTGCTCCAGGTAAACGGCGGAGTGATTAGGCATTAATTTTTTTTGAAACCAATCCCATTGCGGATTGGTTTTTTTATTGTCCACATGTGGATAATTTGTGGTCAGGTGAGATTGCAGTCAAGTTAGTCTTATTCTATAATTGAACCGGAAGTTAGTTTTAAGCTAACCTCCAGCAATAAAATGGACAAAAAACCTACAAAAGGCACTTATATGGAGGCATTATTGCGATCTTCCAAGACAGTTTTTACAACAAAAGATATTGCTTTACTGTGGGGAGAAGCTAGTAAAAATGCGGCAAGCGTCAGGTTGAACAATTACGTAAAAGCGGGGAAATTGATAAGAGTTCGCCGCGGCATATATGCAAAAGACAAAAATTATAATCGATTTGAATTAGCGACCAGAATTTATACCCCATCGTATATCAGTTTTGAAACAGTATTAACGCGCTCAGGGATAAATTTTCAATATTACGGGAATATTTTTGTTGCGTCGTATGTTACCAGGGACATTGCAATCGACGGACAAAATATATCCTTTATCCGGATGAAGGATTATGTGCTCGCAAATGCAACTGGCGTTTTGCATTCTGACGGAATTGCGATGGCGACAAAAGAGCGTGCGTTTTTGGACAGAATTTATATCAGCAAAGATTATCATTTTGATGCTTTAGATGCGCTGGATTGGGATAAGGTTTTTGAAATATTACCGATTTACAACAACAAACGGATGGCAAAGAAAACCAAAGAGTATTTTGAATATTATAAAAATAACAAATAAATCGCTTGGCTTTAGATTATTCAAAACATAAGAATATTTTGCTCCAAATATTAAAAGATATTTATTCGGATAATGCAATAGCGCCTTATCTTGGTTTTAAGGGCGGCACCGCGGCGCTGCTATTTTACGGATTGAGCCGCAATTCGGTTGACCTGGATTTCGACCTTTTGGATGAAAGCAAAGAAGCCGAGGTATTTAAAAAAATTCAAAAGATCGCCGCAAGCTACGGGAAAATAATTGATTCACGGATAAAACGATTTAATCTTGTTACGATAATTTCTTATGAATTAAAGGCGCAGCACGTAAAAGTCGAGATTAACCGAAGAAGTTTTGGGTCCAAATATGATTTGAAAACTTTTCTTGGTATTTCAATGCTCATCATAGTGCAAGAGGATATGTTTGCGCACAAACTTACCGCTATGTGCGAGCGGTTTGGCAAAGCAAGCCGCGATATATACGATGTTTATTTTTTTGCTAAAAACAATTGGCCGATAAATAAAACAATTGTCGAGGCGAGGACCGGCTTCGGTTTCACAGAGTTTTTATTGAAATGCATTGATTTGCTGGAGAAAATGGATAATAAAAATATTCTTTCCGGCATGGGAGAATTGCTAACGGAAAAACAAAAAA
>Ga0209542_10009632_pt1 | contig 17666 bp, 22 predicted proteins | sample RifCSPhighO2_01_FD_184028 | JGI IMG/M metagenome (GOLD analysis project Ga0209542, IMG submission 184028) | Soil microbial communities from Rifle, Colorado - Rifle CSP2_plank highO2_0.1 (SPAdes) (version 2) | ecosystem: Environmental > Terrestrial > Deep subsurface > Rock core/Sediment ...
GAAGCGCGGCAGGGAACGGAAACACTGGCTCGCCGCGCACGGCGCGGCTCGCCAGGCGCAGGTTCGAAATCCCTTGCGATTTTAAGTATTTGCTTTGCCCAATAAAAATATGAACAACGAACAACATAAATTTTTCTTATACGCTCGCAAGTCCACGGATGTGGAAGATAAACAAATACGCTCGATTGAAGATCAAATCGCGGAATTGCACGCCTTTGCAAAACAGGAAAATTTGAATATCGTTGATGTCTTGATTGAAAAACAATCAGCCAAAATTCCGGGCCGTCCGATTTTCAACGATATGCTGGACAAAATAGAGCGAGGCGAAGCAAACGGAATTTTGGCTTGGCACGCAGACAGATTGGCGCGCAATTCTGTGGACGGCGGGCGTATTATTTACCTTTTGGACACCGAAAAACTTGCGAGCTTGAAGTTTCCCACGCTATGGTTTGAAAATACGCCGCAAGGAAAATTTATGTTGAACATTGTTTTTGGGCAAAGCAAATACTATGTGGATTCTCTTTCCGAAAACACGAAGCGTGGTTTGCGCCAAAAAGTAAAGCGCGGAGAATATCCGAGCGTTGCCCCGATTGGCTACATAAACGATGTACGAACAAAATCAATCGTGGTGGATAGAAAGAAAGCTAAAGTTATCAAAGCCGCTTTTGAGTATTACGCTACCGGCAACGCACGACTGGAAGATGTTAGCGACTTTTTGGCGCAACGCGGGATTTTATCCCGCGGCGGAAAGAGAATCCACAAGACGAGAGCGACTTTTATCCTTTCCAATCCTTTCTATACTGGGTTATTCAAATACGGCGGTGAACTTCACGAAGGAAAGTACGAACCAATCATCGCAAAGAAAATTTTTGATAAAGTCCAAGATGTTTTGAAGCAAAGAGGAAGGCCGCATCACAAAACGAAGTATGAGCCGCAAGATTTGTGTGGGCTATTGAAATGCGGCACTTGTGAAATGTCCATAACCGGCGAATACAGGGTTAAAAAGCAGAAAAATGGAAATGTCCACGATTATATTTACTACCACTGCACAAAAAAGAATAAAGCAATCAAATGTCCTGAACCCTGTATTCGCCAAGAGGAACTGGACAAACAAATTTCCTCTCTGCTTCAAAAATTTTCTTTGCGTGCGGATTGGGCGGAAAAACTTTTGGAAATGGCGGAAAAAGATAGAGAAATATCCGCCCAATCCGTTTCTGCTTTTGTTGAGGAGTGCCAAATTAAAATCCGCGCCATACAAACGAAACTCCAGCGACTTCTTGACGGCTATTTAGAGCAAGATATTGAACGCGAAATCTACCGAGAACAGAAAGCTATCTTACTTTCTGAAAAGAAGTCGCTGGACGAGAAAATGGCGCGGATTGAACAAAAGCAGAATGATTGGCTCGAACCGATGAAAGAGTGGATAAAAGTCGCTTCAAACCTCGTCAAAATCGCAAGGGATAGCAACCTTTTAGAGAAAAAGGTTGCCGCCAAAGAAATCTTTGGCTCGAACCTGCGCCTGGCGAGCCGCGCCGTGCGCGGCGAGCCAGTGTTTCCGTTCTCTGCCGCGCTTCGCGCGACTGAATCGGTCGGCAAAATTTCTGAAAGTCAAATTCTGGTGCCCGGGGCCGGACTCGAACCGGCATGCCTTGCGGCAATCGATTTTAAGTCGATCGTGGATACCAATTTCACCACCCGGGCAGGGGAGGCGGCGGGCGGAATCGAACCGCCGTATAGGAGTTTTGCAGACTCCGACCTTACCACTTGGCTACGCCGCCATCATAAGCTCCTCTCGATTTTTTCTTCTTGAAAAATTTCAAGAATGTCCCCGACTTGAATATCAACCGCTGACTTTGAGTCAATAATATCAGCTCGAATACCAGCTTCAAGACCTTCCGTGACTTCGGGGACGTCTTGTTTCGCCTGCTGAACCTGTCCGATGCGGCAAATCGCCAAACTCTTGCCGTCGCGGGTAACATCGGCCAAAGCTCCGCGGACTAATTTACCCGACAGAACCCGGCCGCCGATTATTTGAGCTTTGGACTCTTTTTTGAAGAGAGCCAAGATCTTGACCTTGCCCAGCTCAGAACGCTGAGTCTGGGCCTCCAGAAGACCGCCCATTTCTTTGCGGATATGCTCGATGAGCTCATAGATGACACTAAACGTGGCCAGGCTGACGTGCTCTTTTTCGGCCAGTTTGCGGGCTGAATTTTCAACCGAGACCCTGAAGCCGACGACTGAACCGCCGCCGCCGATGGCTGTCCTAACATCGGCGTCGGAGACATTGCCGATATCATAACTTAAAACGGTATAAGCGACCTCATCCGATTTAATATGCTTGAGCGCCGATTCGATGGCCTCGAGCGAGCTCGAGACATCGGTTTTAATCACCAGCTTCAGATATTTTTTGTTGGGATCAAGCTGGGTGTGGCTGGTTTTAAGGAAAGAGAAAAGGGGAGACAAATCAACATTGGCCGCGGCCAGGATCTGGGCTTCCTCGCGGTCGTAAGCCGATTTAAATTCCCGGCCGATCTCTGGGGTATTCGGCCAGCCTGTAATCAGAACCGGCTGTGAAGGTCCAGCTGATTCAATCAGGCCACCCATAAAGTCCTCCATAGATTTAACCTTGCCAATAACGGCGCCGGCTACAATCCAGTCGCCAAGGGAGAGTATGCCTTTTTTGACGAGCGCGGTGGCCACATAGCCCCGGCGTTTATCGAGATTAGACTCGATAATAAGGCCGGAAGCGGGCAGGGTCCGGTCTTCTTTCAAATCCTCGAGTTCGGCTACGAGCAAGACCATTTCCAGCAATTCGCTGATGCCCTGATTTTGTTTAGCCGAAACCTCAATGATAGGGACGGTGCCGCCCCAGTCTTCAACTAAAATTTCATCGCCGGCCAGGTCTTGCTTAATCTTCTGGATATTCGAGCCGGTCTTGTCTATCTTCGTAATCGCGACCACAACCGGAATTTTTTCCTCTTTGATAATCCGGATTGCTTCCTGCGTTTGGGGCTTGACGCTTTCATCCGCCGCCACCACCAGAATCGCGACATCGGCCACTTTCGCGCCTCGCGAGCGGATCGCGCCGAATGCTTCATGCCCGGGAGTATCTAAAAACGTGATTTTTTGAGGGGTCCCTCGATTCGCTTCGCTCTCTCGGGATTTAGATTCTTCCGGGATCTCAACTTGGTAGGCGCCGATATGTTGGGTTATCCCGCCCGATTCTCTAGCCACGACGTTTGTCTTGCGAATCGCGTCCAAAAGACTGGTTTTGCCGTGATCAACATGGCCAAGCACGACCACAATCGGTGGTCTTTGGTTCGCCGAAGACGGAATCAAAGGCGATCTTTGTCCTGAACCTGATTGTGGGGTAGTCTGTGCCATAAGTGCAAGTAATTTTACCATTTTTTAAGCCAAAAAGTCAAAAAAATTGTATTAAATTAGTATTGTGATATAACAAAAACGAAAGGAGCGCCAATGAGCCCTTCGACAACTTACTGCGGCAGATTGATGTACACTAGCGACGGCTACATGGAAGAAGGCGTTGAGTACCGCCCTCGCTCTTGGAAGCTGGTCCAGTCGGAAGAAGTCGAACTGGATATCCGCCCGGTGATCATGTTGGCTATCCAAAGGTTTGAGGGAAAGCCGGCGCGCCAAGAGCAGACGGTGGATTCCTACACGATCTGCCTCGATGTCGCCTCGCCAACTAAGATGGACTACAACGGGGGGCACCCCGTGCTTCAATCGTCGGACTCAATGCAGAACGTCTTATCTCATCTAAGGGACAGCCTCGGCTGGCTTACGGGTCGGCTGATTCAGCTCCGGATTGATCTGGACAGAATCGTTATCGCCGCCGACCCGACGGAGAGGGTCTTTCTCGTCAGACAGAGAAGGGACTCAGGGGACTGCCCGGTTTCTGGGGCAGACGCCGAAAGAATCTGCCTTGTTTTGACTGAAGAGCGTTGTATTTTCAGCAATGGAACCAATGGCGATTTCTCGTGCTATAAGTTCAGCGGCTATCTGGCTCACGGCATCTTGGACGCACACGCCAAAGGCCAACTGCGTCCACTCTGGACGCGCATCGGCAACTGCGGTGTCCTGCCGCCGGAAGAGGGGGTCTAGCCGGACCCGTCGAGAACCGCGGCGCCCTAATCCGGCGCCGCTTTTGTTTTTAAAAGCTGCTTTTATACGAAATTTATAACAGAAAACCCACCGCCGTAGCAGAGAGTCCTCTGTACCCGACGATGGGTTAATCCCAGTCCCTACTTGCTCGTGAAAAACTTGGCTCCCTGCCGAAAAGCGTCGTCGATCTGATTCGTGATTCGTCTCAGCATGACGGCAGCTTCATGTGGTATTTGACCACGAGTGTATCCCGGGTTTACCATATGCCATACTGGAAATTCTTCGGTTGTCCCTAGTCCTCGCAGGTAAGCCCACGACTTCCCAAGCAGCTCCTCTGCAATTTCGCACGGATCTGGAAGACCTCGTACGAAGACGGGCATTGAACACACGAAGTAGAGGAATGTTCTGGTGGTCTGCAACGGGACCTCGACTCTTGCATAGATCTTCGGCCGAGCATTGTAGATCTGGCTATTCTCGTCGAGCTTGAGGCCGGTGCCGTAGATGGCGACCTGAACTTCTTCGCTCTTTCGCCACGGATGCGAGATGCTCTTTTTTACAGTGAAGAAGTTCTCGCAGACATTCTTTTTTGCTTTGGCGGCTACCTTCTCCCTGTGAAGCCGCTGAATCTGGTCGGCGTTAGACATCCCGATTGCAAGCTCTCCGAAGTGCTGACGAAAGAACACAATCTGCATGGCTCTGTCCTTTCTTGACCCCGCAACAGGGCCGGACATGGTATCGCCGCAACAGCGACCTAGCTAATATTATTTTGCCAGCTAAATACTTGCGTGTCAAGGCAAATCGTGGTATAGATTTAGATAGAACAACATATGGGATGGGGTTCTATTCCTAGGCTAAGCGTGAGGCTTGGCTGAAATATAGCGTAAGGCTATAGGGAGATGGCTATGGAGATGAGTGTGCGTTTTCGTGAAGAGGTCTTGAGGAAGGAGCTCAAGTGGCTTCCTGATCTCATTCCCCCGCATGTGACAGACTTCAGCTCCAAGAGGTTGGACCTGAACGACCTGGCGATCCAAGCCACACACGAAGAGCTCGGCAACTTCGTGTACAGGTTCATCACCATCTTTTTCATTGAAGAGAATGGCGATGTGCTTGGAAGAGTAGGTGTGCGAACAGTGTCGTGCACCCATGAGCCATCATGGCTGGGGAAACAATTTGGCCTCCGTGCGACCACACGGGCCCACGAGGAGGAGTTTGAGGAGACAGTCGAGGAGGCGCTCCTCAGACTCAGCCCTGAAGCCAATCGTGTTCGGTACATTCTTCACATCACTTTCGAGTCGGCGACTCTCATCAAGGTGCCGAAAGGCACCACGATAGACGAACATCTCCGGCAGAAGCAGGAAAGGGCTCGGGCAGAACTCGCCGAGTTCGCTTCGAACGTCTAAACAGGGCCAGTGGGAGGGTCAGCGGAAACGCGGACTCTCCGCTGGCTCTTTCATTATTCCAACAGCGAGGCCGACCAATCTATTAGGCTATCTCCTAACTCCTTGGCTAGTTCATCTTCTGGATTTGTATGAGGTTGCCGCAGGTATCATCCAGTTTCGCTATTGTTACCGGGCCCATTTGAGCAGGCTCCATCGTAAACATAACGCCAAGCGATTTTAGGCGTTCGTATTCACTTTTTACATTCTCAACCCAAAACGAAGTCGCCGGAATGCCTTGCTCGAAAATCGCTTTTTGGTATGTTTTTGCGGCTGGATTGTTATTAGGCTCAAGCAGAAGCTCGGTGCCATTTTGGTCGTCAGCCGAGACGACAGTAAGCCACCGATACTGCCCATGGGAAACATCCCGCTTTTTCACAAGGCCGAGCTTTTCAGTATAAAATTTTAATGCCTTTTCCTGATCTTCGACAAATATACTGGCCACGACAATTTTCATAGTTATTATTAGTTGTTAACTTGAATACTATAATAAATCCCATTTTCCCAACTGGCGGTGAGGGAGGGATTCGAACCCTCGGAGGGGGTTTAAAGCCCCTCGCGACTTTAGCAAAGTCGTACGTTAGACCACTCCGACACCTCACCAAATTGTGTAGACTTGAATTCTCTTCTTGGTCAATTTATAGATTTCTTTTCTATTCCCTATAGCTATAATAAACACTTCCATATCTTCCAAAAGAAATAATATTCGGTAATCACCGATACGAACTTTACGCAAGGGACGTAGCTCATTTCGCAATGGTATACCATATAAAAGCGGGGCAATAGCCAACTTCTTCTCGATCGAAATCTTTATTCTTTCTCTGACTGCTTTATCTAGTTTCGGTATATCCACCCTGAAAACCAGAGGGTGGTATTTTATTTCCACACCTGTTTGTGGCTGAGCCACTTTATTTTTTTGCCAGTCAGACGTTCGTCAGCTATAGCGCTCAAAGCTAAATCCTCCTCAAGTTCAAGCGCTAAACGAAGAAGCTCGGCCGCTTTTGATGCCGTAGGGACACCATCGCGTTTAGCGGCTGCCACCAGAGATCTCTCTATATCTTTATCAGCGGTAATATTGATTCTTGTTTTTGTTGTAGGCATAGCGCTAGTGTATCAAAAGTGTATCAGTTGTCAATGTGCAAGTAATGAACATTTTGTGATAAAGTATGATAACTTCGGAGAAGTACCCAAGTGGCTTACGGGAGCGGTTTACTAAACCGTCAAGCTCGCAAGAGCTTCGTGGGTTCGAATCCCACCTTCTCCGCCAGTTGGGAATTTTGAACCTAATCAACCCCTCGCAATCACCAGAGCGGTCACATGCGTTGCGCCGACGTTTTTCAAAACGCGGGCGCATTCGTTGAGGGTGGCGCCGGTAGTGCAAATATCATCAACAATAACTACCGTTCGGCCGAGAATCAGCGAAGAATCCGGACAGGCGTAAAGCCCCAAAACATTAGCTAACCTTTTCTCCCGATCCTCTATATTGGCCTGCGGTTCGGCCCCCGAATTTCTGACAAGAATGTTTCCCAAATCCAGACGGTAGCGTCTTGAAATTAATCCGGCCAGAAGGGCGGCCTGATTAAAACCTCTCTCGTTCTCCCGTCTCTTGTGCAAGGGAACCGGCACCAGAAGAGGATTGCCGCGGATGAACGAGAAGTTATTCCGGCGAGAGAGGCCGTCCAGATATTTAAAAGTCAATTCCGACAGCGGCTCGGCCAAATCCCGAATGAAGCGGTACTTAAAGGTTTTCAGGAGCAAGGCAATATCAGGATTATTGAAATCTGAAACCACAAACAGCCGGTCAAGTGGGTTAGTCGGCGCGCAAAACGCGCAAGTCTTGCCCAGAGGCGTCGGGCGCTGGCAGCCCACGCACTCAAGCTGTTTCTTCAGCGACAGGCCGTTGAAACACTTTTTACAAATATGTTTTTTATCCAGATACCTGCGGCAGAGCAGACAGCGGCAGGGGAAAATCAGATCCGCGAGCCAATTAATCATGTCAGGAATGTTACTTGATAATCTTTTCCTATGATATACTAAATATAGTTTTTAATAAGTTTCCTATGTTTGGTTTCGGATCAAAAAGCAGGTTGGGTGTGGATGTCGGCACGGCTGCCATTAAGATAGCCGAGCTGGGCATTGAAGGCAACCGCTTCGCTTTAAAAAATTACGGACTTCTGGAGCTAAAGAGTGGCAAAGATGCTTCCCCAGGCACAGAAAGCATTTTAAAACTGCCCGACGGCGAGATTATTTGGGGGATTAAAGAGCTGCTCAACAAGTCCAAGATCACGGCCCGCGATGCGGTGGCTTCAATCCCATCATTTTCGACGTTCGCCACAGTGCTGGAAATGCCCTACTTGTCAAAAGAAGAGCTGGCTAAAGCTATTCCGTTTGAAGCTCGTAAGTATATCCCAATTCCGTTGGAAGAAGTAGTCATGGACTGGTCTATTATAGATGTGCGGGGGCAGGAAACGAGGCCGACGGTCCAAGTTTTCATCGCGGCCGTGCCTAAGGACGACACGGCGCGCTATCGATCCATTATGGCCGGCGCGGGTTTAAATCTAAAAGCGATTGAATTGGAAAATTCGGCGTTGATACGAGCTCTCTTGGGCAATGACCTTTCACCGACGGCGATTGTCAACGTCGGTGGACGTAGCACTTCCATCGTCGTCGTCAGTAAGGGCTACGAGCGCTTGTCGCATAATTATGAGGTCGGAGGATTTGAAATCACCAACAGCATTGCCCGCTCAATGAACATCAGCCTCGAAAAAGCTGACGAGCTTAAAAAGAGAGTGGGTTTGAAGCAGGAAGACGCGAGTACAATCAATCAGGCCATGAGCACGCTAGTAGACATGATGGCCTTTGAAACCCGAAAGACCTTAAGCGCGTTTGAGATCAAGGGCGAAAAAGTATCGCGGGTACTCCTGGTCGGCGGAGTAGTAAATATGCCCAACTTTTTGGACTACTTTAAGCAAAAACTTGGCCGCGAAGTTTTTGCCGGAAACGCTTTCTCCCGGATCATGTACCCACCCGGCTTGGCCTCCCGTATCGGCGAGCTAGCCAACACCTTCGCCGTCGCGGCCGGGCTAGCCATGCGGGATGTTTAATCGCGGCTCAAGAATTTGTTGATAACAAAGCTAATTATCAAGAGTATACTAAAGAGAGGTACTCTTTTTTATGTCAGATAAGGGCGGAATACAACTTCTCCCGGAAACTCGGAAAAAAATTGATATCAGAATCCCGGGGGAAAATAGGCTGATTTCTATCGGCGTTTCGCTGACTGTGTTCGTTTTGGCCATAACCGCCGGTTTGTGGTGGTACAGCAGTCGGCTTCAGGCTCAAATCGCAAGCGCCGATGAGCAAATGACGTCGCTGGAAAAACAGCGTGACAAGAAAGCCGAACAAAATCTCATAACCCTCGCCAAGCAGGTGGATATCACCAACCAAGCCCTCAATAAGCATGTTTACTGGTCAACCGCCTTCTCTAAGATCGAATCCGCTCTCCAGAATAATGTCCAGTTTAAATCTTTCTCTGCTATTTCAGGCGAACAAACTCTGCATATCAGGGCCTTAAGCGATAACTACGCCACGATTGCCAAACAGCTGGCCTCGTTCGTGGCTGACGACGCCATTAAAGATGTCACTCTTGATGGCGTTTCAACGCTGACTAACGGCAAACTGGACTTCAACGCCAAAATCTATTTTGATCCGGTCAAGTTTCTCAAAAAACCATGAACCCTTCCCGCATTTACTTAGGGGCTGCCATGACCGCCGTTGCCGGTATTCTGTTTTGGACGTTGACCATGCCTTTTTACAATAAGGTCGGGGACCAGAGAGTCGCTCTTGAAGAAAGAAATGCGATTCTCGAAAACCGAAACAGCATCATCTCCAATATTAATGAGCTGGCCAAGGAATACAAAAATCGAGCCGATGATATTAATAAGTTTTCGGCGATAGTACCGAGCCGAAAGAGCGTGCCCGAACTCGTGTCTTCGATTCAAGCTCTAGCCAGCCAGAACGGCCTTCAGTTGACAGGATTGTCTTTGGGTTCCGATGCCAGCCGGACAAAGGACTCTTACGAAGTCCAGAGCATAGATTTGGGCTTAAGCGGATATTACCCTTCGTTTAAATCATTTCTGAACGCCCTTGAAAGCAACCTGCGGGTGATTGACATTACGACCATAGACGCCAACCCGGCCACGGAAAACTCGCCGATCATCAGTTTTCGAATTAAGGCCAATGCTTACTATCTAAAATAATGTCTTCATCGCCGTCAAAATTTTACGTTGCGCTGATCATTCTCGCAGGTCTCGCCGGCGGTTATATTTTTTACAACCAATGGCTAAAACCGGGCCAGGCCGCCGTTCCGCCGCCGCCGTTAACCAATCAGGACAGCCTCACTACTTTCCAAAATTTGAAAATCGATTTCGCCCTCATCAGGAACATCCTTGCGGAAGGCCTGACGGTTTCCGGAGAGTCTCCCGTAAAGCCCGAACCCGGCGGCAAGAGAGACATCTTTTCCCCTTAACTCCGGCTCTAAATTCAGTGCTTCAAATTTCACCCGATCATGCCCCAACCAATTCCCACAACTCTTTACCAAGAGCTTCTGAAGGCGAGTCTCATCACGCCTGAACAGGCCGCGGCCGCGCAGGAGATTTCTAAAAAGGATAACAAGGATTTGGGCCAAGTCCTGATTGAGCAAGGCATTATTACAGATGAAGATCTGGCCGCTTTTAAATCCAAGCTTTATAGACTACCCCTGGTTGATCTTAAGGATGTTGAACTCAATCGGGAATCCTTGAAAGAAATCGGCGAAGACGCTGTCAGCTTCTATAAGATTACGCCTTTCGGGAAAGAAGGCTCGACCCTTAAGGTCGGACTGATCAATCCTGAAGACGTTGAGGCACTCGAAGCCCTTAAATTTATTGCCGCGGATAAAGGACTTAGTCTTGATAAATACATCATTACGTACAAGGATTATGATTCAATTGTCCGCAGCTATCGGACTCTTTCCGGCGAGGTTGGCAAAGCCCTAGAGTCTCTGAATGAAGAGTTCAGCAAGAAAGTTAGCGTCGCACCGGGCCAGAATCTGGAACAAATTATGGCTGAGGCGCCAGTTACCAGAATCGTGGCCGTCATTATCAGGCATGCCGTGGATTCGCGAGCTTCGGACATCCACATCGAGCCTTTTGAAGACCGGGTGCGAGTCAGGTTCCGGGTGGATGGCGTCTTGGTTACGGCCCTGACTTTGCCTAAAAACCTTGATTCGGCCGTAGTAACCCGCATCAAGATCCTGTCCGATCTTAAAATAGATGAGACCCGTTTGGCCCAAGATGGCCGTTTTTCGACCAGACTTAATGACCGCAAGATTGATTTTCGTGTTTCGACGTTTCCCACCAAAAACGGCGAAAAGGTTGTAATGCGCATTCTTGATCCGCTCTCCGGCAAAGTTGATCTGCCGGACTTGGGCCTCGACGGCCGCTCCCTGGATGTTATGACCCGGGCCATGGCTAAGCCCTTCGGTTCAATTTTAATTACTGGCCCAACCGGTTCGGGAAAGTCCACGACTTTGGCCGGTATGCTCAAACGCATCAATACCGATGACGTCAACATCGTCACCCTTGAAGACCCTATCGAATATTACGTTGATGGCGTGAACCAATCGCAAATCCACGAAGAAATTGGCTACACTTTCGCCTCGGGCTTGAGGCACATCCTGCGCCAGGATCCGGATATCATTATGGTCGGCGAGATTCGAGATCGGGAAACCGCCCAGCTCGCGACTCAAGCCGCCTTAACGGGCCATATCGTGCTCTCGACCCTCCACACCAATGACGCCATCGGCGTTGTGCCTCGCCTTATAGACATGGGTGTTGAGAAATATCTGTTGCCTTCAACCTTGAACGTGGCTGCGGCCCAGAGATTGCTCCGGCGGCTATGCCCGGACTGCAAAATTGAATCCAAAGCCAACCCGGCCGAAACGGAGATTATCGAAAACGCCCTGAAAGAGATGCCGGAATCATATCAAAAAGAACTGCTTTCAAAAGACGGCTACACGATCCACAAACCCAACCTTGAAAACCCCTGCAAGCAGTGCGGCGGCAAGGCATTCAAAGGCCGAATCGGCATCTTTGAAATGATGGAAATGACGCCGGAGTTTGAGAAGATCATTCTGGGCGCAATCTCGGAGTCGGCAATGAAGCAGGAAGCGAAACGGCAGGAGATGCTCACAATGTTCCAGGACGGAATTTTAAAAGTACTGAAAGGTACTGTATCATTAGAGGAACTTCTGGAAGTGGCGCAGGCCGGCGAATCAGCTTAATATGGAAAATATTCAACAATACATCAAGAACCTTCTGGACTCGGCTTCCCAAAACCGGGCCTCGGATCTGCATCTGTCGCCGGAAACCTACCCGACTCTGCGCATTGATGGACGACTGGTCTCGCTCTCAAACAGCGAGATTCTGCGGCCTGACATTTTGCGCGATCTAGTGTTGAATTTGCTCGGACCCGAGCGTCAGGGACGATTCCTGACTGAAAAGGAACTCGATTTTTCTTTACAGTTGGGGGACGGCAGACGTTATCGCGTTAATGCTTATCAGACCGAGGGCTCTTACGCCGCTGCTCTCCATCTCATACCAGCCGGCGCCCGGTCTCTAGAAGAATTAAATCTGCCGCCGATTCTTAGAACCTTTACCAAGCTGTCCCAGGGGTTTGTCCTAGTGGTCGGCCCGACCGGCCACGGCAAAACCGCCACCTTGGCCTGCCTGATTAATATCATCAACAAGGAACGCGCTGAAAAAATCATCACTATCGAGGACCCAATCGAATATCAGTTCAAAAATGATAAAAGCATCATTGACCAAAGAGAAATTTACCAGGACACCCTCTCCTTTAACCGAGCGGTTCGATCGGCTCTGCGCGAAAATGTCAATGTCATCATGATTAGCGACCTTCGGGACCATGAAACCATGAGTGCCGCCGTCACGGCGGCGGAAACCGGCCACTTGGTATTTGCTTCCCTGCACACCATCAGCGCCTCGCAAACAGTAGAGCGGATTATTAACAGTTTTCCCGCGGATCGGCAGTACCAAATCCGTAATCAGCTTGCGGCCACGCTCTCGGGCGTGATTTCCCAGAGGCTTATCCCTCGCATTCAGGGCGGGGTTGTACCGGCGGCTGAGGTCATGATTGCCAATACCGCCATCCGCACCCATATCCGCGATAACGAAACAAATCAGATTGATCAGACCATTGAGACTAGTCAGGATGCGGGTATGATTTCGATGGATCGCTCCCTCGCTAATTTAGTCCGGCGCAAAGAAATAAGTCTTGAGAGGGCAGAATTTTATTCTGTGGACCCTAGGAATATTCGGGATTATGGAGTTTAATTACCAAGCTAAAACAAATACCGGTCAGATTGTGCAGGGGACAATAGATGCCCCCAGCCAGGACGCCGCCGTCTCAATTCTCCATTCCAAGCAGCTGGTAGTTTTGTCCCTGGATCCGTTAAGGAAAGACTTATTCTCTAAAGATGTCGGACAGGCGTTCTCTCGAATCAAAACTAAGGACATCGTCGTATTTACGCGTCAGCTAGCTACAATTATTGAGGCCGACATGCCTCTGGCCGAAGGTTTGAGAACTTTGGCTCTGCAGGTCGAGAAACCGGGTCTCAAGAAAGTCGTCTCGGATGTGGCCTCCAGAGTCGAGGGTGGATCTTCCTTATCCGCGGCTCTAAGTAATCACTCTGACGTTTTTTCACCTTTCTTTATTAAACTCGTGGAAGCGGGGGAGATAAGCGGCAAGCTTCAAAGCTCCCTTTCTTATCTGGCCGACTATCTGGAGCGAAGCCAAAGCATTAACTCTAAGATCAGAGGCGCCCTCGTTTATCCGGCTTTTGTGGTTTCGGCCATGGTCGTCGTAGGCTTAATCATGGCTACTTACGTCTTGCCCCAGCTTCTGGCTGTGTTTAAAGATACCGGTATAACCGATCTGCCCTTCAGCACCAGAGCCCTGATGGCGGCCACGGATTTTTTAAACAATAATATCTACTATATCTTGGCGGTTTTAATCATCGGGGGATTTTTCTTTTTTCGGTACATTAAAACACCGAGAGGAAGGGTCTGGCGCGACAATGCCCTGATCAACCTGCCTGGAATGGGTGGCGTCGTCCGGAATCTGTACTTGGCCCGAATCGCGGAAACGCTCTCGACTTTGATTAAGGCCGGCATTTCCATTCTCGACGCGATTCAAATTACCGCCAAATTGGTCGGCAATGAAAATTACAAAAGAATAATGCTCGAGGCAGACGAAAATGTCAGGAGCGGCGGCAGTATCTCGGAGATATTGTTAAGGCACAACGAAGTCCCGCCTCTATTTTCTTCGATGGTCGCAATCGGCGAACGGACTGGCAAGCTAGATTACATGCTTGAGCATATTTCTAAGTTTTATAAGTCGGAGTCCGAAGCCTCAATCGGTAGTATCACCCAGCTTATTGAGCCAATCCTTGTCCTTGTGCTGGGATTTGGCGTGGCGGTTCTAGTTTCAAGCATTCTTCTGCCGATATACAGCCTAGTCGGCGGCGCCTAGCTCTTGGACGAGTGTTGATATCTCGGAGTTGCATCCGTCTAACCATCACATATAATTAAGCCATCAAATAAACCGCCTCCAGGTCCCTGGATTATTCCATAGGATCCGAGGCCCGAATTATTCTGTGTTTATCCAAAAACCGTTTCGGCTTTCGCGAGGCTTCACCTTGGTAGAATTACTGGTTGTAATCGCGATTATAGGCGTACTTGCGACCTTACTGCTCTTACAGCTTGGTGTTGCCCGCCAGCGAGCCAGAGATGCCAAGCGTGTCGCTGATGTAAACCAAGTCAGAACCGCGACCGAACTCTACTTTGATGATAATGGACAATACCCACAGGTCGCCACCTACGCTGCTCTAGGCACACTACTTGTACCGAAATATCTAACCTTACTCCCGACCGATTCTTTGAATGTAAGCCCACACATCTATAACTACGCCTACAACAGCAATACCAAGTTCCAGCTGTGGGCGGTGCTCGAGCAATGGGCTCAAGCCTTAGGTTCCGACGCCGACATAAACTCGACGGCTGGAGGCTGGACTGGCCAGACCACCAACGGCGCGGCTGACGCGAAGACAGACTGTGCCACTCCGTCTCTGACCGCCTGCGTTTACGATCAAGGTCAAAACTAACGAATCCCAACAAAACCCCTCCGCCTGGGCGGAGGGGTTTTGTGTTATTATTAGTCAATGTTTCCGGAGATTTTTTTAGCCTTCGTCGGCGGTCTCATTTTCGGCAGTTTCTTAAACGTTCTCTTGTGGCGCCTGCCCGAAGGGGAGAGCATTCTCGGCCGCTCACACTGCCGGCATTGTTCGCGCATGCTTGCTTGGTACGAGCTTGTGCCGATTGTTAGTTTTATCTTCCTAAAAGGCCGTTGCCGCGCTTGCGGCGGCAAGATTCATCTCCGCTATCCGCTGGTAGAATTGTCTTCGGGCATCGTTTTGGCTCTTTTTTGGTGGACAAACTCCGGTCTCTCGGTCCAAGACTCGATAGTCTCGGTTTTCGCGATTCTCATTCTTTTGAGTTTATTTTTCTTTGATCTGTTCTATTTCATTCTGCCTGATGTCATTACCATCCCCGGCATCGTTATTTTTCTCGGTTATCATTTTATTCAGACAGACAGCTTCTGGGCTTACGCTCTGACAGCGTTACTATTGGCCCTATTTTTTGCTATACTTTACGGTGTCTCGGGCAGTCAAAAGATGGGTTTTGGGGATATTAAACTGGCGGCCCTATTGGGATCAATATTCGGCTATCCTATGGGGGTCATCAATACCGTAGCCGGCATCTGGCTGGCCGCCTTGACGGCGATATTTTTGCTCGCTATCCGAAAAGCGACCCTGAAAGATCCTGTGCCGCTGGGTTCATTTTTGACGCTCGCCGGCCTTTTATCGATAATCTTTGCCAATGAATTTGCGCCGCTTACACTATTCTTCCGATAAAACCGCCGGATTTTCGCTCGTCGAAATGGTAGTCACGGCTTCAATTATCGCTTTTTTAAGCGTCAGCTTGGTTATAAATTTCTCGAGGACCCGGATAAACATCGAAGAAACGACAAATCTAGTAGTGGCTACTGTCAGGGAAGCCCAGTCTCGAGCCGTATCAAGCACGATTTACGCCGGCTATAATCCCTGCGGTTACGGACTCCACTATATTTCGCCAACCCAGTTTGCGGTCTATGTCGGACCCAATGCCGCCAGCGTGGATTGTTCCGGTACGAATCGGAATTACCAGCCCGGTGAGGACACCCTCCTCGTTACTAAGTCAATCATCGACAAACAGATGGAAATTAAAAACATTTTCAGTGATATATTTTATGAACCGCCGGACCCCAGGACATACCTAAACAACAATTCGTCGCTGAATCAACAGCCGCTCGGAATTCAAATCGGCAAAATCGGAGTTAATTGCCCCCAAAATTGCAAGACCATCTATGTCTATCCGTCCGGTAAAATCGAGAGTCAATAATGAACAGGCGCTTTCAACCATTTATTTCTAACTTTCAGAAAAATCCGCCTCAAAATCAGGTGGGATTTACTCTGGTTGAAACTTTAGTTTCGCTTGTGATTCTTTCGGTGGCGATGATTCCGATTCTGAATCTGACCGCCGGGACGGCTCGGGTTAATTCAAACCTCCAGGACAATTTGGTGGCCGCGGGCCTGGTTCAGGAGGGAATCGAGGTTGTGCGCGCCATCCGAGACAATAATTGGTTCAACGATCGAGCCTTCGATGAGGGCTTAGCCGCCGGCGTTTACCAAGTGCAGTGGGACTCAAATTCTCTCCTAAGCCTTCCGGGGAATCCGGTTCTTTTTGTCGATAACGGCATTTATACGTATTCCGGATCGGTTCCGAGCAAGTTTCGCCGTACGGTCACAATTTCTAAGCCTAATGCCGGCGAGCTCATGGTTGTCGGCGCCGTAACCTGGATCGAGCGCTCGAACAATACCAAGACGTTATCGGCCGAAAGCCACTTATTTAACTGGAAATAGCCATATCCAAAAACTTGAAACCAAAAACCAAAAACTTTCAGGCAGGTTTTACGATCGTGGAGCTTTTGGTTTCGGCGATGGTTTTTTCGATTATCGCTATCGTGGTCAGCGGCCTTTTTGTTCAAATCTTGGCCCTTGAACGCCGGGCTTTTGCTTCTCAAAAGATTCAGGAAGACGGGCTATTTATCATAGAATTAATGTCTCGGGAAATTCGAGTCAGCCAGATTCAGAACCAGAATTCTTCATCTTGCGATTTGACCACGCTGACAATAGATCACCCCGTAAACGGAGTCGTCACCTACAGCCTTGATAACGGAGTTCTCAAGCGAACGGTTTCCGGCATCGCCACAGACTTAAGTTCTTCGGGGGTATCTTTCCTGAGGCTGAATTTTTGCGTTCTGGGTTCGGGTCCGACCGACAATGAACAGACCCGAGTAACGATTATCGCCGCCATCCAAAACAAGAACGGTAAAGAAAAATTAACCGCTAATCTGGAAACGACAGTTTCCACCAGAGATGTTGAAACGGAACTCTAAACAAAAAACTCATCGCCAGAAAGGTTCGGTAATCATATTTACCGTTTTAATTCTGGGCACTATGCTGGCCATCAGTCTCACGCTGGCAGAAATATATCTGCCTAAGATTAGGGTTATCCGGGACGCCGGCGCCGGCTCGGTAGGAGCAATCTATGCCGCCGACAGCGCTATTGAATGGTGCATCTATATAAATCGGGGCTATCCGGCGCTGGCTCAGCCCGTGATGTCTAATGGCGCCAGCTACACATTAACGCCGGCTGACTGCGCCCCGGTTCCGCTTAACAATACCGCCGTGGGCACTTTCCGCGGCATCAGCCGTTCCCTTCAAGTAATTACCGAATAATTTACGATGACAAGCAAAGAAGCTTCCGAAAGAGCAAAAAAACTCCGCGGCTTGATTGAGCATCACCGCCGTCTGTATTACGAAAAGGATAAGCCGGAAATATCCGATGCCGCTTTTGATACCTTGGCGCATGAATTAGAGGAATTAGAGCAAAA
>Ga0209542_10009633_pt1 | contig 17664 bp, 16 predicted proteins | sample RifCSPhighO2_01_FD_184028 | JGI IMG/M metagenome (GOLD analysis project Ga0209542, IMG submission 184028) | Soil microbial communities from Rifle, Colorado - Rifle CSP2_plank highO2_0.1 (SPAdes) (version 2) | ecosystem: Environmental > Terrestrial > Deep subsurface > Rock core/Sediment ...
TTAGACGGAGGCGATTCCTCGAGTACAGGAAGAAGCTTCTATGAAAAAACTGTCTAACGTGTAGTGACATCGAGATAGATATACACAGTGTATCGGTTACCGTGAGAGATCTCGTGGAGTCCTCGAGGTATAATCACCTTGAGGTATGAGCAACAGCTCAAATGCAACGCGAGAAGTCAGCAGAGTTCGTAGTACCAGACGGGAAAAACTGTGGGCCGATAAGGACCGCAGGCGCAACTTCAAGTTGCAAAAACCGTATGGGAAGGAACAAATTCAAAAGGAAAAATTGAATCCACACTATGTTGTCGGATTCATAGATGGAGAGGGTTCGTTCTCGATAAGTATTGGCAAACATAAAACCCTGAAAAGGGGATATGAAGTCCGGCCGGAATTCGAAATCGAAGTACGGAAGGATGACCAAGAAATTCTTGATAGAATTCTCATCACCATCGGAGCGGGAAGAATATACGATCTCTCATATGAGAGATACGGATGGTTTCCACATGCAAAGTATAAAATTACGAGCATTTGGGACCTGAAAGAATATCTTTTTCCGTTTCTCGACAAATATCCTCCGCAAGCGAAGAAAGGAAAAGCGTACCAATTATTTCGACAAATTGTCCTTATGGTCTGCAATAAGCAGCACTTGAGTGACAAAGGATTCGAGAAAATCGTGTACTTACGTTCCGAACTTCGAATGTTGGGGAAGAAAGCGAGGACTTTTGGAAGCCGCGAGGATGCGGGAAAACCGCTTGTCCCGTGGCGTTTGAACATTCAGAAGTAATTCTGGATGGAACAGAATACCGCCCGTCAAGTCAGGGGAGTTGGGAGTGCCCGAAGCGCATCCTTGCGATGCATCAAGGCAAACTCAATGACAAAGACTAAGTCGTAACAAGGCACGGCTAGCGGAAGCTGGTCGTGGATTCATTCTAAACAACCTACATTCGTGTAGATGTTAGTCGATTTGAGTCTCTCGATCGAGGACTCAAGGGAAATGACACTCATCCCCTCATGGTGTCGGACAACGCGGGAAAGACCGCGGGTTAATGGACGGAACAAAAGAGTGTGGATCGATAGTGTGACGCAGAATTTCCTACCACAAATGCCCGCAAGGGTAGTTTTGTGTTGAAAAGAAAAAAGAAAACGCCGCCGAGGCTCGAGCCTCGGCGGCGTAGTGCATGAGAGATGTCGCGTGAAGTCTCAGGACATTGTTGCGTCTGCGGCTTGCGGTTTCGACTGAAGGCGGACGATCTTCTTTCCGCGACTGCGTCCGCGGAAACGGTTGCCCTTCTTCGGTCCGACCTCAGCCGATGTGAATTGCTTCTTGGGCCTGGGCTTCGGTTCACGGCTTCCGCCAAAACACATGTGCGTTTCTCCCTTGGAAATGTGAGTCGTTGTGACCCACACCGCCGGCGATACTAGCATCTAAGCCCCATTTTTGCTACCATCCTGTGCACAGGGAGTGTTAATAACGCGCGCTTAGCTCTGGCGGATGATACTGGCACATCGGATGAGGAAAGGCGTAGTTTAAAATGGATAGGTTTAGTAATGCGCGTGTAGTTCAGTGGTAGAACGCGTCACTGATAATGACGAGGTCGTAGGTCCGATTCCTACCACGCGCACCGAGACGAAATGGACTGGCCTGCGCCAGTCCATTTCGCGAGGTGCGAGGCGGAGCCATGTTTTTGCAGCAGCAAAAACGGGCGAGCCGGGGTCGCGGAATTTTGCGAGCGACGGCGAGCAAAATATCTGTGACCACAGGAAGACCATACAACTGTCGACACACAGCGTAGTCAGTGTAAACTGAGCCCCACATAACCTATGAACTATCGCGTCAAAGGCGGGAAAACGCTTTCAGGGGAAGTAACGACCAACATCTCCAAGAATGCTGCTGTCGTGTTGCTTGCCGCATCACTCTTGAATAAAGGGAAGACGACCCTGAAGCGTATGCCGCATATCGAGGAAGTGAATCGCGTCATCGAAGTCCTTAAATCCATCGGTGTTTCTGTCGAATGGGTAGGGGGCGATGTCGTTATAGTCCCGCCGAAAGAATTCGACCTGAAGAATCTCGATAAAATTGCTGCAAGCAAGACACGCTCCATCGCGCTTTTCATCGCGCCCTTGGCGCACCATCTCTCGTCATTCGAGCTCCCGCTCCCGGGCGGTTGCAAGCTCGGCGGTCGCACCATGATGCCGCATGTGCATGCCTTGGGTAAACTCGGTATCAATCTCACCAAAGGCACCGACAATGCATTCCACGTCGATGCGTCGAAAAAAGAAGCGGGGGACATCGTCATGTATGAAGCGAGCGACACCGGCACCGAAAATGCGCTCATGGCCGCCGCCCTTATCCCCGGCACGACCACGATCAAATTCGCAAGCGCAAATTACATGGTGCAGGATTTGTGTGTCTTCTTACAGCAATGCGGCGTGAAAATCGAAGGCATCGGCACGACGACGCTCACGGTTCACGGTGTTTCGGAAGTTAATCAAGCTATCGAAGCCAATCCGAGCGAAGATCCGATTGAGTCGATGTTCTTCATCTCACTTGCCGCTACGACGCATTCAAAAATCACAGTAAAACGATGTCCGATAGACTTCCTCGAACTCGAACTCGCGACACTTGAGAGTATGGGATTCCACTACACACGTTCCAAAGCATATCTCGCTGATAACGGCCACACCAAACTCGTCGATCTTGATTTACAAAATGGAGAGTTACATGCTCCGCCGGAGAAAATCGCTCCGCGTCCGTACCCAGGCATTAATATTGATAACCTTCCCTTTTTCGTTCCAGTCGCGACGCAAGCAAAAGGAAAGACACTCATCCACGACTGGGTGTACGAAAACCGCGCACAATACTACATGGAAATGACGAAACTCGGCGCGAAGATGGAACTCCTCGATCCACATCGCGTCGAAATCGAAGGTCCGACGCCGCTTCACGGCATCCACATCGAAGCTCCTGACGCTCTTCGCCCCGCGACCGTCCTTCTTATCGGTATGCTTGCCGCCGAAGGAGAATCCATGCTCGATAACGTGTATCCTATCAACCGCGGTTACGAGCGCCTCCACGAGCGCTTGAAGGCATTGGGGGCGGAGATCGAGGCAATAGAGTAATAGTGAATTATCCACGACAGAACTTGACTATCATCATAGTTTGTTCTACTCTACCTTTAGAGGGATTTGCGACTTTACTTCAACTCGAACAGGGAGGCAGCAATGCTTCAAATCTTGAAAGCGCCGCAAGAGACGAAAGACTTTCAACTTCGCACCATCTTTGGCCTTGCCAACGAGGCGCAAAGGAAAGGTGCATATACGCTTTCCAACGAGGCAGTCGGATATCTTCTTTTTCTTGCCCTCGACGACGACACTGACGGTAAGCGCAGTGAGCTCACTATCGACATCGAAACGGTTGATCCGATGGGTAAGCAGCGCCACGTGACGAAGTACGACCGCGTGCGGATCACCTATCGCGGATGCACGACGCGGATCCCGATGCGATGTCTCGTCGAAGAAACGCAAGGGAATTGTTACCGGCGCGTTGGCGGCGACTACCTTCTGCGGCAGCGCCCCCGTCACGGGTATCCGGAGCCGCGCATTAGCGATGAAGAGTTCCGGCGTCTTGAAGCCAAGTTCCGTCTGCACATGACGAATGATACGAGGTGTTCCGGACGAGAAATGTTGCGGAGCACCTGAACGATCGTAGGACCTTCTTCGCACGGCGGAGGAGGTCCTGCTTTTTTATAAAACTATCCAGCTTCAACGACACGAATACATTGTGCACTCACCATCGCTTTTTTGCGCGCCTCATCGGTTGTTCCTGCGATTGCGAGCGCGACTCCCATGCGACGTTTTAGGTGAGCGACAGGTTTTCCGAAAATACGCACCCAGGTTCCTGGGTTTTTTAGAGCTTCTGCCACGCCCTCATAAGAAGGCTTTTCTGTTGCGATTTCCGAAAGAATTGCCGCTGATGCGCCAGGGCGGCTCGTAATCTCAGGAATAGGTAGGCCGAGGATGGCGCGGACGTGCAGCTCGAATTCGCTCATGTTCTGGCTCACCATTGTCACCATTCCCGTGTCGTGCGGTCGGGGGGAGACTTCCGAGAAAATCACCTCATCGCCTTTCACGAAAAGCTCGACGCCGAAAAGACCGCGACCGCCAAGTGCATCGGTTATCTTCTTTCCAATGTCCTGCGCTTTTGCGAGCGCTGCCGCTGACATTTCATGTGGCTGCCAGCTTTCACGATAATCGCCGTCTATCTGTATGTGCCCGATCGGCGCGCAGAAACTCGTACCTCCCGCATGGCGCACGGTAAGAAGCGTGATTTCGTAATCAAATGAGACGAATCCTTCCACGATGACTTTTCCTGTTTTTCCGCGGCCTGCTTCCATTGCGTAGTCCCAGACTTTCTGTAAGTCATCAACGCTCTTGGCTACGCTCTGGCCTTTGCCGGAAGAAGACATCGTGGGCTTTATGACGCAGGGGAATCCGATTTCCTGCGCGGCTTTTTTGAGTTCTTCAAAACTCGTTGCAAATTTGTACGGACTTGTCGGAATTTTCAGTTCTTCTGCCGCGAGGCGGCGTATCCCTTCGCGATCCATCGTAAGCTGCGCTGCACGCGCCGTGGGAATCACGGTGTAGCCTTCTTTCTCCAATTCCACGAGCGTCGCCGTCGCGATAGCTTCGATTTCCGGGACGATAAAATCCGGCTTTTCTTCTTCAACAGCTTTTCGAATTTCAGCACCATCGAGCATCGAGAACGCACGCGCTTTATGCGCTACTTGCATTGCCGGTGCGTTCTCGTATCTGTCGCAGGCCACGACTTCATTCCCGAGCCGCATCACCTCGATCGCGACTTCCTTCCCCAATTCACCGCTTCCCAGGAGCATGATTTTCATAGAGGCGATTATACTCCCTGAGGCTCCGGCGTCATTCATTGCGATAGTATCAACTGACGGCTAGTATGCTCATGTTGGGTGCGTGGCGGAACTGGTATACGCGTACGGTTCAGAACCGTATTCCGAAAGGATTGGGAGTTCGAGTCTCCCCGCACCCACAAAACAACGAGACAAACACATTGTGTTTGGCGACTATGTTTTGTGCGGCAAATGGGGAGACTCGAAAGCGAGTGCGGGCACCCATTCAGCAGAATGGGTCGCACGAGCAGGGCTGAGAGAAGCTGTGTCGCGACGGTGACACGGCGAGCTCTTGGCCGAGTCTCCCCGCACCCACAAAAAAGCCCTCGATTTTGTCGAGCAATTAAGCGGTGTTAGAATGGTCCGACTATGAATCCGCCGATTCCCGGGCCAGCGTTCTTCATCGGGAAAGGGGATGACAGCCTCATCTCGTTCGGTTCCGGCCAGCCTGACCTTCCGCCGCCGCCGGAGGCGTTCGCGATCCTGAAGGATTTCCGCAATTTCAAATACGGCCTCGTGCAGGGGGAGTTCGCCCTGCGCACCGAGCTCGCGAAGCAGTATCCCGATGCCGAGCCGGATGATTTCGTCATCACCAATGGCGCCTCCGAGGCTATCGATCTCACCTTGCGCGCGATATCCGAGCCGGGAGCGAAAGTCGCTCTGCCGCGTCCGTACTACTATTCCTATCCGCACAACGTGACGCTCGCGGGAATGGAGCCCGTCTATTACGACCTCGCGGATGGCAAGATCGATCTCGACGTGTTCAAGAAGACAGCGAAAGGCTGCAAAGCGGTGATGATCAACTCGCCCTCGAATCCGACAGGCACCGTCCAGGACGTAACGACGCTGAAGGAAGTCGAACAATTCTGCGCGCGGGAAGGCATCTATATCCTCTCCGACGAGGTCTACAAAGACCTCATCTATGTGCGCGAGAACTATCTCCTCCACGGCCCGCATGTCGTCACGGTGAACTCGTTCTCGAAGACCTATGCGATGTGCGGGCTGCGCGTCGGCTATCTGTATTCGAAGGATAAGGCCTTAGTGGAAAAGATCGTCGAAATGAAGACGCATACCGCGATGAACACAAGCATCCTCGCGCAGGATATGGCACTCGCGGCGCTTTCTGCGCCACCTTCGTATGTGACCGACTACGTTTCCATCTGGAAAGCGCGACGCGACTTGATGTATGCAGGGATGCGCGCGCTCGGCCTCGATCTCTGGGAACCGGAAGGCGCGTTCTATGTGCTGCCCACATTCAAGCATTCGGGAAAGGTGGTGAGTGACTTATACTATACCTATCGCATCATCACGTATGACGGCGCCTGGTTCGGAGCGCCTGATCGGGTGCGGTTCAGCTACGCGCTCGACGTCTCGAAGATAGAGGAAGGTCTGCGCCGACTTAAGCAATTCCTGGAAACCGAATACAAATCCTATTGAATATGATCGGCTTATTTGATTCAGGCTCCGGCGGGCTTTCCGTGCTTCAAGCGCTCCGCAAGCGCAAGCCTGAGGCCGATGTCGTTTATTTTGGTGACATCAAACATGCTCCCTACGGCTCGCGGCCGCAGCATGAATTGGTCCACCTCACGACGGACGGCCTGCGCACGCTCCGTATGTTCGGCGCGCAGGAGATAGTGAGCGCTTGTAATACCGTAGCCCCGACCGTCCTCAAGCACGGCGCCGAAGGCGCCGATGTCATCGAGATGACGCGCCCGGCTGCCCGCGCGATGCGGCAATACGCGGGTGGCCGCGTGCTTCTCCTTGCAACGCCTGCCACCGTTACCTCGCGCATCTACGAGAGCGCGTTCGGCGGCATGGTCGTCCTCCATCAGCAGTCCGTGCGCGACTTGGCGGGAGCCATCGAATTCGGCGCGCATGACGACAAGATACGCGACATCGTCCGCACCGAACTCTCGAAGCGATGGGGCCAATCGTTCGACTACCTCTTTCTAGGCTGCACGCACTATCCCTTCGCGCGCGGTATTATCGAGGAGGAGGCGCGTGCCGCCTTCGGCAGGGTGGACATCATCGATCCGGCCGATGCCGTCGCCGAAGAGGCCGAGCGCCGCTTCGACACACGCGGCTCCGGTTCCATCTATTTCCGTGCGTCGCAGGATTCGGAGCATTTCCGCCGTCGCATCCAAGAGTTGTTTCCGGAGCACGAACATACTATAAAGATACTTCCTCCGTATGACCTCTTATGAACAGTTTTTCAAAGATAAGCGCGTAACCGTGATGGGGCTCGGTCTTCTAGGTCGCGGCGTTGGCGATGTCGCATTCCTGGCTCAACAAGGGGCTAAAGTCCTCGTGACCGACAAAAAGACTACTGCGGAGCTTGAAGAGTCGGTCGAGCGCCTCAAGAAATACCCCAACGTCTCATTCGTGCTCGGCGGTCATCGAGAAAGTGACTTCATTGATACCGACATGGTCATTAAGGCTGCGGGGGTGCGACTTGATTCACCTGAAATCGTTGCCGCGCGGGCCGCGCATGTGCCGGTCTATATGTCGACGGCGTTGTTCGCCAAATTCGCAGCTGGAATAGGCGCGAAAATCGTTGGTGTCACCGGGACGCGCGGCAAATCGAGCGTTTCGTATATGATCCATCATGCGCTTATCGAAGCTGGAAGGAAATCGTATCTCGGCGGCAACATCCGTGGTGTTTCTACACTCGCGATGCTTCCGGAGATAAAGAACGAAGATGTTGTCGTTCTCGAACTTGATTCGTGGCAGCTGCAAGGGTTCGGCGATCTTTCGATAAGCCCGCATGTATCAGTCTTCACGAATCTCATGATGGATCATCTTAACTATTACCCGGATACGGATACGTATTTCAGCGATAAGGCGAATATATTTAAGTACCAAAAAGAAGGAGACTGCTTTGTAGTCGGTACTCAAGTGGCACAGCGAATTCACGGAGTTCGTCCTCCGGTAACCCCCATAACTCCGGTGCCGCTTCGCGAGGACTGGCAACTCAAAATCCTTGGTGAGCATAATCGCGAGAATGCGGCGCTTGCTGCGTGCGCGTTGCATGCGCTCGGCCTTTCAGAAACGGAAGTTAGGGAGGGGCTCGAATCGTTCGCCGGCGTCGAAGGACGCCTGCAGTTCGTGCGGGAAGTGAATGGGGTTAAGATCTACAACGACAACAACGCCACGACGCCCGAAGCGACGATAGCGGCACTTCAGGCGCTCGATACGGGGGAGAAGAACATCATCCTCATCATGGGCGGTGCGGATAAAGGGCTTGATATGAGCGAGCTTGTTGATGAAGTGAATAAGAGTTGCAAAGCAGTCGTATTTCTGGCCGGCACTGGCACCGAAAGTTTCCTGAAAGCTGAAAGCTTAAAGCTGAAAGCTACTCACAGCGGCCCATTTGATTCACTCGATCAAACACTAAGACAAGCCCTGAAACTGGCAAAGCAAGGTGATACGGTATTATTCAGCCCCGCCTTCGCATCATTCGGCATGTTCAAGAACGAATACGATCGCAATGACCAGTTCTTGCGGGTCGTGGACGCATTATGACCATCCCAAAAAACATCTACATGGTCGGCACCCCATTGGAAAGCAAAGCTTCCAACGGGGCGGGTCGGCGGCATCACAGGTGATTATGTCTATGCTTCCACGAAATATATACATGGTTGGAATTGGAGGTATAGGCATGTCCGCGCTCGCGCAGATGCTGGTTTCTCGCGGCCATATCGTCTCCGGCTCTGACAGGGAAGAATCCCCCGTGACGGACATGCTCAAAGCCCGAGACATAGAAGTATTCATCGGTCAGGACATGTCGCATCTGCCCGATATGACGGGGCTTCTCATCTATAGTGATGCAGTACCAGCGGATAGTCCGGGACGCTTGCACGCGCACGATAGGAAGATAAAGCAAACCTCGTATTTCGAGACGCTCGGCGCAATAAGTAAATCGATGCGCACGATCGCGGTCGCGGGCACGCACGGCAAGACAACGGTGACCGGAATGCTTGCCGTGATACTCAAAGCTGCAGGGAAAGAGCCGACGGCGATAGTAGGCTCCATCGTACGCGATTTCGGCCAGAGCCCGCAAAAAGGCCCCATCTCCGTCGTTACGGGGCCCCGCAATACTTCTCGCCGTATCACTGATACGTCTCAAAGTCTTGCCTCCCCGCGCCTAGGATCTGGGGCCTTTTTGACGGGCTCTAACTTTCTGCTGGGTAGGGACGATTTGTTGGTCGTCGAGGCATGCGAATACCGCGACCATCTCCTCGAGCTCTCGCCCGAGATTCTTGTCATCACGAATATCGAGCTCGATCACACCGATTTTTTCCCGTCACTACATGCTTTGCAGGATACGTTCCATCAGGCTGTCCAGAAGGTTCCTGCAGACGGAGCGATTATTACTGACCCGAAAGACCCGAATATCGCACATATCCTTACGCGTATCTCAGCACGCGTCTTCGACTATACGATTGAAGAAGTGCCGCAGCTTTCACTCATCGGAGAGTTCAACGCGATGAACGCGCGTGCAGCGAAATGCGCCGCTAAGACGGCATTTCCAGATATCAGTGATGAGACCATCGATCAAGCCCTGAAGGATTTCAAAGGCGCATGGCGCCGTTTTGAGTACAAAGGCGAGACGCCAAACGGTGTGCTCGTGTATGACGACTATGCGCATCATCCGACGGCGGTGCGTAAGACGATCGAAGCGGCGCGTGAGAGATTTCCCGGCAAACGTATCGTCGTCGCATTCCACCCGCACCTCCATAGCCGCACCGAATCGTTCCTGCAGGAGTTTGCCGATGCGTTGGACACTGCTGATCGTGCCATCGTCGCTCCTATCTACGAAGCGCGTACGGAGAATCACACCGTCTCCAATCATTCCGTCGCCGAGGCCGCAAAGCATGTCGAAGCAATGGATTCGTTCGACGAGATCCGCGAAGCGCTCCTCATGGAACCCGAAGGCACGCTCATTATCACCATGGGTGCGGGAGATATCTATAAGGTGGCTGAACAGCTGACGCAATAGATATGGAGCCTCTTTTGAAAATGAAACGTCAGGTCGCCGGGTTCGTGCCGTATCGAAAAAACAAATCGGATCGGTATGAATTCTATCTCCAGATGCGCGATGAGCACGCGCCGGTTCATCAAAATATGTTCAGCGTATTCGGCGGTGGAATCGAAAAGGGTGAAGATTTGCTGAATGCCCTGCATCGCGAAATAAAAGAAGAATTGGACTACAGTCCGGAACAAGTCGAGTATCTGAGCGATTTCGAGACCGGCTATGCGAACTTTCTTGTCTTCATCGAGAGAGTAGGGGCTGATTTTGAATCAAAGGTAACCGTTCATGAAGGGAAATTCGGAGCTTTTCTGACGTTTGACGATATAGTGAAGTCGCAGATCGTCTCACCGATTGCTTTTCTTATTACTGAGGCCATGCACTGGTATTTCAAAGAATGATGTATGGGAACCCTTTCAATCGTCGCCACGCCGATAGGCAATCTCGAAGACATCACGCTCCGGGCACTGCGGACATTAAAAGAAGCGGATGTGATTTATGCTGAAGATACCCGCGTGACCGCGAAGCTTCTGGCGCGATACGAAATAAAGAAATCGGTATTCCGGCTCGATGCAGCGAAGGAGGCGCAGAAAGCGCAAGAGATCATCACACGGCTCGAGAATGACGAGAAGGTAGCGCTCGTTTCCGATGCTGGGACCCCGGGGATCTCCGACCCGGGCGCAAGGCTCGTCGCTATATGCCGTCAGGCAGGGTTCCAGGCGATCACGATTCCGGGGCCGTCTGCGCTCACCGCAGCGCTTTCCATCGCCGGACTCGAAGGTGACGAATTCACATTCATGGGATTCCTTCCGCACAAGAAAGGCAGGCAGACCGCACTCAAACGCATCAAGGAAATGGAGATTCCCGTTGTCCTCTATGAATCTCCGCATCGCATCGTGAAGCTTATGGGAGAACTTGATGCCTCGATGCCGGAGAGACAGGTGACTCTCGCGCGTGAAATCACCAAGATTCATGAAGAGGTCCTGCGCGGGACGCCGTCGGAGCTCTGGGCGCGGCTCGAGACCGACGGCAGCGCGCGAGGAGAATTCGTCGTTATTGTGCATTGAGTGCTGGATTTGTATTTTCTTGCTACAAGCTATAAACTACAAGCCACAAGCTATTTTATGACCATCGATGGACTCATCATGTTTGCCGGGGCATTTGTTGCCGTGCTTCCTTTTTTGGGATTTCCCATCAAATGGGACAGCATCCTCATGGTGGCTGTAGGCATTGTCATTATCACGCTCGGGATCATCGTGCGCCGTCGCGGTCTTGCACGAAAAGCGAACCAGGCTCGAAGCACGAGCTCGTACGTAGAAAATACTCCGAGTGCTATGGACGCGCCTGTCCAGCACTAACTTTGATATTTCTTTGCGCAAGTTGGTTCCTTTGACTCCGCTAAGATGCGAAAATAAGCTATGGCAAAGTTAGTGCTGGATAAAAAGCGGTCTAAGAGATCGGGGAAGCTCACCGCTCTTTTTGCGGTATGCGTTGTCGCCCTCGGTACGACCGTGTATGCGACGGGGTGGGCGGATACGCTCGGCGAATCATTTGCGGCAGCGACGTTCGCACTTTCGCCCAATACGGTCTCGTTTTCCCGCAGCGCGACAACTACTGATAGCGACTCGAATCCTCCTGCAAAACCGGTAGTCAAACACCTCCCGACGCCAGTTCCTCTTAAAGCCATCTACATGACGCAGTGCGTCGTCGGGACGCCGTCATTCCGGGATTCCGTCGTGAAGCTCATCGACGATACCGAGCTCAACGCCGTCGTAATCGACATCCGTGATTATTCCGGTGGCATCGCGTTCCCGACGGACGACCCGCTCCTCAAGGATATGATTTCCGACAAGTGCGGCGCGCGCGATATGAAAGATTTCGTCGAGAAGCTGCATGAGAAGGGTATCTATGTGATTGCTCGCATCACGGTCTTCCAGAATCCGTATTATACGAAGCTGCATCCGGAAGAGGCCGTGCAGAAGAAAGGCGGCGGCGTCTGGAAAGACCGCAAAGGGCTCGCGTTCGTGGATGTCGGCTCGAAGCCCTATTGGGAGACGGTCGTCGCCTTGGGCAAGGCTTCCTATGAGATCGGTTTCGACGAGCTCAATTTCGATTACATCCGGTATCCGTCAGATGGTGATATGGCCTCCGCGGTATACATCAAACGGGACGGGAAAACCAAACAAGAAATGCTCGAAGACTTTTTCAAATACTTGCACGATGAACTAAGGCCGACGGGCGCGGTACTCTCTGCCGATCTTTTCGGCATGGTGACGACGAATACCGATGACTTGAATATCGGGCAGGTCCTCGAACGAACCCTTCCATATTTCGACTACGTGGCCCCAATGGTATATCCATCGCACTATCCCACCGGGTTCCACGGCTACACGAATGTGAATGCGAACTCGTACGGCATCGTGCATTTTTCAATGAGCGAAGCGGCGCGCCGCGCGGAAGCAACGACGACACCCGTCGCATCTCTCGCGCATACGCGTATCGGCACATCGACGCCGGCTCTGTATTCAAAACCGGTGTACGACCGGAAGAAACTGCGCCCGTGGCTTCAGGATTTCGATTATCCGGTCGACTATACGCCGGCAATGGTGCAGGAGCAGATAAAGGCGAACATCGATTCAGGCCTGGATTCCTACATGTTCTGGGACCCGGGGAATAAGTATTCAAGCCTCCGGCAGGTACTCCTTGCTGAGTAAGTAATATAATTTGATCACCAATACAATATGGTTCGTGAATCAATGCCGACTGGCGACCAGATGGATGGGGAAATAGCAAAATTGTTGGACGTCGCCGGACTGATGTCTCCGGATTTACAAATTTTTCATGATTTGCGGGCGCACGGTTTTTCCACCTTTGTGCACGGCAGTGTTCTTAATAGTGAGCTGCGAGACGTATCTGATGTAGACTTTGCGATCATTGGAGATTTTGCAAACATCTCGCCAGCTCTTAGAGATCAACTTATACCTGATGCGGATGATGGATTGTTGAAAACGATAGATTATATCTCGGTGTCTAAATCGTCCGCTCAAGGAAGGCGAATGAGTCTTCATATTGAAAAACCGGACTTTCGCGATGAATATCCCAATTATAGACAAACCATATGCGCGGGAGTATCGATCAATCTTCAATGCAAAAAAGAGAGGAGTGAGTAAGTATTTGCTTTGCGGCGTCGATCGGCAGAATAATATTTATGTATCGTACTTTACATGTCCACAAGAGTCGTATACACATGGAACAGTGAATATAATCCCTCAAACCGGGCTTTTTCGTGTTGTAAGGGGTTCAGCGGTAGCAGGAAAAGAACCCGCTGTTTCCTTTCCCGTTGAGCATGTGGCAATCATAGATGCAACAACAGGCGTAACCTCTACCTCGCCACTCGCTCACGAGGTAGAGATCTTGTTGTTTGGGTTAGAGTTTGACAAGATGAGGTCAGACCGAGCGTTATTTTCTGGAGGCAGTGGTCGATATGTCGAACTGCCGTTGCAGAGAACAGTCGAGATAATTGGACGTTTTTTAGGAGGAAACCCGGACCAGCACATCGATGAATGTTTTAAACAATTATCAAAGTACTGGTACACCCCGCAAGAAGGACGAATAGTACAAGAGCCTCACGGTGAGGGAGGTGATGAATAATAATAGTCTGGACGTGTATGAAAGACTATATCTGTATATCAACTAGTGACATCCACGGAAATATTCGGCACTACGAGAAAATAAAGCAGGTAGTCGTTGAGCAAAACGCATCCTTCGTGTTCTTGTGTGGTGATTTACTTCCTAAAGAGGGTGGTTTATGGCAACCCGAGAATAAGATACGGACCATTCAGACCCAGAAAGAGTTTATCCAAGATTATTTCCTTGATTATTTAAAAGATTTAAGCAGGCACGCGTATGTCTACGCGATTTTTGGCAATGATGATTTTAAAAGCAATTATCCTCTCGTGCAAAAAATTAACGACAAAGTCTGCTTTCTAGAAAATCAAGTTGTTCGTCTGCCTATACCCGAAGAAGAAATCTATGTCGCAGGATACCCATATGTTTCGCTCACTCCGTTTCTTCAGAAAGATTGGGAAAAGTGGGATGATATTGAGGGCGAAATACCGCATAAATTTTATACGTTAGAAGGATATACTTCTGAAAACGATGAGCACCATCCAATTACGTTTGGCAAATATGGTGGCCACTCGACAATTGCCGAAGATTTGACGGAGCTTGCGCGAAAGAGTGATCCGAAAAAGACAGTCTATATGATACATGAGCCGCCATACAATACCCCGCTTGACACCATTTCAAGAGATAACAAATTTATTAAAGATAATCTGCTACATATAGGCAGTAAGGCAATACGAGCATTTATCGAAACAAAGCAACCACTTCTCTCACTGCACGGGCATATCCACGAGACTTTTCGTGAGTCGGGAGAGTTTCAGTGGAAATGTGGATCAAGCGTATCAATAACCGCGTCTCATGATTTTCAACAAGTTCCGCTCGCGTATGTCCTTTTTGATCTACCACAGACGAACACCATAGAAAGACATATAAAGTTCTAATAGCGAAGAGTAAGCGAAATCCACGGAATAAGTATTCGAGTCTCAAACAGGTGCTGAAAAGTGACAGTAACTAAGGCTGATTTGACTTATTCACATCCGATGGCTCAATGTCATCGACAGTTCACCCAACAGTGATATATTCGCGGTGGGCTGAGAGCCGTAGCATGGGTATTTGTAAGGAGTCACTCCCATGATCGAGTTTCTCAATAGTGCTATCGGCAAAGACGGTACGGATTGGCTCGTGTGCTTCTTGCTTCCGGCGAGCGTTCTGTTCGCAGCAGTCGCATACTTCTACTGACCTGCCTTTGTCGCTAGCTCACAAGCGCGCGTCTTTCCTTCTGGAAGGACGCGCAATCTCTTATAAAGCGTTATAATTCTTCCATGACTCCCATGGGAAAGGGAAACAAAGACGACGAGCGCCGCATCACCTATTTTGCGACGACGCACACGCGCGGCAAGCGCGAGATGTTCGGCATACGCGCCATCGACCGTGGCAAGCATGTCTATGTCATCGGGAAGACTGGCATGGGCAAATCGACCATGCTCGAGAATATGGCCATCCAAGATATTCAGAACGGCGAGGGTATCGCCTACATCGACCCGCACGGCTCGACCGCGGAGAAGCTTCTGGATTTCGTCCCGCACGAGCGCATCAAGGACGTACTCTACTTCGCGCCATTCGATACCGATTATCCGATCGGATTCAATGTGATGGAGGACGTCGGATTCGACAAACGGCATCTCGTCGTCTCCGGCCTTATGGGAGCTTTCAAGCGTATCTGGGTGGATGCGTGGAGCGCGCGTATGGAATACATCCTCCAGAATGTCCTTCTCGCACTTCTCGAATATCCGGGCGCGACGCTCATCGACGTGAACCGCATGCTTGTCAACAAGACTTTCCGCACGGCCGTCATCGAAAAGATCACGGACCCTATCGTCAAAGATTTCTGGACCGTGGAGTATGCGACATATACCGACCGCTACACGCAGGAAGCGACGCCTGCTATACAGAACAAAGTGGGCCAGTTCGTCTCGAATCCCCTCATCCGCAACATCGTCGGGCAATCGAAATCAACCTTCGATCTCCGGAAGATGATGGATGAGAAGAAGATATTCATCGTCAATCTCTCGAAGGGGCGCATGGGTGAATCGAATGCTGCGCTCCTCGGCTCCATGCTCACGGTGAAGATATATCTCGCGGCGATGAGCCGCGCCGACGAGCCGGCATCGCGCATGGCTATGCTTCCGCGGTGCTATTTTTATGTCGACGAATTCCAGTCGATGATGAATGAAGCGTTCGCCGACATCCTTTCCGAATCGCGCAAATACAAGCTCGCGCTCACGCTTGCAAATCAATATATCGAGCAGATGGAAGAGAACGTGCGCAATGCCGTCTTCGGAAACGTTGGTACGCTCGTCACCTTTCGTGTGGGTCCCTTTGATGCTGAAGTGCTTGAGACGGTGTATAAGCCGGTATTCCTCCCTGAGGATTTGACTAATCTCGGCCTCGGGCAGATCTATCTCACGCTCATGATCGACGGCGTCGGCTCCGCTCCTTTTTCTGCGGAGACGATTCCCCCCATCGATCTGCCAGCAGTCTCTTATCGGGAAGACGTCATCCATCACACGCGGAATACGTATGCGCGACCTCGCGTGCAGATCGAACAGGTGATTTCTAAATGGCAGGAGGAGTTCGCTCCGCCGCCGAAAGCTCCGAAGGAAAGAAGAGAGTTCAGTGGAAATCGCGACCAGCCGCGGGTGGAAAGCGTGCCCCCACGGCCTCCGAGCGATCGTCCTGCACCACCTCGGCAATCGCCGCCGTCTACAGCTCCGCCGCCCATGCATCAGCGTTCGGCGCTTCGTGACGCCATAGCTTCCGCCCATGTACCGAAAGAAGGGAGTTTTGGAGAAATCCGCTCTCCTGCCGACATCCTGCGTGCGCGACGCGCACACCGGGAGGCGCGCCCTGAGCCAGTCCCTGTTAAGAAAGCTTCTGCGCAACCTGGTGAAGTATCGACGGAAGAACTTAAGAAAATATTGAACGGCGGATAACGCATGTCGAGACGTAACTGGGGAGTAATGATCATCATCGGCGTATGTGCGCCGTCGTATGTGTTCGCGCAGGTCATCATCACGGAAGTCATGTATGACCTTGCCGAAGGCTCGGATTCGGGACGTGAATGGATGGAGGTCTACAACGTAGGCGCTTCGCCCGTCGTGCTTACCGGATGGAAAGTATTCGAGAACGGAAAGAATCATAAAATAACCACCGTCTCGCTCGGCGAGACGTTTGCGCCGGCATCATTTGCGGTGATCGCCGACAATGCGGAGAAGTTCAAAGTTGATCATCCAGAATTCATCGGCCAGCTTTTCGACAGCGTTTTCAGCTTGAATAACTCTGGCGAGATTGTCGCGTTGCATGATGTGGGCGGTACTGAAATCGATTCGGTCATGTATACGAGTGCGCTCGGTGGTAGCGGTACCGGAGATTCTTTGCAGAAGACGGAACTTGTTTCGGGCGCGTCACTTTCTGCCGGAATTCCGACGCCGGGCGCCCCAATCCCAGCAGGCGGACTTGTGCAGACTCCGCCAAAAGAAAAGAAATCAACGTCCTCAAAAAAGGCATTGCCAGCATCCGCTAGGCCGGTCGTCAGGGAAACATATGATCCAAACGCTTCAGAGGAACGGGAAAGCCAAGTTGCGTCAGTTATTTCATCCACATCCGGTTCTCAGGCATCATATCTCTGGTGGATCGGTACGCTCATGATCGCTAGCGCAGGCGCCGCGGGCGCCGCGTTCTCTCGTCGCGCGAAACGCACTGAATGGGACATCATTGAAGAAACAGGCTAAACAGGCTAGGCTTTCCTCCATGTCCGAAAAGAAGCTTATTCTCGTTACCGGCGGAGCCGGGTTCGTTGGGTCCAATCTCATCAAACGGCTCGTCAAAGAAGGGAATCGCATCATCTCGCTCGACAATAATTTTGCCGGTACTGCCGAGATTCTCGAAGGTGTTGATTACCGTGAAGGGCATACTAAAGATATCGAACGATTGGTCCCCGAGACGCCGGATCTCATCTACCATCTCGGCGAATACGCGCGCGTCGAGCAGAGCGTATTCGAGCCGGATGTTGTCCACGATATCTTTAGTATG
>Ga0209542_10009635_pt1 | contig 17659 bp, 23 predicted proteins | sample RifCSPhighO2_01_FD_184028 | JGI IMG/M metagenome (GOLD analysis project Ga0209542, IMG submission 184028) | Soil microbial communities from Rifle, Colorado - Rifle CSP2_plank highO2_0.1 (SPAdes) (version 2) | ecosystem: Environmental > Terrestrial > Deep subsurface > Rock core/Sediment ...
GTGGTAACTCGAGGATCAGATAAATTATCTCGTATTCTTTTTTCAGCAGCTCGATAGTCATTTAATGGACTTCCTACACATTCTTCAGTGACAATATCAATTCGGTCTTCTAATGGCGGGATTAATGAGCCATTCCCATTATCTCGATCATTCATAGTTAAAAACGTCGGTTTTTTCCCCTCATATAAAACATCATTCATGTACGTCCATCGTCCGGTCCTGATTCCTTCCAACATTTCATCCTGCACATCAGGAGAAATTCTATTAATTTCATCAACAATAAAAGTATCTAAACCAAAACTTCCTTGCCAAATTACTTTTTCTACACCTTGGGTAAGCGATCCATAATGTGGACGCGCCTTCCATTTTTCTGTAAATAATCCGGGGTGACCTTCAACAGTTAATGATTCATATAAATCAAACGGTATTCCTGAAAATTTACTTGATAAAATTTGTGCCAAAGTTGTTTTTCCCCATCCCGGATCTCCAATGATTAAATGATTTCGGTCCAATAAATAAGAAAGACTCATTAACACAACATTGTTAGGAAAATATTTTCCTTTTAATGCCCCATCTATTTCAGTGAAATGATATCTATCAACAATTTCGTTGATCGTGTTAATAACTTTTTCTCTGGTCATTGTAAATTCTCCTGCAAAAATATTTCAAAATCCTTATAATCAATATTCATTACTATTTCCTGGTTCTCATTTAATAAGTGCAATGAATCATTAATATCCAATGGTCCTTTAATTGTTGCTAATCGTTGAGGATACATATAGCAATAAGGAACGTACACATCTGAAACAGACATATTATTTTGAACTGATAATTCTAATGCAATCGCTAATATATTCCCATTAGGATAGTTTAATTCAGGATTTTGTAAATGAGTAATTAAATTAGCAAACTGTTTGAAATAATTATCAGGATAAAAACAACCATAAACTGGATCATCCATATTCAATAATAATTCAAATCGACTTCGAAATTCTTCATCAATTCTCTTTTTATCTTTATCAGTTGATTTCGGCCAAGAAGTATTATTAAATTCTAATTCTACATATCCAAAAACCAGTTCTATTAATATCTCAAGTGACAAATGAGACGCCAAATATCCTAATGCCATATGTTTAACATATTTCCCAGAATCCGATGATAAATTATCAAGAAACTTCTTTGGCATTCTGTATCGGTCGCATGTCTCCTTTGGAATAAGAGTGAATGGAACAGCTGATTTTAAAACAACATCTGCAGCAAGTGGATCAAAGCGGAAATTATGTTCATTGCCTTGTAAGCTCCCACCAAGAATATAACATCTTTTTATATTTTTAGCTTGAGATGGATAATATTGTATAATATGCGCAATGTTTGTCAATGGAGCTAGACTAAAGATAACATGTTCTTCCTCTAATCGCTCTGCTAAATCTTCAATACCATTTCTGATAATGCCTACATCCTCTAATTTTTTAAATTCAATGTCTTTCATTCCTAATGAAGCTTCATTATCTTCAAACGATTCATGTATAAAATATTCCTCAAAATGAGTAAAAGGATCTATAAAATTTTCTAAAGCATTTGCTTTTCCCTGTCCAACAACTATTTCTTTTCCAAGCAAGTTTACTAAATGTTTTGCTATATACGATCGGTAATCCAGTTTTTTAGCATTCGTCGTATAAATAGCTCTAACATCTAATCCTGCATTAATCATAGCAAATATTGCCAATGCATCGTCAGGGTCAGATCCTATATCCGTTGAAACAATTATTTTATCTTTCATTATATTTTAAAATTCTCCATAAATTATCTAAATATTTTCTATCTAAATAAAAATTTTCCTCTAAAAAATATCGTGCATGAATGGAAGAAGGAATCGATGGAGAAGTATCCATTAAATATTCTCCTAATTTAGTTTCTCCAATTATGCGAGGTATATACAACAATTTATCAACAATAAAATTCAAAGCCTCGATTTTTTGTCGTGTATTCTTATAAATTAACAATAAACTAACTTTATCAGCTCCTCTGTCTAATAATGAATCGGATAGTTTTTTTACACTTCCCCCAGTCACCACGTCATTGTCAAACAAAAGTATTTTCTTGTTTTTTATTTGATCAGAATTCATCCTATGCAATGGAAAAATAAATCTTCTTCCACCTTTTCCCCTTATAGCATACTTCTCATAACTCGGAAAACCGTGTAATTGAAACACATAGGAAAGCCAGGTGCCTTTTTTAGCCATTCCAAAACCTAAATCATATTCTTTGGAAAGTGTTTGAGCTACATGACACGCACGTTCTAACTCCCCCAGATAACGATTAAAATTAGGAAACTCTTCTTTTTTTTCAGTAGACAGCAGCTTTTCTAATTCTCTGTTCAATTCTGGCGGATAATTAAATAAAGGCAACATTGTTTTCCCTTGACTTAAATTCTCTTCTATATAAGACATAAAATTTTGTTGAAAAGCATAAAAAAATTCTGATAATTTTAGATCTTCAGTTAACCCATTAATCTCATATTCTTCTCGATCTGGAATAAATTTATTATTCATTGTGAACTAAATGTTCTGCAATTTTTTTTGCAGCAGCACCTCCATTAATTGTATCAATTTCTAAATAAGGGTCAGCATTATACATCCTAAGATTATTAGGAAGTATTTTTGGATCATAGACAATTTCCTGTATTTTTTTCGTATTTTTTAGCTGTCTAGTTTTTCCGCATTTCATCCACAAACTTCTAAAATTTGTGTTATTTTCACCAATATAAGGAACATCTAACTCTTCTATGCCTGGCCATTCAGATAATCCTATGTAAGCACCTCCTACTGAAATATTATTTTGTAATAAAAAATTATAAACCGAAGTTAAAGTTTTACCAGTAACAAAATCTACGTCGACGAGTAAAATTTTTTTCTTAGAATGCAATTTCTCTAAAGACTCATTGATGATTCGTGGTCTTTCCATTTTTCTTTTGTGATGAGAATAATTAATCGAGCTTACATCAAAGCCCATGATTTTGAAAATTTCTGCATACGCATTCCCTGCAGTTTCTATACCTACAATCGCATCAAATCCTAATTCCTTCAAAGCTAGAGTTGCATAGGCATGAGCAATTAATGGCATATCTAAATATTCCTGCCATAAGTTCTTAAAACTCCATCGATGAAGCAAAGCTGCTTCTGTTTCTATCATCTTTTTTTCTGGAGATAATATTCCTTTTTGCAATACCAATTCTAAATTTCCTTGGGCCCCATAACTCGAGATTGCTTTTTGTGTTAATTCAGGATTCTTAATAGGTTTATGTGGATCTTGTGCTAGTTGAATTTGCTCATATCTAAGGTATAAATCCATTTTCATTTTCTTCTCCTAAATAGATTTAATGGATTCGGAATATACCTTGGAGTTTTTTTCTTGTAATCGACATATTCTGCGCCAAATTGTTTTTCTAAAACTCGTTCATCATTTTTAGTATAACTATGTAAGCCATGGGCAAACATCCCTAATCCAGCTGCTATTAATCCAGGAGCAATCCAATTCGGATTTTCAGCTAATAAGTGATAGGCGGTAAAAAAAGAAGTAGCTGCTAGTCCCGTAGCTAATATTCCCGAATAAAATGGATTTCGGTGCATTGCAAAAGGTCCAGAAGTTTTTAGTTGATTACTGAGATGTGCATCATTTGAAAATAATCGAGAGTGAATCATTACTGCTAATCCATAGCCGAGTGCAAGTGTAGAAAAGCCTGAAGTACCTTGTGAAGATTTTTCAATAAACGCTAAGTTTTCTTGGGTAAATGCATACGGTGATCCAAAGGAATGAGCAATTAATCCTCCGGTCATCAGCATCATCCCTCCACTAGTTTTCTTACGCTCTCGGTTTCCCAATATTTTAAGACCATAAATCTGCCCTTTTCTTAAACCTGAATCAAATGCATTATCAGAAATTTTAAATTCTTCATCAGGAAAAATATATCCAATTGCCAATCCTGTTTTATAACTTGGATTTATTTCTTTAGCAATTGAAATTGCCTCAGAATCGGAATTATCGTTTTTATCTATCTGATCATAAACCTCTGTAACTTGATCTCGATGTTTATGAACACGAGCAGCAAGATTTTGCAATTCAGGATTGTAGCGAGGAGTATATTCGGCTATTTTTTCGAGAAAACTTTTTTTTCGTTCTCCTTGCCAAATATTTTCAATAAACAATTCAACAGATTTTTGCAGGGTCATTTTCTCTTCTTCCTTTTCTTTAATTTATTGTGCAGTTCCTGTTTTTTTTTGTATTGTTTAGATTGCCTATGTTCTCTCCATTCTTCTTGGTTCAATCTTTCTATTTCTGGAATAGAGTCCACTTCAAATTGAATTTGTTTTAACGATTCCCAAAAATTAATAAGATAATCTCTTTTTGCACATGTTCCTATTAGATTCATATATTCGTCCCATTTTATAACTTGATGTACAACTTCATTATCGTCTAATCCTCTGAAAAGATCTCCTTCTAAAGGAATTTGAATAATGCTATTAAGACCTTCAAAATAATTCATGCCATATCTTCGTTCTTTATTTCTAAAAGGCAGTGAAACAGTAATCCCAATACTTTCTAATATCAATTTATCAAGGATTCTCGTAGAGTTCTCCCACATTTCCTCCATAATATAAGACTGTATTGCAAGTATTCCTTTATTTTTTCTTATTTCTAACGGAGATTTTTCTTTTTCAATTTTAAAAAGATATTCATTTAAATTTTCAAGTTGAACAGGCCCATAACCCAATTGCTTAACAATAGTGTTCCTAACGAGATACATTGGAGTTTTCTGTAATGCTCCATACACAAAATGATCAAATTCATGAATATATGAGGCAATTATTTTTTCGCTTATACGAGATGAGCCAGAATATTTGAAGCTTTCTTCATTTATATAAAATCCAAAACCTGCACGAGCCTTTTTTTCTTTAATTTTTCCCGATTCATCTACGGTAAGAGAAGAGTCAGTTAATATCATAAATTTACTCGGTGTTTCAATAGGTATATTTTCTCGGGTAAATCTCTGCAGCTCTTCATAAGTATTAAAAAAACTCTCAGGAACTAAAACTCTTTGAGCAATCGACTCTAATTTTTTGTAATTTTCATCGCCCAACACTTGCTGATATCTCTCATTAATTCTATCTTTATATTTTCCAACTTGTTGGACCAAACTGTCCACCGTACCTTTGTAAATCAAAGCCATTTTAATATTCCTCCGGAATTATCTCAATCAAACAAAATTTTTTGTCAGGATATTTTTTATTCCATTCAGCGATATTGTCTTTATAGGATCTTCGTCCTTGAAGATCATAATATTTTCCACAGGATTCTTTTCCACCCCATGCATGGACGCCTCCAAAAGGAACTACCGCAATTTTTTCTTTATTTTGCACAATAGAATGTAATATTGAGTCTTCTCTATCATCGAGGACTATTCGACCTAATTTTCCCGTTCTTACAATTTCTTCATATGCTTTGTCATGTAAAGAGAGGTTTTCAAATCTTGGTTCAATCTTTTTCTCGAGAACCAATCGTAAACCTCCTCCATAATAATATTTATATTTTTTCTCATATCCTGTTATACTCTCTTTTAATTCTTCTAATTTATTTTTGTATTCTTCTCGTATAGTATCTTGCGTATAGCCTTCTGGAGTGTCCCATATGATTTCTTGCCTTAGTTTAAATTCAAGATCGTTTAATTCTCTGGTTAATTCTTCATCTTCAGGAATCATTTTAATCTTCCTTAATTTGATAAGGGTTTCTGAATCAATCCCTTCCAAATAAACGGAATCTATAACTTCATCTTTTTTTAGAAAATTTAATATCTCATAAACAGATTTTTGATGAGAATTTATTTTTTCTAATTCTTGTTTTGTCGGCTTATGTTCTCCAAAAATTTTATCAGAGGGATTGTTTGGGTCAAAATCTACATGATGTTTTTGCCTAATATGAACTAAGCAATAGTTTGCATTTTCAACAGAAAACTTTTTAATTTCTTTCGCACCGGGAATAAAATTTGGAAATCTGGTAAACTCTTCCGAATGGCTATTTTTTGATTGACATCCCTGCGAAAAAATAAGCCCGGCGCCGACTATCATAGTATCTAAAAAATTTCGTCTCGTTAATTTATATTCCATTATTTCTCTTCCTTCAATTTACTCACTGCATATTCAACAACATGACTCTTATTTCTGAATCGATTATCCTTAATTAGATGTTCAATTAGCTCTATAGTTTTTTCTTCAACAGAGATGCTTAATTTCTTCTTCATTTTTTCATTTCTACTGAATTTACCATGTAACCATATTGTTCACTGTAGGGTCTATTAATATTATGAATAATGCCATATTTTTCATGAATTTTTTCCATCTGATTCATAATAGTATCATGATAATTATCAGCAATCTTTGCACAAAATCGTCTCCAAGAGGCATCAGTATAAAATCTTCTGCTGGTATAATTCTTATCATCATCAAGATTTCTCTCTTTAATTTTATCCTCCCATTTCTTTAATTTTTCATCATTCCACTCAGGAAACCAATGAAAGTCATAGAGTGCGTCAATATATGTATGACTGTTAGGAGCAAGAACTCTTGCAATTTCTGATAATGCTCTAAAGGGAAAAAAAGTATAGCGTAATCCCTGACAAGAAGAAATATAATCAAATCTATTATCCCATTCTAAAGGAAGAAATTCCATAGGAGTTGTTATGTATTCATCTACATAAGATAAATCTTCTTCGGTAAGATGCCCTGGCGGAAGTCCTATGTCAACCCCGACAGTATAAACATTATTTCCAAATTGTTTTTTAGTTTCTCGTAATGCGTTTGCATCTCCGCAAGCCAGGTCAAGAATAGTTGCCTGTTCTTTATTTCTCAATAATGATTCTACATACCCTCGAATATAATCTCTTTTATGATTTGAGGGAGCAGCTTGTTTAAAATTATTTGTTTCTAAATACAATTCAAACAATTCTCTTTCTATGAGAGAAAGTTCTTCTAATCGCGGTTCATGGATATAACAATTCATATGAATATTCATTCGTATGTTGTAGTATAAATTCGTATATTTAAATCTTACTATTTTGTAATTATTATAAAGTTACAACACTATAGAATTTCAGTGCAGTTCTTATCTACCTCAATCAAATGAAATATTTATCTTTTTTGTAGACTTACTATACTATTCAAAAAATTTTTATACTTTGCATTTAAATATTATACATGGAATGGAAAAGAGGAGGTGGTATTTTTTTAATTATTGTAGGATTATTTATAACGTTCATGAATGTTTCAATTACGGGAAATGTCATAGGCGTTGAAAATAAAAATTATATAACTTTTCTAGGAGTATTAATTTTTATTATAGGACTTATTTTGCTGTTAACACAAAATTTAGAGGATAAAGCAATAACAGAAAATTCATCATTTAATCTTCAAGGAACATTTCATGAGAATATTTCAGGAATTTCTAATCGTCAGATTATACGGATAATTTCTGGAGAATATACTGCAGATGACTATGAAAAAATTGATTCAATAAGGAGATTATTAATAGATCACGATTTGTATGGAGATGTAAATGTATTAGATAATCCTCAGCAGAAACAAGCAATATTATTGGGATATTATGCAGGGAGCAAAAGATTAGATTTGAGAGGTTTTTCAGAAGAAGCAAAAAAAATCTTAAAAGAAAGGTTTAGGATAAAACCAAGACCAGGAAGAAATATAGGCGGAAATTATTTTAAATTAATGGATTTAGTTGAAAATGGAAAATTAACCAATAATAAAATAAAATTGGAATTAAAAAGAGATAAACTGTACCGAAATGGCAAGCTAGTTCAAGGTATGAGAATTAGGGGGGATTATTTGGAATTTACCGGGTCTCAGTTTACCAGTAAAAATGCTGCAGAGCATATAATCGCTGATGAAAGATTTGAGATAAAAAATCATGTTGATCCTTATATTTATTTTTCAGAACCAGGATGGTTTTCAGGAAAAACTGAAACACAAATAAGACATTCTTTAGGGGCCTCATCTGCAGACCATATTGTTAGAGCAAAGATAAGATACCCTATTGACAAAATCTGGATAAAAGCTGCTAAGGGAAGGCCGATGCATATAGCAGTTGACGGAGATATAGATCATTACAATTTATTAAGAAATAGAGGAAAATTAGTTGATTATAGGCCTATTCACGATTTGTAAGCGTCTCCAAAACTCGTTGATAGTATCTTTTATGAAAGTCGTCATTTGATTTCGGATCCTGAGTTAAAAAATCAATCAGCAATCTCTTATCTAAAGATGAGCTTCTTTCATACAATTCAACAGCTCTCGATACAGGATCTGCTAAGGTTTCAAATTCCAAATCGCTGGAAAAATATTTAAGATCCAAATTATTCTGCATAACAGATTTTCTATGTGCGTAATATCCCTCAAAAAAATCCTTTAAAAAAACAGAATGAGCAAGTGGTTCGTCTGAGTTAATATTTATATTATCTTCCGTATCATAAAAAGAAACGCCATTTTCTAAAGCGCGCTTCAACAGAGTATCTTTAAAAGTTTCAGAAATATAATTTTCAATATAATAAAAATAAGAGGGCCGATAAATTCTCTCTCTAGCTTCAAAAATTCCTAAAATTTCATCTCCATATTGATGTCCTTTAACAAAACCAGCTCTCTTTTTTGGTTTTTTAACAAACAATGAAAAATCAGTGTGCTCATCAATTATTTTTAATCCTTGCCATATTGACTCAACACTGTGAGCAGCAATATATTTTTGTCCTGGCACTGGAATGCAAATAGTTTGCGAATAGGTAAATGGACTAAACAAATTATAGGGATCAGGGGCATAGCTGCTTACATCTATCGCATCTTCATTCTTAATCCCTTCTTCATTTGTAATAGCTCTGAACATAGTTTGTGCAAATGCGCTCCCTATTTAAATGTTGTTAATGTAATTATTTAATAGTTATAACAATTTTAGAGGCTATACAACTTCCACTAGCATAATGTAAACAGATTTTTTATCCTTTTCTCTTTATTTTATATCCATATCTTCACCAAAATCTTAATAAACTATGAGGATATACATAAAATATGGAAGAAGAAATAATACAGATACCCAAGAAAGAATATGAAGCACTGTTAGAGGAAATAGGGATATTAAGAAATGTAAAGATGATGGAAGCTATTAAAGAAAGTGAAGAAGCAGAGGCAAAAGGTATCAAAGGCTGGGAAATAACCTATTGATTTTCTATCGATATAGGTTATGGGAACCTACCGCAGATATAATAATTAATTTATTCACATCATCTAATTTGTATACCATTCGTATATTTGCACCAAACCAACAGCTCCACAGACCTTTCAATTTTCCATACAGAGGATGAGCCTCTAAATGTTTTCTCGGATTTTCTTTGAGTAATTCCAATTTTTCTTTTATTTTTTCATTCATATGTGAAATAAACTGTTTCTCTGCCTTACTGCTTTTTGTGATTATTTTTTACACATAATTAATTATCTCCCACATTTAAAAAAATATAGAGCTATTTTTATTTCCTCCATTCAACAACAAAATAACACAAAAATTAATAAACTCTTTTCTCATACCAAATTTATGGAAAAAGATATAGGAAAAATAAGAAAAAATGATAACACCGAGATTGTTATTCGCATAGATGATTTTGGTGGAAAAACTGGTCTAACTATTAGAGAATTTACAACATCAGAGCGATATACCGGTTTTACAAAATCCGGAACCCGAATTCCTGCAGAATCATTCAAGCAGTTCAAAGATTTTATAGATAGCATTGTTGAATCTGATCTTGCCCAGCCATCCTCGCCAAAACCAGAAAAAAAGCCAGAGAAGCCGGAAAAAAAACAAAAAACTCTCGCAGAAAATCAAGGAGAAATTGACGAGGAAGTTTTCTAGATGTATTCATTAAAGAAATTATATGAAATTGCTCTTGAAGTTAATTTCAGGAAAAAATATGACCTCCGCAATCCTCAGGAAAATTTCTTAGAAGATATTGTTAAAGCCGAAAATAACTGGCAAGATCAAATTTATACAGAATACATAATAGCAAATATTTCAAGATTTTCTGGCTCAAAAACAAATCATACGAATTCAAAAAGTGGGGCTAATGTAGTTTATGTATCTCCTAATCAGCTCTCATCATCTTCTGAAGGCCGTGTTTTAGGGCAATACCATCCATTAACCCATACAATTTACATCGCAAATAATCTCTCACAGGAGCTAGAAAAGTTTGTATATTTTCACGAAGAAGCGCATTCGGTAGGAATAAAGAGCGAACGACTAGCAGATAAGTATGCGGCAGAAAAAACAGGGTATATGATCCACCGAAATTATGACGCTCTTGCCGCTTAGTATCTAAAAAAATATAAACAATTTTCTATTTTTATTATTATGAATATATTTAGCGTAAATGATCTGACTAATTTTTTAAAGGACTTAATTGAAAATGAAAAGAGTTTGCAAAATATTTGGGTAAAGGGAGAAGTCTCAAATGTGCGAAGAGTAGATAGTCACTGTTATTTTACTTTAAAAGATAATTTTTCAGTAATTGATTGCGTAGTTTTTTCCAGAATCCATGATAAATTAGATATCCGGCTCGTGGAAGGTATGCAAATTATGGTGCGAGGTTCAATAGAGATTTATAGAAAGCGAGGTTCTTATCAAATTATTGCTGAAGAAATTACCATCTCCGGAAAAGGAGAACTTTATGCTGACTTTTTAAAAACAAAAGAAGCGTTAGAAAAAGAAGGGCTTTTTAGAAATGAATATAAAAAATCATTACCGGAGTTTCCGCAAGTTATCGGAATTATAACTTCTTTAGAGGGAGCGGCGTTACACGATATGCTTAAAGTATTTAGGAAAAAAATAGCCTCGCAGTTATATATTGTACCAACACTGGTGCAGGGAGAAAAAGCCAAAAATAGCATAATGCAGGGGATTCGTTGTCTGAATAAAATTCAGGTAGATTTAATTATTGTTGCGCGAGGGGGAGGAAGTTTTGAAGATTTAAATATCTTTAATGACGAACTTATCGCACGCGAGATTTTTAACTCAAGAATTCCAATTATTACCGGTATTGGTCATGAGAGCGATTTTACAATTGCTGATTTTGTTGCAGATATTCGTGCAGCAACTCCGACGGCAGCAGCAGAAATTGCTTTACCTGATAAAAACCTCTATGAAAATAAAATCGAACTTTTGCAAAAAAAATTTTACACCTATATGAAAAATATCATTGAAAAAAATAAACAAATTATAATTCGAGCAGAAGAAAAAAACAGAGAAAAAATAATTATGAATAAGATTCAGGAATATCAGCAAAATGTCGATGAAAAATATCTGCAATTAGTTAAAACAATGAGAAGATTTATTGAAGTTCAAAAAAAATATATTCAACAGCGTGAACAATTGTTATTTAATTTAAATCCTCTAACAGTGTTAGAGCGAGGGTACTCTATAACTATGCAAAATAACATGATTGTTTCAAGCGTTGACGATATTGAAGAAAACACCATGTTAGTTAATATTTTTAAAGATGGAATAGCACATTCAAAAGTTATTAATAAGTCTAAAAATGAACAAAACATTTGAACAAGCCATAAAAGAATTGGAAAAGATAATAGATGATTTAGAAAAAGGCGAGCTATCATTAAAAGAAAATGTCGACAAATTTAAAGAAGGTTCAGAATTATTAAATTTCTGCAAGAAGGAATTAGAAGAGACTGAAATGACTATTAAAAAAATTACAGAAAATAATGACAATGTTTCTTTTGAAAATATTACTTAACTAATCTTAATAATTGTTTTCCAGGATCTTTTGCTAACACGATAGCTGAAGAGATTGTAATCCCTGATGCACCCAACTTCAATGCGGTAGAAACATCTTTATTCGAATGAATTCCTGCACCAACTAAAAAAGATCTATTAATTGATTCTGCAAATTGTTGAATTATTCCCGGCTGTTCTAGAGATACTGACTTTTTTCCACCAACAAGGTGTGGAGGCTCATAAATTAAATAATCCGGCTGTAAAGCAGTAATTTTTTGCGCTTCAGTAAGATTTTTTGCAAATATTGCTGTCTGCAATTTTAATTTTTTACAGCGGATAACTGTTTTTTTTAAAACAGGAAAAGTTAATGGGTGTTCTGAATGATTAAGCAATGTTCCTTTCCCACCATCAACTTTTACTGCTTCAGGTAAAACAAACCCTGTATTTTTTCCTACTGTTTGATAATCAGCATGTTCAGAATACACCAAAATTTTTTTCGAGATTTTCTTCCGTATTTCATAAATATCCGTCGCTTGAACTGCTAAAATTATGCGCGCAGATATCTTGGAAGAGATGCGAGAAATTGCATTCGCAGCAGCAATTGTTTTTTTTCCCTGAAGAGAAGTTTTAAAATTAATAATGATGACAGGTTTCATACACGATTCTCACAATATTTATTTTCAATAGCACAGAAAACATTCTCAATTGTGGTATTCATTATTTTATGTGAAGATTCTATACTGTTAAAGGCATTATGTGGCGTAACAATTACATTTTCTTCATCGAGCAGTTTTTTTATTGTATTCTGAAAAGATTTTTCAATTGGTTTTTTTAAAAGGGCAGGTTCTTCCTTAATAAGATACTCCTCTTCCAAAACGTCTAAACCAGCACCGCCAATTTTATTCTGCCTAATTGCTTCAACTAACGCGTGCGTATCAACAATACTACCGCGGGCAGTATTGATGATGACTGCATTTTTTTTCATCAAGGATAATGATTTTTTGTTAATAAGATGATGATTTTTTTTAGTGTAATTGCAATGAAGCGTTAATACATCTGCAGAGCGAAATAATTGCCTCAGAGTAACATAGCTGATATTTTTCTGTTGTGCAAATTTTTTGTCTTTGAATAGGTCATAAGCTATAACTTTCATCTGAAAGCATCTTCCGATTTCAGCAACTCGTTTTCCAATATTTCCCAGTCCTATAATGCCAAGCGTTTTTCCGGCAAGATCAAACCCCTGCAGATTTTGTAATGAAAATTCTCCTTGTCTAGTGCGTAAATAGCTGTTATGAACTTTTCTTGAAAGAGAAAGCAATAATGCAAAAGTATGTTCAGCGACAGTGTTTACCCCATAAGCAGGAACCCTTAAGACTTGGATGCCTTTTTGTTTACATGCTTTAAGATCAATGTGATCATATCCTGCGGAACGAGTGATAATATATTTTAAATTAGGTAAATTATCTAAAATCTCTCGGGTTATTTGAGAATAAATAAAAATGCAGAGAATTTCAGCATCACATATTGATGATGCCGAATTTTTTTTGAGAGATTGATCAAAAAAAATTAGATTGTGTCGCGCAAGTTTTGTTTTAAAAAATTTTTCTTCATCGTGAGAAACTTCAAAAAAAGCAATAGTTTTTAGCTTCATGAAAAAATTATTTTTCTCAATTTATCAGAAAGTGCATAAGGATCTTTTGCCTGCCAAATATTTCTTCCAACAGCAATGCCAGCACATCCAGCTTTCATAAACTCTTTTACATCTTGCAAAAATTCCTTTTCAGGTTTTTTCATCCCGCCAGAAATAACAATTTTTGTTCGTCCGGCGCTTTTAACCGCAAATGGTAAATCTTTTGCGTTTCCAGAATATTCTATTTTGACAATATCAGCTCCTAACTCTAATCCGACACGTACAGCGTAAATCATTAATTCAGATTTTGATCTTTTAACAATACTTTTTCCTCGAGGATAGGCCCACAAAATAACGGGAATATTATTTTCGTGTGCTTTTTTTTCTATTTTTTCAAATTCTCGCATCATTACATTTTCAAATTTACTTCCTAAATAAATAGTATAACCTACAGCTGAAGCGCCAAATTTTATTGCTTCTTTTACTGAACATAGTTGCCGAGAAATGGGTTCTCCTTGATACAAATTGGTTTTCCCATTCAATTTGATTATAAGGGGAACGCCACTTTTCTGAATCTCTATGCGATATTTTTCCGCAATGCCTTTTTGGAGCACCATTCCAGAATATTTCCCCTTTTGTGCAATATTAACAATAAATAAAGGATCTACATTGACATCGTTAAAATCCGCAGGACCATGTTCTAATCCCTGATCGTAAGCAAGAAACAAAATTTTTTCCTGACGGAGAATTGTTTTTGAATCAGTTCGTATAGATTTTTTCAAATTAATATTATTTTTGTTTTCAAATGTAATTTTTATCGAATCAGATTTATCAATGTCCATGTTTTTTAAGATTAAATTTTAATAAATTATTATGGGCGCCCAGGGCTCCTAACACGGATTCAGATTCTTCCAATCCAAGTTTTAAAGAATTAAAAACTGATTTGCCTGCCAATAATCCAGCAATAAAACCGGAACCAAACCCATCACCTGCACCAGTTGCTTCAATAACTTTTTTTTGATGCGGCATTAAAGTATATCGTTTATGATTAGTATAATCATAGCAAGTGATTTTATTTTTGCCGTCGGTAATGACTATTATTTTTGGTCCAAGATGACTTAGTCCAAGATAGGAATTATTTTCATAATGCCGTTGCTTTTTAATAAGCAAGTCTATTTCTTCCCTGTTCAAAATAATAACATCACTTATCTTTAATAATTCACTCAAATTTTCAGTTTTGATAAGGTATTCACTCGGATTAAATGCAATCTTGGCCCCATTTTTTTTCAAGAAGGAAGCTATTTTTTTTTGCGTGGAAAAACTCTTACCCATGACTGATGAACAATATAACCATTTTGTTCTCACTTTTTTATAAGACACATCAGACAAGGATATATCATCATTGCATCCTTTGTGGGTTAAAATAACTCGGTCATGAGAGTGAGCAGTAATAATTATAGAGACACCACTTTCATCACCATTTTGTTCTCCTAAAAACTTAATTCTTTCAGTGCGGATGCATTTCATAATTTTACTGCCGAAAAAGTCATTACCGATTTTTCCAATTAATCCAGTTTTATAACCAAAACGTGAAAAAGCAACAGCGCTGTTAGTCCCACCTCCTCCAACATGATATTGAATCTCGTGAATTATGTTTTTTGATCCAATGGGAAATACCAAATTTTTATTCATTTCTGGAATACTGCCGTGAATAAAAATATCAACAGCCCCGCTGCCAAAAGTGACTACATCAAAAAATTTTCGAAACATGTTTACTCTTTTATCTAACAATGAACTATCCGTTAATAAATATTATTCTTTCAACGCTTCCAAGCCAGGCAGCTTTTCCCCAGCCAAATAACTAATTAGTGCACCGCCAGATAAACTAACATAATCAAATTTATTTTTGCTAATTCTGCATGCTTTCAGAGCTTCATTAGAATGTCCGCCAGCAATAATTGAATATGCTTTTGACCGAGATATTGCTTGCAAGATTTTATAGGTTCCAAATCTAAATCGTTTGTCAGTATACATTCCTGATGGCCCTTTAAAAAAAATAGTCTTGGCTTTTTTAATTTCAGAAGAATATTGGGAAACAGTTAAAGAACCAATATCGTAGATCCTATATTCATTAGGAAATTTTTCTAATTCTATCTCAAATCGTTTATTACTATAATCCACCGCAAAATCAACAGGAGTTGAAACACCGTCTAAATTTTTCTTAATTTCATCAACCATTTCATTATAATTATTAAACTCCTTCTTCAAATATTCATTCTGAGCACCAAGTAAAAACCCTTTAGCTATTAATGTCAAATGACAAAAAGTTCCGCAAGTTAGAATATTTCGCTCTCTAATTAACTTTAAATTATCTTCTGGTTTTGCTCCACCTAATATAAAAAGTGTATTTTTCACATCAATTTTTTTTAAAGCTTTAATTTCCTTTTCGAATAATCTGCCAATTCCACTTGGAATGTATTTTGGAAAACTAATAATTGAGGTTTGCTTTCGATGAGAAACAGAAAATGCATCATTAATATAAATATCCACTAAAGGAACTAATGTTTTAATTAAAATATTATTTTTCCCTTTCTCAGGTTTAAATTCCTCGTCGATAGATCTAATGTTATCTAACAGAATTACTTCTCCTATTTTCATTTTACGAATATTATCTACAGCTTTTTTCCCAACCACATCATCTACAAATTTTATTTTTCCATAATAATTCAAATACGCCGCATGTTGCTTTAAATTAGTAAAATCATCTTCGCCTTTTCTGCCTTGATGTGCCATAACAATAACCTTGCCACCTCGCCGCTTAATTTCAAAAATAGTCTGTGCAGATTCCTTAATTCTTTCTGAAAATACAAGCTTGCCTTTATCTACTTCAGAATTTAAATCTGCGCGGACTAATATCGTTTTATCATAGAAATTAAAATCATCAAGGGTTTTCATCCGTACAAAAATCCTCCAAGAACAATAATTGCCTGAATCACAAATAGAAAAACATACATAATAATTATTAACTTTTCTTTATGAATAGTGCCGTAAACAGGCCAAAATAAAGAAAAAACAATAAAGCTGCTCCATGAAATTTTTGATATTTTAGAAGCATCACGATACGGCCAGATTTTTAATAAATGAAAAGTATGTGCCAATGGAATTAAAAATGCAATAACAAATTTATCAAAGAATTTTTTTAGTTTTCTATGATTATCTGGCCTTCGTTTATGCAGTCCAAATGAATTAACCATATCTTCCTCTATTCGAGAATATAAACAAGTAAGATAATTTAAAGCTATTGTTTCTAGACTTAGAAAACTTTTTAATCATGTAAAAATTAGTATAATATCATGAAAAAAAGAGGGGAGAGAAAAGCCCAAGTTTATTTATTTATTGCTATTGCAGTTGTGCTTATTGGTTTTATCATCATAATTATTTTGCTTGGGCAGTCAAAACTTCCTCGTCCAGATAAGCAAGATGATATTTCAGAGGTATATGAGCAAATGTCAGCATGCATTGAACAGCGTGCACTAGACTCAATAAATATTGTTGGATTGCAGGGAGGATATATAACGCTTCCTGAAAACAGCATTGTCACGAATATTTCCGTCATTGCTTATGGATTACAAGATAAAAAAAATATTCTACCCTCTAAGAAACAAATAGGGAAGGAAATAGAAAATTATATTGATGCCACTGTTATTTTCTGTATGAATGAACAAAATTTCCCTAATCTAAAAATAAAAAAAGGAACTCCATCTTCTTCAGTCACCATTAATCAAAATGCAGTAAATATCCGCGTTGATTTTCCTCTATCTTTGTTGAAAGGAGAGCGAACAATAGTTCTTGACAACACATACGAATATAATATGCCAATACGCCTTGGAAAAATCCATGACACCGCAGATACAATTATTGAAAAGCAGATACAGGAAAAAAATTATGTATCATTGACTTTTTTGCAGAGTTTCGATGTAGATGTAACACTATTATTCATAGACGAAACAACGGTGCTGTATGTAATTACCGATAGACAATCGCTCATAGAAGAAGAAGTGTCGTACAGTTTTGTCTTTGCAGCAGAGGTGAAAGAATGAAAAAAATAATTTTTTTAGTAATACTTTTTTTTATTATATATTGCGGAGCAATTGCAGTTTATGCCCAAGAGGCAGGATATAATTATCGAGAAGAAAATGG
>Ga0209542_10009636_pt1 | contig 17658 bp, 15 predicted proteins | sample RifCSPhighO2_01_FD_184028 | JGI IMG/M metagenome (GOLD analysis project Ga0209542, IMG submission 184028) | Soil microbial communities from Rifle, Colorado - Rifle CSP2_plank highO2_0.1 (SPAdes) (version 2) | ecosystem: Environmental > Terrestrial > Deep subsurface > Rock core/Sediment ...
TACAAACATTTATGAAGATACGGCGATAGCGGCATCTTCATAAATACATTGGATGTTAAAAATATGCCGAGGTCTTTGAGTTGCACTGATCCTACTCTTTTTTGTAGTTTTTCGGCTGGCCGAATTTAAATCGCCATGCTTCGTCTTTGTTGAGCGCTGCAAGGTCGGGTTCCACAAGATGTGCGTGAATGTGGAGTACGCTTGAGCCGTAATTGCCATGAATTGACGACCCGAAACGAAGCGCAAGACCGCCGCCGGGGATGTTTCTTTTTTTAGTTTCTTCGGTAAACATTTGGAAAAGCTCCGCTCCCGCTTCCGGATCAAGTTCTGACAAATGCTCTACGTGGGTTTTGTAGATTGCGAGTATCTGGTGTTTTACTTTGTCGTAAGGCCATTGGTTGTCGGTAAGGAGCCAGTATTTGCCCTCTTTCAAAATCGGCTTTTTGTGATATTTGGCGAGGTTTTCTTGGCAAAACGGGCAGTGTCCTTCTTCACGGATTTTTTCCATGACCGCTTTTTGGTCAGCACACCGGATTACGTTCATATTGATGAATCGATTTTCCTGAATCTGTTTCTCATCGCCCGGTTTTTTATTGTCTGTACTCATATTAAATTGCTACTGGGATCGCCTTTATTCCCGGATGAGGATTGTAGTCAGATAATTCAAAATCGCTGTGGCGGAAATCGAAAATAGAATCATGGGTATTTTTTAATTTCATTGTCGCCAACGGCTTTGGTTCGCGAGCGAGCATCGTTTCTACCGCAGGAATTTGGTCAACAAAAATATGAGCGTCAGAGAAACTGTGCACATATTCATAGGGCACCGTACCTGTTGCGTGCGCGATCATCATTGTAAGGGCGGCGTACTGGACCATGTTTGATGGCACGCCGACAGGCACATCGGCTGATCGTTGGAACATGTGGAGGGTCAGTTTGTTATCAAATATTCGAATATGAATCCAACCATGGCACGGACACACGACGACTTTTTGCTGTTTGCCTTTGCCGCGGATAATGTATTGTGGGATCCATGGAGTGATAAAGTGGGTTTTGAGGTGGGGAAATTCCCGAATCTGCTCGATGATATTTTGAATTTGGTTGTACGGCACACCTTCTGCGGTGGGGAAGTCATGAAATGCCGCACCATAGGAACCCGGGCCAAGATCCCCTTCCTCGAGTCCTCGTTTCTCGCACTTTTCTTTTGTCAGCCACGACTTCCACCACGATACACCAAATTCTTCGAGACTTTTTTGAGTTCGTGCGCCATTTATAAATGCACAAATTTCTCCGATTGCCTGACGCCAGACCGTCGCCGGCAACTTCTCTGATTCTTTTGGCGCCATGTTTCGTTCATTGATAATAGGGAAGCCATTTTCGAACTTGAAGTGAAGCGGAGCCGGGCCGATGAGGGAAATCGTGTCAGTGCCTTGCTGTGCAATTGAGCGTGTGCCGTGGTCTAGAATATCTTTAAGAAGTTTTTTGTATTGTGAATCAGGAGTTCTTTCGGAAAGTGGTTTCATGGTGGATCAATAATAGTCGAAAGGCTTAATTTTAGAAAGTTTTACTCATTCGGAGGGCTGTGGAAAACAATTTGCATTTCACTTAGATAGGCATAGAATCTTCTCCAGACACCCACTGATGACGAGCTGGGTTCAGAGCTAATTGAGGCATGCCACGCCTCGGGACGACATTGGCACCCGGAGTGCCGACCAAGTCCAAACCTAATAAAGTGCCGCCTGCAGCCTGTTTCCACGAAAGGCTCGCAAGGCGGCCTTTCTTTTTATGCTATGCGGACAGTATGCGGAACGAACGCGGAAAGACGCCGAAACTTTTAATTGACGTAAAGAAATATATATGGTAAAAAGAATCAAACGTTCTTCTGATGATTCATAATATGCAAAAAGAAACATTTCGCGTCCTACGTTCGAGGCGGATAACCGCGGTAAAAAGACAATTTAGAAAATCGAGGCGGCGGGGGCAAATTTATGATGAAATCTGCAGAGCTCAGCTCCAGGAAATTAAGGAGCAGGAGGGCTGCACCCACCTCATCACAGATCACGGACATTTTCGCTTGCCGATCAAAGTAAGTGATTTTCCGAGATTTCCAAAAGGCGAGCCATGTGATCTGCTGCTACGAAAAAATGCCGAAATTGTGGGAATTCGAATCGGCGGGTTCGAGTTTGCGCATACGGAGAAATCTGCAAAAGCGGAGATTGAATGGTTGAGTGAGATGCGTCGAAACATAATTCGAACAATTACACCCGAGGCTCTGTCTCTGCTTCGACGGCATATGAAGTAATTACGGTCGGCTGTGTAGCCGACTTTTTTATAGATAGCGGAAAATTTGGACTTTTTATTTTTACCCTGTTTGCTACAATTCACCCCACTATGATCTGAGGATTCCACATCTCCTATTTTTATTATTTCAACTAATTTTTTCCTATGAAAGACAAACAAATTGAAAAACTCATCAAATCTGAACAAAAGCGCCAAAAAAAAGTAGTGAATCTAATCGCGTCGGAAAATTATGTTTCAAGCGATGTCCTCGCGGCGCTTGGATCAGAACTCACCAATAAATATTCCGAAGGATATCCTGGGGCGCGTTATTACGGCGGGAATGAAATCATGGACATTATTGAAGAGACAGCGCGCGAGCGCGCACTCTCTCTTTTTGGACTTAATCCCTCTGAATGGGGGGTCAATGTGCAGGCGTTATCAGGTTCTCCGGCAAATTTGGCTGTCTACACAGCGCTTATTCCCTTAGGAGAGAAAATAATGGGGATGTCACTTGATCACGGAGGGCATCTTACTCACGGGCACAAAGTCTCGGCTTCGGGAAAGTTCTGGGTGCAGATTGCCTATGGGGTAAGCAAAGAAACCGAGCGGCTTGATTTTGATGAATTGGAAAAAATAGCGCTCCTTCATCAGCCAAAACTCATCGTAGCCGGATTTACCGCATATCCGCGGATCATTGATTGGCAGAAATTCCTAGATATCGCGGATAAATGCGGAGCGCTGCTTATGGTGGATATGTCGCATATTGCGGGGTTGGTCGCCGGAGGTGAATATCCTTCTCCATTTCGCTATGCAGACGTCGTTACAACGACCGTTCACAAGACGCTTCGAGGACCCCGCGCCGCGCTTATTTTTTCGCGAAAAGATGAGCGTGAGCTGGATAAAAAAATAGACAAGGCTGTATTCCCAGGTCTTCAAGGTGGGCCACATTTAAATCAAATTGCGGCGGTAGCGGTCGCGCTTAAAGAGGCCGCGAGTCCGGCGTTTAAAAAATATGCAAAGCAAATAATACGAAATGCGGCGGTACTCGCAGAAGAACTTCAGAAACGAGGCTGGCGTCTTGTCTCTGGCGGAACAAATAGTCATTTGATTCTCGTTGATACTTGGATGGATGGGAAAGGGATTAGTGGTGCGGAGGCAAGCTCTCGACTCGAAAAAGAAGGGATCATTGTAAACAAAAACACCATTCCGTTTGATATGAGAAAGCCATTTGATCCGTCGGGAATTCGTCTTGGTACTGCGGCGGAGACGACTCGCGGCAAAAAAGAAAAAGATATGCGCAAGATTGCAAAGAGAATCGATGAAATATTGAGAAAGAAATAATTTATATGGAAGACTGGGGTAAAGAAGCGTTAAAACGCGAAAAGAGAGAGGAGGAGCTTGTAGTGCGATTGAAGGCGATCGCTGAAGAAACTGGCGACGCTCGGTTGCAGATTTCTGGCGGAAAGGGATTTATCGAATTTGATGACTGGAACGACGCTCTTGCATTTCAGGAAATTTGTACTGAAAAGGGTCTTGTGACTGATTTGCATGATCAGGACGATGTTAAGAGAGGAGCGTGGTATCAGGGAAAAAGATTTCGCGTTTATCCTGACCTCAATCAGAATCTCGAATAATTTTCTGCATTTGCTTACGCAATAAAATCTGTTCTTTTTACAGTGCAGAAACGGCGAGGTATATAACGTATCGGTAAATAAGCTTATTTCAAGCCGAAAAAACCCACAAAGGTTCGACCTTTGTATTTGATGGGAAACTTGCCGCCAGACAACTCGCAACTTGTTCGCGCTATTAAATGCGCTCATGACGCCTGAAAAAGTTGAAACCACCCCTTCGGTGGTTTTTTTTGTGGTTTTTTTGTTGTGCGCAAAGGCGTTATTTGATAGGTTGCAGAAAGAAAGATTTAGCTCCATGAAAAAAATTGTTGTAGTCGGTGGCGGGAGCGGCTCATTCTCCGTCCTTCAGGGACTAAAAGGGTATCCCTATGATATCACTGCGGTTGCGACGACATTTGATTCGGGCATGCATACGGGGGAGATTCGGGATCGATTCGGCACTCTTCCGTCAGGAGATGTGCGCAGGCAAATTCTCGCACTTGCACCGGAGGATCATTCTTCCATTTTGCGCGGCCTGTTCATGTTTCGTTATGAGGAACCAGAGGCTAAGTTTTCAAAGAGTCTGGGGAATCTCATGCTCATGGCCGCTGAAAAAATTACAGGAGACCCTGTTGCTGGAATAAAAGCGATTTCGGAATTGTTCCAAATTCGAGGTCGTGTACTTCCGGTTTCAACTGACGATGCCCATGTCTGTGTCGAATTGAAGGATGGCACGGTGATTCGGGGAGAATCGAATATAGATAAGCCGAAGCATGACGGAAGTATACCCATTGTTTCAGTCTATTTGGAGCCGGAAGCTTTGATCTACCGGGAAACCTATGAGGTTACTCGAGACGCAAACTTACTGGTAGTTTCGCCTGGAGATCTTTATTCCTCTCTATCGCCGATTTTTGTCGTCAATGGGTATACTGATGCAGTTCAAGAGTGCAAAGGAATGAAGGTCTGTGTGGCGAATCTCATGACGAAATGGGGAGAAACTAACGGCTATACGGTTGCAGATTGCGCGCGAGTGCTTACGAAGTACCTCGGTATTCCGAAGTTTGATGCGGTTATTTGCAACTCAAAACCGCTTGATCCCGGACTACTAAAAAAGTACGCTGAGGAAAAAGCATTTCCGATGGCGATAGACGAGGCGATTCTGCGCAATTACGCAGGGAATATCATCAAGGCGCCAATTGCGGATGAGACGGGAGGTATTATTCGTCACAACTCGCGTGAACTCGCTCGGATCTTGAAAGGGTGTGTCCCATGACGAGCGTGTTCTACGACCTTGATGATACCTGTACGAATACCACGGGAATACTCTGCGGTTCTCTTGAAAACGTACAAAAGCTGAGGCCCTTTGAGGGACTTGTTGCAGTCCTCGGGCGTGCTGATTGTCAAAAACATCTTGTCACTTCCGGGGTTGAAAGCGTGCAGAGAGAAAAAATCGCAGTCCTTGGCATCGCTCTCTATTTCAAGTCCATTCGTGTTTGTCCCGAAGCTTCGGATAAGTTGATATTGTTTACCGAGATTAAAAAGAGTATTCCCCCCTGTGATCATCGTTCGATTGTGGTGGTGGGGAATCGAATCGACGCCGAGATCCGGTATGGAAATATGCTGGGCTTTCATACTGTGCGGCTCAAGTACGGTAAGTATGGTTCCCAGAAACCGCGTATAAAAGCAGAAATTCCTGATTACACCTTAAATGATGTGCGGGAACTCGGACCAATTCTCGACCGGATTGGACGATACTAGCAGAACGCCTTCGGGCGTTTTTTTTGACTTTTACATATCCTGGTGTAGAGTCATTTTTAGAATGTTCTCACCAATAAAAATACCAAAAACTCTGATTTTTATCCGTCATCCCGAATCAATTGGAAACGCGATGTCCGAAGATGAGCGTGCTGCTCATCAAGTGCCTAATCATCGATACCACGTGACTCTAAGAGGCAAGACACAGGCGAAATGGGCCGCAGCGTATGTCAGGCGCATGGTAAATGATGCCACACTTCTTCCTCCTGTTGCCTTTTATCAGTCGACATTTCTAAGGACACAGGAACTCATGTCTGACATCCTGCTTGAAATAAGACTTTCACGAAATACGGCAGTTACTGACTCTCGTCTCGATGAAAAATGGGATGGGATCTTCCACGAATTGTCTCGTCGGGAAATTGAGGAGAGGTATCCCGAACAATTGAGAATTCGGGAGCGAGGCGGTTATTATCATTACCGCGCTCCGGGCGGCGAAAACTGTCCGGATGTGGAAATGCGCGTCCGCAGTTTAATGCATGACTGTCATGAACATCACAAAGAAGATACGGTACTTTTTACGGGACACGGCAGATGGTTTTTAATTTTCAAGCGGCTCCTCTATGGTTACTCACTCGATTGGCTTGAAGCGGAGAGAAAAAATGATGACAGCTGTCCCAATGCTTCGGTAACGGTATTCGAGACTGAAAAGGATGGTTATATTCTCCAACACCCGTGTATTGTTCCTTGGAAAGGGGCCGTTTCGGAGACAAAAACCGAATTTGCGTAACTAGTAAAGTTCTAGGCCGAAGAGAAACTTCGGCTTTTTTAATTTCAAAAAAACGCTACAATACAGCGATGATTCATAAGAAACTTCATACAATCATAGGAGATGTGCTGCGCGAAATTGGCGCAGTTGATATTTCCTATAATCTCGAGCATCCCTCCGACCTCGCGAACGGTGATTATGCCACGAACGCAGCGCTCATTGCCGCCAAGAAAAATGGAGAGAATCCTCGCGTGTTTGGAGAGAAGCTAGCAGATGCGATCCGCGCAAAAAATATTCCCGAAATAGCGCGAATAGAAGTTGCCGGAGCGGGATTCGTGAATTTTTATTTATCGAATGATTATTTTGAAAAATCGATTTCTGAAATTGTCGAAGCGGGGGAGAATTTTGGGAGAAATGATTCGCTCAAAGGAAAAAAGATACTCGTCGAATATACGGACCCCAATCCTTTTAAGGAGTTTCATATTGGGCACCTTATGTCGAATGCGATCGGAGAGTCACTTTCAAGAATCGTCGAGTTTCAGGACGCGGAAGTGAAAAGAGCCTGCTATCAAGGGGATGTGGGAATGCATGTGGCGAAAGCGATATGGGCTATCTTACGAGAGAAAGATGAACTTGAAATCGTAAAGAATGAATCATTGACGAAGCGAATGAAATTTTTGGCCAAGTGTTATGCGATGGGTGCTGGAAAGCTAGAGGAAATTATTGGGCAGATGCCAAGTCCACGTGAATTATCTAAAGATATTAATCAAAGTAGAGAGAATAAAGAATTTGAGATAATAAATAAAAAAATTTATGATCACACGGATCCAGAAATAAATAAGATTTATGATTTAGGTAAAAAATGGAGCCTCGAATATTTTGAAACAATTTATAAGCGCTTAGGCACTCAACATAATTCCAAAGATGGAAAAGCCTTTGATTATTACTTCTTTGAATCTGAAACGGGGAAATATGGCAGGGAGGTAGTTGAAGAATTCCTCGGAAAAGGCATATTTGAAAAAAGCGAAGGAGCGGTTGTGTACTCGGAGTCGCGTTCCGGCCTCCATACACGCGTTTTTGTCAATTCTCAAGGCTTGCCTACTTACGAAGCTAAAGAACTCGGTCTCGCAAAAATTAAATATGAGCGGTACCCCTATGACACCTCGATTGTGGTTACCGGAAACGAGGTGAGGGAGTATTTTCAGGTATTGCTTCGCGCAATGCATGAAGTCTTTCCGGAGCTCGCGAAGAGAACGAAACACACTTCACACGGGATGTTGAGGCTTCCTTCGGGAAAAATGTCGTCTCGAACGGGAAATGTAATTACAGCTGAAAGTCTGCTCGACGCAGTTGAAGCGATGGTGCACAAGAAAATTGAGGAGCGCGAATTTGATACGCATGAGAGGAATAAAATCGCCACGGATGTCGCTGTCGGTGCCGTTAAATACTCTATTCTTCGCCAGGCAATTGGAGGCGATATTATTTTCGACCTCGAGAAGTCTGTTTCATTCGAGGGTGATTCGGGGCCTTATCTTCAATATTCACATACACGGGCGCTTTCAGTGTTGGGAAAAGCTGGAGGCGTAAAATTCGCGAACAGAGTGGATAATATGCCGCGCACTATAGAAAAATTACTCTACCGTTTTCCGGAAATTGTGGAAAAGGCGGTCAATGACTACGCACCCCACGCTGTCGCGGGATATTTAATAGAACTTGCCGGCAGTTTTAATCATTTCTATGCTACGGAAAAAATTATCTCTTCGCCGAATGATGCCGGCTATCTCGTGGCGCTCGTCAGGGCATTTGAGATAGTAATGAAAAACGGACTCTGGTTACTCGGTATCAATGTGCCGCGAATCATGTAGTGTTTGACGCTGATTGCTGGTGGGCGCTCTTTTTTTTGGCTTTGAGCCTGTCCGCGATATCAGCGCATTTTAGGCTTTAAAATCAATGCTTGCCGGCCGAAACTCCGAAATTTCGGCTGCAAATCATTCATTCCTCCTCGGCGTATCCCGATATGCCTTGTCGGACTTCATGATTTTCGCTTCGTCTACAGATGCCGACATCTATTCTGTCGGCACAAATTTCGGCCTGTCGGCTCGACATGATATCGCGGACAGGCTCTTATAATGATAAAATTGACTTTCATGGATGAATCTAAGCCAAAAGAGGCGAAAAAAAGTGATGTAGCGCTTCGGGAGGAGCGCATTCTGGAGCAATGGCGCGAGAGGCGAATTTTTGAAAAAAGCGTCGAAAACGCGAAGGGAAAAGAGTTTGTTTTTTATGACGGCCCTCCTTTTGCGACTGGTCAGCCGCACTATGGCCACATTCTTCCCGGGACAATTAAAGATGTAATACCTCGCTATCAGACAATGAAGGGGAGAAAAGTGATCCGCAGGTGGGGATGGGATTGCCACGGATTGCCTGTCGAAAATCTGGTAGAGAAAGAGCTTGGCCTATCGTCAAAAAAAGAAATTCTCGAATATGGTATAGAAAAATTTAATCGTGCGGCCCGCGAGAGCGTATTTCGCTATGCTGATGATTGGAAAAAAATAATTCCGAGGACGGGCAGATGGGTTGATATGGAAAACGACTACCGGACGATGAGCCCGTGGTACACGGAGTCCGTTTGGTGGGCATTTGAAGAATTGTATAAAAAAGGTCTTGCGTATGAAGGGTTTAAGTCAATGCATGTATGTCCCCATTGCGAGACGACGTTATCTAATTTTGAGGTCGGGCTTGGCTATGCAGATATCACGGATATTTCGGCATATGCAAAATTCGAACTTAAAGACGAGCCGAATACATTTCTTTTGGCGTGGACTACGACACCGTGGACGCTTCCGGGGAATGCGGCGTTGGCCGTAAACCCCGCTCTTGTATATGTGAAATTTCAAAGATCATCTGATCCCGACAATTTGTACATTTCGGCCAGGGATCGACTTAATGCTATTCCCAAGAAAGAGGGGGAGACGTTCACGGCCGTCGAAGAAATTTCTAGCAAATCTCTTGTCGGAAAATCCTACAAACCGGTTTTTTCATACTTCGAGAATCAGCCTTTCCCAAATAAAGAAAACGCCTGGAAAATTTATTCTGCGGATTTTGTTATGGCTGAAGACGGCACAGGCATCGTGCATATTGCTCCGGGATTTGGGACGGATGATTACGAACTCTCACTTCGAGAAAAAATTCCCCTTCTTCAACATGTCGGCATGGACGGAAAATTTCTGCCAATGGCAGAAGGCCTTGCGGGCAAGGCGGTAAAGCCGAAAGGGGATCACCAGAGCGGAGATGTCGAGATTATTAAGCTCCTCGCCGTGAAAGACGCGCTTTTTGCAAAAGAGAAATTCACCCATTCCTACCCGCATTGTTGGCGATGCGATACGCCGCTCATTAACTATGCGACGTCAAGTTGGTTTGTTGCCGTGCAGAAAATAAAGAAAAAGCTCGTAAAGGAATACGGCGAGATTTCGTGGATTCCGCAAGCGATCGGCAAAGGACGATTCGGCAATTGGCTTCTCGGCGCAAAGGATTGGGCGGTTTCGCGCTCACGTTTTTGGGGCGCGCCACTTCCTGTATGGCGCTGTAAATCGTGCAGGAAAGCCGAGGTGGTGGGGTCCATTGCGTCGCTCATTCGGCGCTCGGAGGCGAGAAATGATTTTTACCTCATGCGTCACGGCGAAGCGGATAATAATGTGCTTCGAATTGTAAGTTCAGAAAAAAACAATACCCACCATCTTACGGAAAAAGGGAAAATAGATGTTCAAAAGGTCGCAGTGAAACTTCGATCACGCGGCATTGATATTATCATCTCATCTCCTTTTGCTCGCACTCGAGAAACTGCGGATATCGTCGCTCGGGCCGTTGGGATACCCGCCGCCTCGATTATATTTGATGACAGATTAGGTGAAGTAATGACAGGGAGCTTTAATTTGAAGTCTATCGAGGAGTATCACGCGTTTTTCTTCAGTTACGCGGAACGATTTGTGCGCCGACCCAAAGGTGGGGAGAACCAGACTGATGTCCGGCGTCGGATGCTCGCAGTTGTCCGAGATTATAATCGGATCTATGCGGGCAAAAAAATTCTTGTGATCACGCACGATACGCCGGCTTGGCTTCTCGACACCGGCCTAAGGGGTTTTTCAGAACGAGAGACGATGAGAGTTCATGATGGAAAGTCGTTTTATCTTCAAAACGCAGAGACTCGGCAACTTCGTGTCGTTGATTTGCCTCTGAACGAAATGAATGAACTTGATCTTCACCGACCCTATATTGATTCTGTCAGATTTACTTGTTCGTGCGGGGGTAGCATGGAAAGAATCGAATCGGTTTTCGACACATGGTTCGATTCGGGTTCGGTTCCCTTTGCTAAATCGCATTATCCGTTTGAAAACAAAGACGAGTTTAATCCACGCCGGGGATTTTTTCGCCGTCAACGAGGATTTCCGGCTGATTTTATAGCGGAAGGACAGGATCAGACCAGAGGATGGTTTTATACAATGCTCGTCCTCAACACTGCGCTTTTTGGCCAGTCGCCATATAAAAATGTCATCGTGAACGGGCTCGTCCTTGCCGAAGACGGAAAGAAAATGTCGAAGCGACTTAACAATTATCCTGATCTAACGCACGTTTTCGACAAGTACGGCGCCGACGCGGTCCGCTACTATTTAATGGCAAGTCCCCTCGTCAGGGCGGAAGAGATGAGTTTTAGTGAAAAAGCCGTTGACGACGTGTACAAGAAAAATATTGTCAGGCTCGAAAATGTTGCATCGTATCTCACAATGTATTCCACAGATGATAAAAGTCTGATGGTTGATTCTCCGCATGTTCTCGATCGCTGGATTTGCGTGCGCCTTGAGGAGACTCGAAGTGCTGTTTCAGAGGGGTTGGAGAATTACGAAATTGACAAGGCCGCGCGTCCAATCGAAGGATTCATAGAGGATATTTCAACGTGGTACCTGCGGCGCTCGCGTTATCGGTATAAAAACGAAGATCAAGACAAGAAATTGGCGGCCGGCACTTTGCGGTACGTACTCATTGAAACTTCGAGGATCATCGCGCCGTTCATGCCGTTTCTTGCGGAAAAAGTGTATGAAGAAATGGGAGGCGCGCTTCAAAGTATTCATCTTGAAACATGGACTCTACCGAGACAACTTACGAAAGAGGAAAAAGAACTTCTCGAAAAAATGAAGGAAGTGCGACGAATAGTATCGCTCGGACTTGAAGCCAGGGCAAAGGCTAATATAAAAGTGCGCCAGCCGCTTTCACGTATCTCGCACCGCAATACTATTCTCAAAGCGGAAAATGAATTACTACGGCTTATTGCTGATGAAATCAATGTAAAAGAAGTGCGCTATGACGGCACCCTTAAAGAAGAGGTACTGCTTGACCGCGATATCTCTCCGAGCCTCAAAGATGAGGGTGATGTCCGGGAATTGGTGCGGTTTATTCAAGACTTGAGGAAGAAACAAAATCTTTTTCCGTCAGACACAGTAAATCTTCGCGTCAGTGTGTCGGAGAGCGGAAAAGAATTTATTTTTAAACATAAAGATAACGTGTGCAGGCAGACAAATGCTTCGAAGATTGTATTTTCCGAGGATACTGCCGGTGAAGAGATTATGATTGGAGGGAATGCGCTAAAAATATTCGTTGAAAAAAATTAGGTTAGAACCAATCTCAATAATAATGGCCAAGCGGTTTCTTGAATTGTAGGTTACCGGAGGCGACTTCAATCTTGTTCGTACAATAAGCGGTTGTTATTATCCGCCCGCGTCATCCTCGGAGCTCTCTCCGTGATGACGCGGAATGCAGATAATAAACCGAGCACCATTTTTACCAAATAGTAACTTAGAGCAAAATGTACATCTGAACAGCGTGTCTCTCATAAACCGCTTACTTCTCTTTCTTCAAATGGTGCTGGGTTCAACTGCCGCACTCGGCAATATGACGGTCATACCGTAAAGCAAGCTGACGCGGTAGTTGGGCGGTAGTTGATTCGACCCACCACCAATCACCCAAATCCATAACCCATCATCAATATACTATAAGACCGCTATAGCGGACTTATAGTATATTGATCAAAATGCTTTATGACTTCTCGCCAAACTACCCTGTGCTTGCGCAGGGTAGTTCATTTAGATGGGTTCTTTAGATATTAAAAAAGCACCATGTCTTCATGGTGCGTGTAATCGAGCTAGTCAAGGGCAGTTAGCGCCTTGGAGAGTTTGGCGTTTGCCACATTCAAAGACTCGATCTTTTTCTGAAGCGCAGTGATTTCGGCAGTGTTCGCTGAAATTCGTGCCGATATACCTTGCCGAATCGAGATATTTTCATCCGCCTCTGCCTTTTCGGGCACGTCTTTTTTGTGAGGAAGATCGGCTGATTTGGATTGAAGAGTGCATTCGCCTCCGTCTTTTTCAGTCAGTAATCCCGTTCTCTGCAATTGGCGATAATACCCGCCAACTTTATTCTTATTGCCGAGGAAAAGTTTCCCGAGTGTCTTCAAAACATCTTTTCGATTGGTCTTGTGTCCATTCTTTTCGAGAAGACGACGGAAGACATCTCTTGAGGCTTCGAGAGCAATGGCGCGGAGTTTTGTCTCCTTCTCCACGGGCTTGGTCTTGGCGGCCGGGGCGGGTTTTTCAGGCCTCACTTTCATGCTCGCAAAGTTAGTTCCCGTGAGGCATACTTCGGTGCCATCAACGTACTTTAGATAATTGAGACGTATGAGACTCCCGAGAATTTTGCCAGACCGATTCAAAGGAATCATTTGTCCACGGACTTCATTTAAGACTTTAAAAAAATCTGCCCGTGGAACTGGCTCGAGTCCGAACTGCGTACGAAGAGCGGTCAGAATGTCGAAATTTGGCTTGGAAATTTGCGACTGACTAACGCCTTCAACTTCTGCCACCATTCCGAATCTCTCAACCAGAAGCGACTGAACTTTCTTATTTGTCTGCTCGTCTTGCGCCGTGCTCTGAAGCACGCACATCACGATTTTGGAGCCCGATCGACACAGTAGAGACGTCGCCCCTCTTGCGAGGATTTTTCTGACTTTGATAAGCGGTGAGTTAATATCCGCAGTGGCGAGAACTTTTCCTCCTTGCAGAGAATAATTTGATGTTACGCCCGCTTCCTCAAGGATTTTTTGAATTTGGACACCGACCTGCTCCGATACGAGGTGGGTGTTTCCTTTGATAGTTAAGGTCATATTTTGTTTCTGTCATGGTTCATCTGCAAATGATAATAAGGGTATATTCTATATTGTCAAGTGCTTTGATTGACAAATTACACTGATAATATATAGTATTTTCAAAGCACATTAACAACAAAATACGACTAAACTATGGATATCTCTACTTTTAGTGACAGGATTCGACCGGTCTTGCAGGAACTTTTGAAGACAGATGTGAGCACGGTAGGGAAACTTGCTCAATTGTTTGGCTACGGCCGCAAGACTGTAAGCCGTTGGATAAGGGGCGAAAGGTCGCCAGCTGATTATGATGAGATTATTTTGACTGTTTTCATTTCAGAGGGCGGTAAATTACAGTTTGAGCTACCGGAAGAATGGAAAGAACTGTCAGCTCTCCTAACGACTGGTGACAGAAACGCGAGGTATAAGCTGTTTGATCGTCTGAAAAGAAGTCTCAAATCGAAAGATGGTGGATTGCTCACAACTCTGTTCAAAAACCAGGGCCTCCCTGCCGATATGAAGGCGCAGATCAAAAGATTTGTTGAAACATACAAGCCCGAACACGGTGGGCGAGCCACCGAATCGGAGATTGTTATGGGAGGCGCTGTTCGGCAGGATTGGAAGAGTGTTATTGTGGGATCATTTCTCAATTCGGTGAAAACCGTTTCAGGAACTGCGGAATTGCTTTTGTCGGATAAATTCAGCGACGAGGAACGCTACGGCCTTCTCGAGGAGGCAAGAAGAAATAACATAAACCTTTTTGAAGCTTCGGATCGTTTGCGGGCGCTTCTCTCGAGAGAGGCGCGCAAACTCCGGGAACAAAAATTGAAAGGAGGTGTGGCATGAGCCATACAAAACCAACAGTGGAGACAGGCGGCGTGATGGAGATGAAAGTCGATCTCGCGAATGCGATAAAGGCTTTCGCAAATCATTATCAAAAAGTGCACGAAGTAGGTCTGGAACTTGTCCAGAACGCCGTTGACGCAAGGGCAACCATAATTCGGATCAATATTGACTACCGCGACCCGCAAAATCGGTCTGTCGAAGTAACGGATAATGGGACCGGTGCAAGCAAGGAGAGAGTGGCCCTTTTACTCCAATCCATAGGAGTAAGTCTCAAGCTTCAGGATGCGGATAGTTATGGTGAATTCGGCCAGGGTTTCGTTTCGCCCCATGGAAAATGCGAAAGCCATGAATTTACGACTTGCTGGGAGGGAGAAGATGTTACTGCGTATCGCACATGGTTTTTTCCGAAAGTAATTCCAGAAACGGGCATAGAGTGGAAACCGGAGAGGGGACTCATTTATGCTCCTGACAATCGAGTGTTGCCAACGAAACAGCGCTCGCTACAAAAAGTGGATTGGAGAAGTCGTGTGAGGATGAAGCAGGTTACAAAAGACCGCCTCATATCCGCGATCGATATCGATATGCTAGTTTCTGATATCGCCCGGCGTTTTCGCCACAAAATACGAGAGCGGAATATCGACATCCGTATTAAGTATTTCAACAAGAAGGGCGAAAAAGAATTGACGCGGCGCGTGATCGTGGAAGAGTTTACGGGCAGTGCGCTCGATGTTTGCACTTTTTCGCATCAGGATGCCGGCCTCACGGAATTTCGGCTCTATCTTGCCAATAAAGGAACGGGCGGAAGAAAGGGCGAGGTCAGGTTTCTGACCAGGTCTCAAAAGGGAATTCCGCAGCCCATTTCTTGCAAGGAGTTTTTTTCTTCAATTGACCGACATGAAATTCCCGTCGAAGCATCTGTTCGCCAGGCAATTACATCCGGTATTTTTGAAGGAGAGATCGTCTTCGAGAAGTTGGTTCTTAGCGAAGACCGGAAAAGTTTCGTTTTCAGCAACGCTCTTTGGGGTGGGTGCGACACGATTGAGCAGTGGTATAAGAGCGTGGGTTCCCAGCATTACGATAAAGTAATGCGAGAGAATCAGGATTACCGCTATGAAAAAATCTGCAAGGGGATTTCCGACTACATCGCGCGGGTGTCAAAACTTTTCCCGGGATTACTGGCGGGAATCGAGTTGATTCAAAAAGGGAAATTGTTGGGGGGCGATGAGAAAAAAGACGAACCGCCCGGTCCTACCGAAAAGCCACTCCCTCCTGATCCGCCCAAGCCAAAATCCGATAAGCCGAAAAAACCGCGCAAGCCGCGGAGCCCTCGGACAAGGACGAAATACGGATTCGATATCCAAATTTCGGAACTCGACGATACGCTGACCACCCACGAGTTTGATTCTGACGAAGGCGTGTTGCATGTGAATGCGATCAACCCGTGTTTCAGCGCATGCGACGTTGGCCCGGGCGACAAGAAAATGCAGTGGTATGTCGCCACGGTCGTTAATGCCGCGCTCGTCGAACTGCGGTACAAGCGATTGCATGCGACGACAGCAGAAGGCATGGCTCGCGATTTGATCAGGTTAAATTCGATGGTTATCCTCAACAGCACGAATCTTGACGGTAGCTCCGGAATATTCCGAGAGATTCAGTTCTAAACACACAACTCCTCCTCGCGAGGAGTTTTTTTTATTCGTCGTTTCGCGGAAAATCCACCTTTCGTTTCTGCCGAGTGAAAAAGACTGTAGATAAAAATCCCCGCAGATGCGCCGACGAAACGTTGCCGGCATGCCTCTGCAAGGATGAAGCTTTTCAAGAGACTATGCCATTGGTGAGCGCGCCACTCTGTCAACGAGTGCTATAATTTACGCTGATGCATCATGTATACGATACACCTTCGATTATTTTGTCTACACAAAAAAAGGGCGACAAGGATTTATTGTGCGAAATTTTTTCGAGGGATTTTGGAAAAATCCATGCGGTGGCGATAGGCGCGAAAACTGTTCACTCTAAACTTCGCGCTTCACTGCGTCCGTATTCGATAACGAGAACTTCATTGGTTCGCGGTAAAGCGGGATGGCGCATTACGGGGTCCATGCTTGGTGTCTGCCTGTCTGATCAATTGCGGGAACAAAGGGAGGTTCTTGAGGCGGCGGCGCGTGTTATCGGGCTTATTTCCCGTCTCGTGGTTGACGAACAGGAATCTCACGCTGTGTATGATGTTTTGGTTTCGTATCTGGAAAAGTTAGTTCAACGGAACATTTTCGATGATAAAGACTCATTAGAGGTGATGGCGGTCGCATCGATTCTTGCGACGCTCGGTTATTTGCCGCATTCTCTTATTCCAAAGGAGGGTGAGGTAGAATTGAATGTCGGGCGCTTTCAGTCGTCTCGAAAATCAGAGCTCATAATCGCAGTCAATCGCGCTCTTCGGGATAGTCATTTGTGATGCTTTACTGCCCCTCACCGATCTCCCCAGCGCAAAAACTGCCCGCTTCGCCCCCGGGCCTTCTGCTTCGGCAAAAATACTCCTTACTGTAATCATATTACAGCGCGTCGTATTTTTGCCTCCAACTCGTCGGCGGAAACAAATCGGACTATTTTTGCGATGCTAGGGAGTTTCGAGAGGGTCAGTAGATTTTTCAGAAATTAGAAAATCGGATATCTGGGGCAATCATCCTCAAGTGCTAAAACATCGATAAATCAGCCCTGGGGTCGTATCGCAATCCAGAGGACTCGCCTCGGAAGCCAATACCTCTTATAATAAGCCGATGAACGATGAGGATTTTGGGAATATAGAGCGCATGGAGGAGGACTTATACTCTAGAAAGTCGCCCAAAAAAATTGAGCATCGCGATACTCGCGTACATGGTGAGCATGAAGAGATTCGGGGGGATTGGGAAGTCTCGGCTAAAGAGAGCAGTCCATTTATTCTGGCACCTAACGCCGAATCATCAATTATGAAAAAAATATTTATTTTTGCCCTACTCTTTTTTGGCGCATCACTCTTGCTTGCGGCGCTTATTTTTTTTAGGGGAACAAACTTTGTCTCCGCGAATAATATTTCGATCGTGGCCAAGGGACCGGTGGCCGTCGCCGCGGGCGAGACGGTGTCGTTTGAAATTACCATCGCGAATGAAAATACGAGTATGCTGGATAATGCGGAATTAAAGATTGTCTATCCCGAAGGCTCTGAAGATCCGACTCGC
>Ga0209542_10009637_pt1 | contig 17658 bp, 17 predicted proteins | sample RifCSPhighO2_01_FD_184028 | JGI IMG/M metagenome (GOLD analysis project Ga0209542, IMG submission 184028) | Soil microbial communities from Rifle, Colorado - Rifle CSP2_plank highO2_0.1 (SPAdes) (version 2) | ecosystem: Environmental > Terrestrial > Deep subsurface > Rock core/Sediment ...
AACATGTCATTTAGGTCGGCGGCGCAGCAATTAACAAAAGCTATTGCATTAGCCTTGGTTCTATTAGCTAATACTAACGAAGCTAGAGCCGATTTGCAGCGGCAGAAGAATAAAATTATCGCTGAAACTAAAGAAGCGCGTTCTAAACGAATACAAGATAGAATGCTAGAGAATATTCTAAAAATTGATCAACAGCAGCAGGCTTTGGAAGCTCAGGCACGCTGGCTTGATCGGTATGTGCTGCCTTTTTTTGAACAGCTGGAAAAAGATTATGCTTCTGCTGACAACAAAGCTATTGAATCTAAAAAATTAGGGGAAGACAAGACTTATTTAGAAAAGTTATTAAGCGACATAACGACAAAACATCAAGAAACAGCAAAACAACTTCTTGGATCAGATTATGATAAGCTAATTTCAAGGATTGAAGAAGTGTTAAAAACTATCCGTTCAGCGCAAGGACAGCCTAATGGCCCTATTGGCAGTTTAAGCAAAGAACAAAAAGAAAAGCTAATGAACCTATTACCAGGATTGTTGGCAGAAATATCTGATTTCAAAAAGAAATATGACGGCTTTAATCATCTTCTTTCCACAGGGACTCCAGTCTGGGATCGTGCCATAGCCTTAGTTAGTAAAAATATTTTAGTCGGTAAAAATATTCAAAAAGATTTAGCTAAAATTCAAATATTGCATAAAAACTTATTAAAAAATAGTGCCAAATTGAAGGAGTTAATGGGAGAAGAACACTTTAATGAAATTTTACTAGAAGTAACAACCATAAAGAGAATTATCAGTATTATTGCTAATCGTTCTCGCGCTTAAATCTGCGTTATCATTTTTTTTAATGTTTGATTAATCTCTGTCTAATCACACGAGCCGGCAACTATTAGAATTTTGTAGTTGATAATGCCTCTAATTAAATTTTAAGTACAAAACACATATAAATCTTTTTGACTTTTTATGGTTAATGAGGGGAAGACCAGTTAAGAGTACTATTCGCCAGAATATCATAGAACTTTTGTATTATCTAGGGAAAGGGTACGGATATCAAATCGCTAAAATTTATAATGAGATTTTTCCACAAGTGACTCAAAGAAGTATTTACTATCACTTGCGTAAAGGAGTTTTAACTCGCGAAATCAGCGTTCATAAAATAGAACAGGAGAAAGGTGTGTATTCTTGGGGACAGATGGTAGAGAAGAAATATTATCATTTAGGAAAAAATGCCGATCCTAAAGATTCAGAAAGGGTTAAAGAATTGGTTAGAAAATTAGTGAGATGAACTTTTCATAAGGGGTCTATTCAGTTGGTAAGATATTCCAAGAGGTAAAGTTGCAACTTACAATAAATGTTATTAACCGAAAAGAAATCGCTGTTTCTTTTCTTGTTTAGAAAATCCGTCTCGGAAAAGCGGCGTAAATCACCGTCATTTATGGTGAGGGATAGTCGCTTTTCAGGATTTTCTTCAAATTAAGCTCCCAATCGCCGCAAGCGGCGGGATAAAGTTGAAATCCAAAATTATGCAAAGATAATGTCCGCAATTACTTTTTCAAAACATATTTAAACGGTTTAATCTATTATTTCTGAAATGATTCAAACTTTTAAAGCTGAGCTAATAGAAAAAAGTAACCTAACTTCAGATGTTTTATTTTTATCATTTAAAGTGCCTAAGAATTTTACTTTCAAAGCTGGGCAATTTGTGACAATGATTCTTAAACTGGATCAAGTGCAGAAACCAAGATCTTACTCTATTCTTAGCCCGCCTTCTAAAATTGGTTTTTTAGATTTCTGCGTTAAAATTATCGATAATGGCTTTGCTTCAGAAATCTTTAGAGAACTTGAAATTGGAGATGACATTACCATAAAGGGGCCTTTAGGGCATTTTATCTTCGATGAAAAGACTGAAAACGAACATTGGTTTATAGGGGTAGGCACTGGGGTTACTCCTTTGTATAGTATGATTAAAGAGTATTCGGATAGTGGCAAGATTTTAAAATTGCTTTTTGGGGAAAAGACACAAAAAGATTTGTTGTTCCATGATGAATTCCTACAACTGAAAGTTAACCATCCTAACTTTGAATATATTCCAACTTTAAGCCGTGGTACTTGGAATGGTAAGACTGGGCGTGTCCAGAAGTACCTCCTGGGAGATTTACAAAACAAAACTTTTTATATTTGCGGATTAAAAGAGTTAGTAATAGAAACTAAAGAATTATTACTTAACAAAGGGGTTATCCCCTTGAATATAAAATTTGAGAGGTATACTTAAATGAAAATCGACGTAGGAAAATTGGATCAAGATTCAGATGTTCTAGCCTTAGGTATGTTTGAAGGAGGTAAATTGAGTGATGATAATTTAATGAAAGAGGTTAGGAGAGATTCTAAGTTATTCTCCGGAAAATATGGAGAGAAATATTCGACTAGGCAAAATGAACAAAGAGTTATAATTTTAGGATTAGGAGACAAAAAAGAAATAACTTTAGAGAAATTAAGACGAGTGTTAGGTAAGGCAATTAGATGCAGCAAGGATTGGACTAAGCAATCATTATCTACTGACTTAGTCTATTTAGTAGCTGCTACTGGTAGATTTAAAGAAGAAAAGATAGGCCAGGCGGCTGCTGAAGGGTTAGAGTTAGCCAATTATGACTTTAATAAGTATTTATCAAAAGAACGGCTGGAAAAGAAAAGTTCAATAAGCTCAGTTAATTTATTCTGGGATGGCAATAAAAGCGAATTGGAAAAAGGTATTAAAATTGGCAAAGTAGTAGCAGACGCATCTAATTTTGTCAGGGATTTAGTTAACGATTCAGCAAATGTGGTGACTTCTGAGTATTTAGAGAAAGTTGCTCGTAATGTGGCTAAATCAAATCCAAAAATTAAGATTACAGTTCTAGATAAATCACAATTGGAAAAATTGGAAATGGGAGCCCTATTAGGGGTCAATGCCGGCAGCAAAAACCCTCCAAAACTAGTGATAGTAGAATACAATGGTGGTTCTGGTCGACCAACTGCTTTTGTGGGGAAAGGGATTACGTTTGACAGTGGAGGTTATAATCTAAAACCAACGAAATATATTGAAGATATGAAAACCGATATGGCTGGTGCTGCAGCAGCCCTAGGAGCTCTAAAAGCAGCTGCTGATTTAGGTCTTAAGAGGAATCTGATCGCAGTAATGGGTTTATGCGAAAACATGGTAAGTAGTATGGCTCAACATCCAGGAGATATAATCCGAGCTTACAATGGCAAGACCATTGAGATAGGCAATACTGATGCAGAAGGCAGATTAGTTCTAGCTGATGCGTTAGCTTATACTGAAGCTAAATATAAACCAGAGATCATGATTGACATGGCTACCCTAACAGGGGCCTGCGTGGTGGCCTTAGGATATTATGCTGCAGGAATGGTCAGCAAGGATGAGGAATTATTACTAGAACTTAAATTGGCTGGATTAGATAGCGGCGATAATGTGTGGCCGCTGCCATTCTTTGATGATTACCAAGATTGGATGGACGGCTCAATTTCAGATTTAAACAATATCTCTATGAAAGGCAAGGGTTATGAAGCGGGCTCAATTACTGCTGGAGTGTTTTTGAGCAAGTTCGTTGATACAGATAAAACTCGCTGGGTGCACTTAGATATTGCTGGAAGCGCTTATTGGGCTATTGACGGGGATTATATTGTGAAAGGAGCTACTGGCAGTGGAGTGAGAATTTTGGTTTATTGGTTATTGGGCCATAAAGATGCTTAAAAACCTATTCAATTTTTTGAATTCACATAGGCTGATGGCTATTGCCTCTTTCGATAAAGATGTATGGATAACGAATGTTTTTTATGGAATCAATACTGAGTTAAAAATTTATTTCATCAGCAATGATGGAACCAGACATTCTAAACAAATAATGAAGAATCCAAAAGTGGCATTTTCTGTAGCCTGGTTTAATCCTAGTGACCATAGTGATAGAAAAGGAGTTCAAGGCCAGGGTATATGTCGAAAAGCTAAAAGTGATACTGAAATCAAGGAGGGTGTTGGTTTACATAACAAACATTTTCCAGAATTTGCTTCGCGTATCACTTTTGATTGGGCAAAGAGTTCTAAAAATAACCCTGGAGTATGGGTAATTAAACCTAAATTAATTAAATATTGGGATGATCGATTATATGGTAAAGAAGAATTCAAAGAGTTTACTTTCTAGATCACAAGGTTTTTAAAGAAAGTTTTTGGTGTTTATAACAATGTTTTCTATTATAACTCCTACCTACAACAGGGGACACTTGTTATTAAATCTATACCATTTAATTAGTAGTCAAAACTTTGAAAAGTGGGAATGGATCATTATTGATGACGGATCAAAAGATAACACTGAAGAGATAATCAATAAACTGATTAAGATAGATAATAGAATTAAGTACTTCCAACAAAACAATCAAGGCGCTAGTGCTGCAAGGAACAAGGGGGTGGTTTTATCAAGCAAAGAATGGATTGTCTATGTGGATAGTGATGATAAAATAGATTATGATTTCCTGTCTAAGATCAAAGAAAATATTTCAAAAAATAGTTTGGTTAAGTTTGGGATTATTAATCATTTTAGAAAAATAGTATTGATCGATAAAAATGGCAAAATTATTTCTGAAAGAGAACCATTCTTAATTACTAAGGAAGAAGCTACTTTAAAAGATTATTTTCATTGGAAAATAAAAACTACCAGCACCGGGCTATTTCATCAGAAAGTCTTATTTAATGATAATCTTAAATGGGACGAGAATTTGAAACTTCTTGAAGATTGGGAATTATTACTCCAACTAGGCAGAGTTTTTCCGGAAAGCTTTTTACACATTCTAGAACCGGGTTTAACTTATATACAAACTTATGGCGGAGATGGGTTGTGTTCCAGTGCTAATTATAATAATTGGGCTATTGCCTTTAAGTATATTTATGAAAAACATCAGAATGATCTGTTAATGGCTGGTCAAAAATGGTATCCTAATAGGTTTGAAAAATATACTAGACTGCAAATTTTAGTAGATGAAGGCGTAGAACCATCAGCTATTTACAAATATTTTCCTGAAAAAGCTTCATAACCTTTAAAAAGAATCTTCTTTGTATTTATACCATGGAAAATGTAGTCATTCTTGGCACGGGAATTTCAGGCTGTACTGCAGCAGTTTATACTGCTAGGGCTAACTTAAATCCTCTAGTTATTTCAGGGCCGGAAGATGGTGGCCAGTTAACCTTGACTACAGAAGTTGAAAACTATCCTGGCTTTCCAGAAGGGATTCAAGGGCCGGAATTAGTGCAATTATGCAAAAAACAGGCGGAACGCTTTGGCGCTAAATTTGAAACTGATTTAGTTACCGAATTTAATAAAATTAAGAAAGGCTACGAATTAACTTTGAGTTCGGGGAAAAAATTACAAACCAAATCGTTAATTATTGCTACTGGAGCTTCCGCTAGATGGTTAGGATTAGATTCAGAAAAACTGTACAAAGGCAGAGGCGTGACAACTTGCGCAACATGTGATGGTTTTTTTTTTAAAGGTAAAGAAGTTGCAGTAATTGGCGGCGGGGATTCAGCTATGGAAGAAGCTTTGTTTTTAACTAAATTTGCCACTAAAGTTACTATAATTCACAGAAAAGATTCTTTCAGGGCTTCAAAAATTATGCAGGAAAGAGTTTTGAAACATGAAAAGATTAAAGTTATTTGGAATTCGGTGGTTAAAGAAATTTTAGGGGATAGTAAAAAAGTTACAGGAATTAAGTTAAATAATGTCGGAACTAATGAGGTTTTTGATTTTAATTGTGATGGTGTCTTCTTAGCTATTGGTCATATTCCTAACACTAAACCTTTTGCAGGGAAATTAGACTTAGATGAAAAAGGATACTTGAAAGTTGATAAATTTATGCATACAAATTTGGAAGGCATTTTTGGTGCTGGAGATGTGCAAGACACCAGATACAGACAAGCCATAACTGCCGCTGGTAGCGGTTGTCAAGCTGCAATGGAAGTCGAAAAATATTTGTCTGAAGGGGAAAATTAAGCTATTTTCTATGCCCTTCGGTCCACAAATCCATTAACTGGGGCAATTCACTTTCATATCTTCTTAGTTTTACAATACCTTTATCGTGTTCATATCCTAGAATTTTTTCTACCATATTTCTATCAGACAATGGTCCTTCTGCTAATCTTCTTTCTTTTTGTAATGAAGCTTCTAATTTGCTTAATGCCTTAGGATCAGGATCATGACTTCTTCTAACTAGAACATCTCTAAGTATGACATTAGTATAAGAAGGTCTTTCTATTGAATCAACCATTCTGTCTAAAGCAGAAATTGGACTAGTATAACGCGGATGACTAAATACTACTATTGACTGTGCACGATCATCAATCCTATCTTCTATTTCTGCAGTTTCAATCTCTGCCCAGTGGACTCCACCATCAAAGTGACTTTCTCTTTTTCCATCTTCCATGTAAGCTGATGCTAATGAAGCCTGGATACCTGTGTTAAGCAATTTTACACCAGATTTCCCAGAATATTCTAATACTGTTCCATCTCTCCTGCGAACTTTTAATGTCCCTCTAAGTTTTATCAAATCAGCCCAGAAATCAACATCATCATGTGGACTGATTAATACAACGTTTTTAACCAATTCTCCTTTTGTTTCAATGTCGTAGACGTTAATTCCGTTTACTACTTTACCTCGAACGTCAACGCCATTGATTATTCTTTTATCTTTGATAACTCCTTTGACCCGGTAGTCAAGTGCTCTCCAAACCGAATTCCCCCAAGTTAATCTAGCTGCATAGAATCCTTTGGGAAGGCTCATACTTCTTTCTAATGATTCTGCAATAAGCCGGTCATGTTCTCCTTGCAATTCTAAATAAGCCTCAGCGGTAGGAACTAAATCGGGAATCTCTGTTATCACAGGATTTGGCAAATGTGCGTTTTGTGGGTGAAAAGCATTAATGGGGTTATCTTCATCAAGTTTAGGACCTAACATAATTTGCAATCTGAACGGATCTTGTATTTTAACTTCACCCAGTCTAGTTATCCCAGCTCTGGTTCCTCGTTGATAAAAAGTATCCCTCCCATCATATTTTTCAAACAATTCAGGTTGATCAACCATTTCCCGCCATAATTCTCGCAATCTTGCGCTCAATTCATCGAATTTTGGATCGTAACCACTTATACCGACAAAGAAATCTCGTTTTAATGCGTTAAGGATAGCTTCATCAACAATCGGATCAAAGTTTCCTTTACGTAATGGGGTTATATCAACTATGTCTACCTCTTGCATAAAAGAAGAATACTTTTTTCATTTTTAAGTATTGTTGTTAGTGAAAATAGAATTCACTCCATAAAATTCTTAAAATAACTCCATTTTGACTATCCATGCAAGAAATTCTTGATTACATGTACAACTTAGAAAGATTTGGCATGAAACTGGGTTTAGAAGTCATGCAAGAAATAGATACTTTATCAGGTAAACCTCATCTAAAATATAAAATCATCCATATAGCTGGAACTAATGGTAAAGGCAGTACTGCAGCCTTCATTGCTAAGATCTTGCAGGAAGCAGGATTCAAAGTAGGTTTGTATACTAGTCCGCATTTAGTGAGGTTTAATGAGAGAATTAAAATAAATGACATAGATATTTCTGATGAAGAACTTTCTTTCTTGGCTAGTTCATTGAAGAATTTATTAGAAGAGAATAATATTCAAGCAACTTTTTTTGAATTTACTACAGCTCTTGCTTTCCAATATTTTACTGATAAGAAAGTTGATTTTGCGGTTATCGAAACTGGTTTGGGAGGAAGATTAGATGCGACTAATATAGTTAAACCAAAAATCTCAGTAATAACTAACATTAGTTTTGATCATATGCACATATTGGGTGAAACAATACCGGAAATAGCTTTAGAGAAAGCTGGTATAATTAAGCCTGGAGTTCCGTTATTGACCACTGAAAAAAGTTATGAAGCTTTAAGCGTGTTTAGAAAAGTGTGTAGTGAAAAGAATTCTGAGCTGAAGGTAGTAGGGATTAACAATAATTTTGAATTGTCATTATTGGGGGAGCATCAATTTCAAAATGCTTCATTAGCGTCTGAGGTTTGTGATGTTTTAGGTATTTCTAAAAATCATATTAGGGCTGGTTTAAAAAATGCTCATTGGCCTGGGCGTTTGGAAATGATTAGAAAAAATATCCTAATCGATTGTGCCCATAATTATGCTGGAATGGACTCTTTAGTGAATTATTTGAAAAATGTTGAAAATAAAAATATTCTTATTTTTGGATTGTCTGAACATAGGAATGCTGCAGAGTTAACAGCTATGATTGCTCCCTTATTTAAAAAGGTAATCGTTACTAAAGGAAATCACCATCCACAGGAAACTTCGGTAATAGCTGGTGAAACTAGAAAATACGTTCCTTGGGTTGTGGAAGAAGCAGATATAGCTAAAGCTTTAGACCTGGCTAAGAAAGAAGTTGGCGATGGATTAATCGTGATCACTGGATCAATTTATATGGTTGGAGATGCTTTAAAAGTTCTTAAATCTCTTAGCTCCTAACCAAGGATCATTTTCTTTTAAAGGATAATCAAACCTCCTCTAGCACTCCAAGTGTCGCAAAGGTGGGCAAAAGCCGCTAATGGTTTTTGTGTTCTTTCTCCTTCCTTATATACTCCTTTTTCTCCTTCAACATAATGCAATCCGTTCCAATGATCATCAGTTAATTGAAAGTCATATTCTTTAATCTTATTCTCAACAAATTCTTTACCATGGATTTCTTTATCAATCATGTTTGGATTCTTAATCCAGTTGTTTTGATCATCTTTTATCCAGCGCCATGGCTTTTCTAAGTCATGTAAAAATAATAATAGTAAAGCGTCTGAAAGTGCAAAAGATAATTTTCTTAATTTACTAAATGAATTATAAAGGATAATCGCAATATTCATTATTTCAGTAAGATGATCCACATATCCACCTTCCCAATTCTGATGGTTATGTGCAGAACCAAGTGCATTTTCTATTTTTTCTCTATTATCATCTAGAAGTTTGAGACAAATTGAACGATTAGGCTCGTCAACCCTATTGATAAGTTCTTTCAAAGAATAATATCTCATCGGTTTTAATTATTTAGGTATCATAAATATTTTATTAAACTAACTTTCCTAACAAAGGTAAAAATAAATTAAACAGCAATAAAATTAAAAAGAATAAACTGACTTGTTTGTATCTCTTTTCACCAATACTAGCTCCCTTTAACTTGTATAAAAATACTTGGGCCATTCTCCCGCCGTCTACTATTGGCAAAGGCAATAAATTAAACAAACCAATACCAAAACTTAGCAGGAACAACCATCTCAAGAATCCAGTCAACCAGTCAACAGTTAAGTATAATAATTGGTTAAATCCGGACCTAAATTTAGTCTTTACTTCAATTTCGTTTTTAATTTCTTTAATACCCAGGAAACTTTTTCGGGCATTGTCAGGATTTTCAGCTAGAATAATCTTATAGGAGTCAGTGTTAGTATTAATAGTAACTTTCTCTCCAGGTTTTAGATAGACCAATTCTTCACTAAACTTCTGAAAATCGTTAGTAACAACACCATTTATTCCAGTGATTACCTCTCCCGGTTTAATTCCTGCTTTGGCGAATGGAAATTCTTCACCTACATGCTGATTGAAAGTGAAACCAGCTGGTTCAACCATGTTATGCAGGACAGGAACAAAAACGAAGTTTAGCAAAAGAATAGCTACAGAAGCTAAAATAATATTGGAGAAAGAACCGGCTGCTAACACTGAGTATTGTTTAATATCTGGCTCTTTACGCATTTTTTTTTCATCTGGTTCGACGAAAGCACCTAAAATCGGTCCGAATAATACAATACCAGTGTTCTTAACTTCAATATTGTGGGCTCTGGCTACTATGCCATGGGAGAATTCGTGAACTAAGGCAATGATGAAAATAGCCAAGATCCAATCCCAAAAAGTTAAGATTCCCAATCCTGGGACGTTCATACCTGGATAGACAATAGCTGCTCCTGAAACTGCCAGGTCTGTGGTAAAATAATCAATCAAGTTCTTGATTAGAATTATCGAAATAACCACTAATCCCACAAATCCTGCTCCTACACCGATGTAACCCGCTAGTATGATCCATTCTCTTAATTTTCTAGAATATTTGTCCATCCATTTTAGACCCCATTTCATGCGGTAAAGAAAGATAATCTTAGCCTGGACATCGATTTTCTTGTGTTTAATAATTAAAAAGAGGATTATTGCAGTATAGAAAAGGATAATATACTTGTACTTGATTAAAAACTGAACTATTGAATCTAACATCTACTGAAGAATAGTTCTTTAATTGTTTTTAAAGGTTCTGATTATAATCTCAGAACAGAGCTGAGTTTATTTCTTCCTTTTCGGCCTTAATTTAGGGGAACTACAACTTCGGCACTTAATTTTACCCTGAGAAACCTTTAAACTGGATGCTCTTATTTTAGCTTTACAATTACGACAAACGAAAATTCCACGTATCATTCTTGCTGTTGCTTCTTCGAATTTGGCCATTTTAATTACTGCTTAACCTGCTTCATTACTTTTGAACCCATTATGCCCCAATAAAGGACTTCTTTACCTTCCTTGCACTCTCCTTTTAATTCTTCAGGAATTTCTATGTCAAATGTTTCATAAGTTTCCATATCCATCACATTGGCGGTATTGCCGGAAATAGATAATATTTGTGCTGTCTTTTTTTCAATAATCGGCGCTTCAACTTTATCATGGCCAGGAATTGTTAATTGACGTTTTTTGCCGTCAAGCAAGCCTACAGCCATTAGGTTAACTTTGGCATGACCATGCTTTCCAGGACGTGAAGTCGCTGTGTCTGTAATCTTACAAGCTATACCCTCAATTACTATGGTATCACCTTTCTTTAAGGTCCCAACACTTACTAATTTTGTTTCACTCATTTAACCACCTTTGTTTGTAAAATAGGGGGGTATTTTTAAAGGTTACGTTTAGTTTTATCTCCCAGACTATTTAGCTTGCCAATAATATATTTTCAAGCTGCCATATTGGTCGGCAGCGATATTAACTACCTTACCTCGAATTGTAGGAAAGTACTTGTGTTATGATTATGGTCTGAGAATAGGTTCAGAAGATAATTTAATATCATGCTATAATTAATTTGATTTGTCACAAACTACTCAATATTCCAGTGCTATTTCCTTGATTAGAAGAATTTCCATAATCGTTTTTTCTTCTTATTTTTAATAATATCTTCAATTTCCTGTTCTATCTGTATTTGGTGAGGATAGGCAGCTTCAGCTTCTCTGAATTCTTTATTGTGGAAAGAGCTTCTGCCATTTTTCTGACTAAATTTAAAGTGCTTGTGTAGCAGCTCATGATACACTAGGTAGTCTAGTATTTCTAGTTTAGCATTACGAAAAAGTGTTGAAACAGTGATTGTATCGTTATGAAAGTTATAGCACGCTAATTTTCTAAAAGAAGCAGTGCCCCAAGTTAAATTAGGCCTTTCTACTTGATTGTTAATTAAAGTAGAATTAACCCTTTGAAAGGAAGCTTCTAGTAACGGATCTGATTTGGTCTTAGGTGTTAGGAGGGGTATATTTTTAACAAAATTATTGTATAAATCGATATTAGTTGTATTTATTTTTTTTTTGAAAATTTTTAGAAGCAAATGTTGAATCAAACCGATTTTTATCTCGTTGTCGATATCTTTCCACTGCAAATTCAAGTTAACTTTTATTTTGTTTCTTATCAAAGAGATGTTAGCATTAAAATCACCTAGCCTACGGTTATATTCCATTTCAGTTTCATAGTGGAATTCATTGTCAGGAAATAATCTGTCAAAGGAATTTTGGATAATGTCCATAGGTATTTTCTACTTCACAATCTATATTTAAAGATTTTTTGGAAATTAGGTTGTTAATTATGGCGGAACTATAGATATTTTAAGGTGGATGCATTATATTGCTGGAAATAATTTTACTAATGGAAAGATATCAACATAGAGGAATAGCTTGTTTAGTTAGTATCTAAAGGGATGGTTTTAGCAAAGTTGAATGTGCTGGATATGGATGTAAAATATTTAGACCAGAGTATTATTGTTCTATTTCGAATCTTAAAATAGCTGCAATTCCACCTAGATCTTTCAACTGCTGGCCTTCTCTAGTTTCAACAGAAATGATATGTATTACTCCTCCCTCAGCCTCAGCTTTTTCACTTAATTCGATGATTTTATCATCTTCAATCGCTTCAGATAAAAGTAATATATCCACTGCATTCATCTCCAAAGCTTTTATTGTTGCTTTTTCGCCGTAAGTTACTTTTTTATAATTGTCTCTCAATTCTTGTAGAAATCTGTGGACTATTTTTTTTTCTCGGGTGATTTCTTCTTCTGCCAGCAAATCTTCCGATTTTTCTAGTAACTCTTGCAGGCCGAAATCTCCAGTATAAGATAAATCTTTAGTTCCAAGAATTTTCTTTTTTAAGTCTCCTGTAATAAAATCCTTATTCATGAAATCATTGATGGTTACTCCCGGTCCTCCTATGATAATTCCTTTTAATTCGTTGCCGAAAGGCAGAAATTGTTCGGTCATATAACCAGAAATTTTTTTGAAATGGTCTTTGATGGCATCTGTTCTTAAACGGCTGAAACGAGCTGCAGACTGTCCCCCGGCTCTGGTTTTTCCAGGAACCTCTGAATGAGTTGTTTTTAGTGCAGTAATGGTCTTGCCTCTAAGCAATGCTAAAGTGGCGTCTCTTCGATCTAGAACAACTAAACCGTAAACATTTTTCTCCATCAACATTTCTTCTAATAAATCGGTTACAAACATTTTATCGCAACGATAAATTCGTGTTTTGAGCGGTACTGGCGGCTCTAAGCTCCACGCTCTGAAGTCTTGTTTTCCTTCCCCTGCAGCTATATTACCGGCAAAAACGGCTAAGCCATTTTCAGGTGTTTTCTTAAAGTTTCTTAAGTGCTGGATCATCTTTTCTAAAGCGCCCTGCACGTTCTTCCTAGTAGCTGCGGATTTAATGTTTGAAGCAGTTCCCTGTTCTTCAGACAGATGCTGGATTATTTTAGTCATTTCATAATCTTTTGGAATATAAACAGTTACAAATTCAGTGTGCGGAGCCTTATGGTTCTTAAGCTCTTTAATCAATTTCTTTAATTGAAGTTTTTCTGGGGCCGGTATAGACATGTTAAGAATAGTGTAAGAGTTGGTTTATAAAGATTTGGTGATTTTATCTAAGAGTTCTTTTAAGTTATTTTTTTTAGCGGTATCAACTATCTTGATCTTGTGTCCTTGGTCTTTGGCTTCGATCAAACAAATCTGAAAAATCTCGGCATCCAAATTTTCTCTGATTTTCTTTTTATAATATTTACGTTTTCTTAGTCTTCTTTCTAGTTCTTTTAACTCCGAACAAATTAGAACAATGCATAACTTAACAATACTCTTAGGTAATAGGTGCGAGATATGAGAATCGACGATTAAATTCTTTGTTTTAGACTCCTTCTTAACCAAGGCTATAAATTGTCTTAAATCAATATTATAGCATTGTTTCTTCTTATCATAACCTGTTGAAATTTCTTGGTAATAATGATGCAAATCTAATTTTTTAAATCTTAGGTTTTTAGCTAGTAATTTAGCTAAAGTAGATTTCCCTGTTCCTGGAGTGCCAGTTATGGCTATAACTTTCATACTAAGAAATAATATTGACTAACTTTTTATATCTTGCTTTGATAAAATAGGGATAGCATCTTTATCTGTTAATGTAGTATGTTTAATCCTTGGTTATTTACTCTGTTCCTAGCCAAAGAGTTTTATTAATTAGTTATAAACTTATTTTAAGGTTTTCTGGTTCTTTTACTACTATGATGATGTCTCATAAATTTATGTGTCATTTGCTGATGTATTATTGATTCTATTATCCAAATAACAAGGAAAAGGACTATAGCGTAAGCTAAAAGTATACCTAATTCAAATCCAACCATACTCAAGGAAGCGTTAAAGATAAAAACTTCCCGTACTAACTTCTCTCCAATTACAAATGGATTGTAAGCTACTATTTTACGCAAAGCTTCGGCAATGCCTTCTAATGGCAAGATAGTCCCTGAAGTGAATAACAAAATGCTTCCTAAGGAAATTGATGCTAATATACCTGTTTCTTCTGAACTGAAAATGTAGCCAATGGCCATCCCCAGGAAAGTGAAAACTGATCCTGTAACGAACAGGATTAAAGCTACAGTTGGAATTATTGCAACTGAACTTTTTAAGAAAAATAATGAAATACCTAGAATTACTGATATCTCCACTAAGTTCAGAATAACATTAGTAACATAGATGGAAGTAATGAATGTTATTTTTCTAACCGGTAAGAAAAAGTTTCTTAGGAAGGCTGGACTGTTTTTTTCTATCATTACTAAAGTTGTTCCAAGAAGCAATGAACTAAACATTACTACTAATACTAACAATGCTGGAAAAAGATAACTTAAATAAGTATTTTCCTGGCTGATTCTTTCGATTTTTGTGATCAAGGGTGAAGTAATGGTATCGGCTTCAGTGACTTTTTGCGACTCAATACTATTTTGGGCTGCGGCTAAAGATGATTGAACGGATTCGATCTCAGTAGCTGCTTCTTGTAAAGCGGCTGTAACCAAATCAAGATTAGCAGTTGAACTAGTGATAGCGGCAGCAGCTTGTTCCAATAGGTCTCTTACTCCGTTTAAACTAATACTTTCGTTACCTTGTAAATCATCGATAATCCGACTGGCTTCATTTAAAGGGTCTTTGATGGCATCTCTTTTTTCATCATCAGTGATCCCAGCACTATTAACTTCCGAGATGGCTGTAGATATCTTGTCGTTAGCTTCAGTTAATTGATCGCTAATGCCTTCAATGACCGTTCCATCGCTTCCTACACTAACTCCTTCTAAATTATTTTTAACGGAACTAGCTGAAGTTGAAGCGTCTTTTGTTTTTTGTTTAATATTAGAAAGATCAATCTGTTGACTATTCAGAACCCCCTTAGTTTCAGATAATATTGAAAGAATGTTGCCTGTTAGTTCTTGTGAAATTTCCTGAGCCTTGATGTTAAATTTTGATTTTACAGTTTCTTGTATCATCCAAACTAGATTAATCCTACTTGGGTCGATGTGGAAAGTGACTACTTTCTGTTGATTATCGTCAACTTGTAAACTTTCCGGCAGTTCAATACAGGTATGAATCTGACTTCTTTTAATATCATTGGTACAGGTGTTAAGATCGTTGAACTTAGTAATAGTAAATTCCTTTTCTTCTAAAATTTCTATGAAAGAGTTGGCGTCTTCATTAAAATCTGCGGCATATACTCCTATTTTTAGTCCGAACTGTGCAGAGGTATTATAGGATAGGCCTAATAATAAAATAATCAGCAGTGGTGCAAAAATTATAATCAAAGCTGAACTGCGTGACCTTAACAGCAGTTTCAAGTTTTTGATAGTTAGTAGCCACAAAGATTGCATCTTATCGATTATCCAGCACTACGTTCTCAAAAACTTCCATTAATGAAGGTTTCTTAACATGCATGTCGTGCAGATATAAATTCTCCTCTTTTATTAGCTCTAATAGTTTGCTCATTGTCTTTTCGACATCTTCTGGATAAACAGTTAAAGTATGGCCTCTATCAACTATTTTTTTGATAGGGAATGCTTTAAGCTTTTTAATCAAATTTTCTTTATCTTCGCCGGGGTCTACGTTGATAGTAAAGTGATCTCTGAGGTAAGGCCTTCTAACATCTTCCAGGGACCCAAAAACTTTAACCCTGCCGTTATGGACAATTACTACTTTATTACAGCTATTTTCTATGCAGTCCAGCTGATGCGAGGCAATAACAATAGTTACACCTTGTTTATTGACTTCTTTTAGCATCTGTAAAATTTCTTTCTGTAAGATTGGATCCAGATCAGCAGTAGGCTCATCCAACACTAATACCTTGGGTTTATGAACTAAGCTGCAGGAAATATCTAGACGTTTCTGCATCCCGCCAGAAAGTTCTTCGGCTAGTTTATCTTGATGATCAACTAATCTAGTGAAATTTAACAGATTTCTAATGTTGGTTTTCAACATGTTTTTATCTAAACCATAAAGTTGGCCGAAATGCCACAGATTTTCTTTTACTGTTAATTTGGGATAGAACGAATTATGCTGAGGGGTAAAACCAATCTGGCTTTTAATCCGGTTCAAATTTTCGTTTAAATCTCGTTCTTCATGATTAGAAGCAGTGTAATAGACGGTTTTGCCTTGACTAGGAGAAATAAACCCAGTAATCAAATTTAAAAGAGTAGTTTTACCGCTGCCAGACTGGCCGATCACCCCTAAAATATCTCCTTCTTCGATTGAAAGGTCAACGTCGCTTAGAACAGTTCGTTTCCGATATTCTTTTGTAACTCCTGTTAGTTTAATTAATTCCACTTAAAAGAAGAATGAATTTAGATTTATAAATGTTATGGGATGCTACTTTTTTTCTAACAGCACAATCTTTATATATAAACCATTTTTAAATTTGAAAAGATGAAGCTTAAAAAAATATATGAGGAGAAGTACAAAAAACTATTGTTAATACCTATCTTACTATTAATTTTTGCTTTAATCCAAATTGCCCTACAATATGCGACTACAGGTGATTTTGTCAACCGAGGAATAACTTTGAAAGGCGGTGCAACTATTACTATAGAAGGAGAAACTGGGATGACTCCTCAAGAAATACAACGTTTTTTAACTGATAAATTTCCAATTAGTGATATTTCAGTTAGAACTCTCAGTTCAGCTGGATCAGCAATCGGAGAAATTATAGAACTAGACACTCAGGAAAGATCAGAAATTGATTCTGTGATTGCTGTTCTTAAGGATAGATTGGATTTGTCTAATGACTCTTACAGTATTGAAATAGTTGGTTCGGCTTTGGGGAAAGGTTTTTTCATTCAATCTTTAATTGCGCTATTAATTGCTTTTGGCTTAATGGGGATTGTAGTTTTTCTTTATTTTAGAAGAGCGGTGACTAGTCTTACAATAATCTTGGCTGCCGCTTCTGATATTATAGTTACATTAGCTATATTTAATCTAACTGGGATTAAACTTAGCTCGGCTGGAGTTGCAGCTTTTCTGATGCTGATTGGTTATTCTGTAGACAGTGATATCCTACTTAGTACCAGGGTCATAAAAAGAAATGATGGTCCAGTAACAGAAAGGGTTTATGGGGCAATGAAAACTGGATTAACTATGAGTGCCACTACTCTTGCCGCTGTTTTAATATCCATGGTTTTTATTCAAAATGATACTATTAAGCAGATTATGGTAATTTTATTTATTGGACTGTTAGTAGACTTAATTATGACTTACATTCAGAATGTTGGCATCCTGCGGTGGGAGTTGGAGCATAAACAAAAATGAAAGACAAACTTAAGGGAATATTTGTTCAATGGAGAGTATTATTGCTCTTAACATTAGTTGTTTTAGCTTTAATATCCATCCAGCCGCAGTTATTTGGAAATGAGGGTGTAGTTATTAGAAATGTGGTAGTCAATTCTTCTGCTTCTAATGGAGGAATTGAAAACCCGTCGGCTAGACTGACACCGCTAGCTAAAGAAAGAATA
>Ga0209542_10009641_pt1 | contig 17654 bp, 16 predicted proteins | sample RifCSPhighO2_01_FD_184028 | JGI IMG/M metagenome (GOLD analysis project Ga0209542, IMG submission 184028) | Soil microbial communities from Rifle, Colorado - Rifle CSP2_plank highO2_0.1 (SPAdes) (version 2) | ecosystem: Environmental > Terrestrial > Deep subsurface > Rock core/Sediment ...
AAAAGCGTTTCTATAATGGTAAACCCGCCCGCTGATTTTTTTTTGTTTTTAAATATTTTTTGCATAACTTAAGGCGTGAGGATTATATTTTGATTTTGCCAATTATTTAAAACATCTATAGTGCTGATAGATGTTTGATACCCAATTTTTGAAACAGTCAAAGTATACGGACCACTTGCTAGATTATTCCAAAATGTTTGACCTGGGGTCTGACACGGGCCGGAATTTGTGCTCTTTGTTTCATTAAATTCACCTTTTTCCAGTTGCACGGTTGCTCCATTTATCGGCAAATCCGCTGAGTCTTTGACCGACACTAAAAGGGCCATACCTGTATGAGGTACAGCTACCATTTGTAAAGTTTTGTTTTCATTCGGATTGATAGTAAAGATGGGGGAAAAACTTGTTCCAGACAAATCATATGATATTGATGTAAGTACTGTTTCATAAGTATCTGCTTCCAGATTTTGGATAGTTACATTTCCAGAACTGCCTGTGCTAAAGTTGTGCGTGTCATATTTAAAAATGGAAGGCGCGCCAATAATTTTTGTTCCTGTGAGAGAGAAATCTATATTCGGTAATGCTACACAAGAAGAATCTACTGTTTGAACAGTAAGAGAACTGACTCTATCTATCAAAAGACTTGTTTGAGTCACTTGTTGGACAACAACTGTAGCATCAGGTGAAATTGGGTCTGTTCCAGCTGCTCCCCCGATAGGATATGTCTGATCTGTTGAAAATCCTGATTTTGTAGCAATAATATTGTAAGCATTTGTTCCAGGCGGGACATCTACTATCTTTATCCATCCCTCATTGTCGGTTGTTTCCTCTATAATAATATCCGGATTTGTTTGCGTGTTTTCAATATTAACTGAGGCGCCTTGAATAGCTAAACCATCGGAATCAAAAACTCTTATGAATAAGGCTCCGTTAGGAGAAGCAGTTTCGAGAGAATGTGGCGCAACTAAAGTGATAAATTTAAGCGGGGGAAAAATTTTACAATTTGAGCAAGTGATATCCAAATCTGCCAATTTATAATCAGCTGGCGAACTGTCTGAAGGTGTGCCCCCGATAGTGCCGTCAAATGGATCGTCAATATTTCTTATGGTGGTTAAAATATCGAAAGAATAACCATCCCTTGTGATACTTTGATTTCTGGGTATTTCTCCGGTCGGAATTGAATTTGGTATACCTACGTTTTCGTACGGTAAATTGCGGATTATTTCAAATTTTTCATTTACCACAGAAGTGGCGGCAATTTTTGCTTGTGATGCTGATACAGCATCCATCAGTACTCCGAAAGCTTTGTAGGCAGACAATGAAACTAAAACAAACACCGCAGTTCCCACTAATGTTTCAACCAAAGTAAAACCTCTTTTATGAATATTAAAAATCATACCTTGTCCATATTTTAACGCATTATGATATAATTTACCATATGCTAAAAAAGAAAATAGTTATTGGTAATTGGAAGATGAATCCACTTTCTCTGCAAGAAGCGGAAAAATTGTTTAATAATATAGCAAAATCTATTTCTAATATTAAAAAAACGGAAGTTGTGATCTGTCCACCTTTTTTGTATTTGGAAAAGCTGAAAAAAATATCTAGAAAAATATATTTAGGCGCACAAGACGCCTTCGGGCGGGATGAGGGTCCGTTTACTGGAGAAATTTCAGCTCCGATGCTCTATAATATTGGCGTCAGATATGTGATATTGGGCCATTCAGAAAGAAGAATGATGGGTGAAAATAATAGCGAGATAAACAAGAAAATCAAGTCAGCGCTTGTGACTGGGCTTCGGCCAGTATTGTGCGTGGGGGAAAATGTTCGTGATGAAAGCCACGACTATTTTAACTTAGTTAAAAACCAATTGGAAGAATGTCTCTTGGGAGTCTCTAAAAATTCAGTTTCAAAAATAATAATTGCTTATGAACCAATTTGGGCTATTTCCAGCACTCCTGATCGCAAGAATGCTACACCCGATGACTGCCGAGAAATGACCATTTTTATTCGGAGAATTCTTTCTGATAAATTCGGGAAAGAAACGTCTCGCATGAGAATTGTTTACGGGGGTTCTGCCAATGAACGGGATGCAGAAAACTTTTTTAAAAATGGAAGCATAGATGGTCTGCTTCCTGGCCGTGCCAGCTTGGATTCAAAAAAGTTTTCTAAAATCGTTAAAATATGCGAAGCGTCAAACAAATAAAAAATTTAAAAGATAAGAAAGTATTAGTGCGAGTGGATTTTAATGTGCCTATTAAAAATGGAAAAGTTTTTGATGATTTTAAAATTAAAAAAGCTTTACCAACCATTAAGTTTTTACAACGGAAAGGTGCCGAAGTGATTCTAATTTCCCATCTGGGTAAAGATGGAACAGAAAGCATAAAGCCGGTAGCTGATTGTCTTAAAAAATATATCAAAAAAAACATAATCTTGCTAGATAACATCAGAAAATTTCCCGGTGAAGTAAAAAATGATTTAAATTTTGCAAGAAAACTTGCAAAGCTTGGAGATATTTATGTTAATGATGCTTTTTCTGTCTCTCATCGTTCTCATGCTTCTATAGTTTCATTGCCAAAATTTTTACCTAGTTACGCCGGGTTTCAATTAGAAGAAGAAATAAAAAATCTTTCGAAAGTTTTTAAAAAACCCAAACACCCATTTCTTTGTATTACAGGCGGTGCTAAATTTTCTACCAAAATACCCTTAATCCGAAAGTATTTAAGATCGGCAGATTATGTTTTTGTCGGTGGAGCATTATCCAATAATTTTTTGAAGGCCCAAGGGTACGAAATAGGAAAATCTCTGGTTAATAATACAAATTATAATTTCAAAGAAATTCTCAAAAACAGAAAACTGATTTTGCCAGAAGATATTGTTGTAAAATCCGGAAATAGATTAATTAACAAAAGAATAGATAAAATTAAAAAAGACGAAATTATTTTGGATATTGGGAGTAAAACAACAAAAAACCTAGCACAATTGGTTGAAAAATCAAAATTTATTCTTTGGAATGGACCGTTGGGTAAATATGAATCTAGCGGCGCAAGATCGACTGAAAAAATATTAAGATTAGTCGCGAACTCAAAAATCGAAAGCATTATCGGTGGAGGAGATATTGTTGCTCTAGTCTCTCAAATGAAAATAGAAAATGAATTTTCTTTTGTATCTACTGGCGGTGGGGCGATGCTGGATTTCCTGGCTAATGGGACATTGCCCGGCATTAAAGCGCTTGGGTAATTTTCTTTATTATTTTTTTAACTTCTCCTTCTTTGTATTTTTTCGTTGGCCAATGTGATAAATTGTCGTTTATGAATCTTGGTATAACATGAATATGAGAATGAAAAATAATTTGTCCTGCAGCTTCTCCGTTATTTGTTGTTATGTTAGTTCCGTCTGACCCGATTTTTTTTAAAGCGATACCTATCTTTTTCGCAATTTTTATAAGATGGGTAGCTATATTTTCAGGCAAATCATAAATATTTTGGAAATGTTCTTTGGGAATGACCAAAGCATGTCCTAGGTTGACTGGATTAATATCCAAAAAAGCGAGAGATATTTCATCTTCATAGATTTTGTCACACGGAATTTCTCCTTTTGAAATTTTACAAAAAATGCAATCCTGCATGCGAATATTATATCAAATTATGTTAAAATTTGCTTTATGCATCAGTATTCTGAATTATTAAGAACGATTTTAGAAAAAAGAGGTATAAAAACCATAGCTGAAGCTGATATTTTTTTAAATCCAAAATATGAGCGGGATTTCCATAATCCTTTCTTGATGAAAGATATGGAAAAAGCTTGTGTCCGAATTTTTGAAGCGATAGAAGCGAAAGAGAAAATAATTGTCTATGCGGATTATGACTGTGATGGAATTCCCGGGGCGGTTATTTTGAACGATTTATTTTCCATCATAAGTAAGTCTATCTCGGACGGGAAAAAGATTCCGTATAAAAATCTTGAGATTTATATTCCAGGAAGAAATTCTGAAGGTTATGGACTTAATCTTCCGGCTATAAAACAATTTGCTAAAAAAGGGGTGAAACTTTTAATAACTATTGATCTTGGCATTACGGCGGTTTCTGAAATTGCGCAGGCGGAAGTGGACGGAATTGATATAATTATTACAGACCATCATTTGCCCCATACGACTCTTCCTCGCGCTTATGCGATTTTAAATCCTAAAGTAGATGCTTATCCTGAGAAAATGCTCTGTGGCGCAGGGGTGGTATTCAAATTAGTGCAAGGATTCGTAAAAAAATACGGAGAATTCTATAAAATAAATACAGGTTGGGAAAAATGGTTGCTAGATATGGCAGGTTTGGCTACACTTTCAGACCTTGTGCCCCTTCTGGGAGAAAATAGGGCTATGGCGTATTTCGGGATGAAAGTTTTAAAGAAATCTCCTCGTCCTGGTTTGCAGAAACTTCTGGCTAAAATGAAAATTGAACAAAAATATTTAACCGAAGACGATATTGGTTTTATGGTAGTGCCCAGACTAAATGCGGCGTCGCGGATGGATGATCCGATGAAAGCGTATGAACTTCTTTCCACAAAAGATGAAGTGAAAGCGGGAGTTATTACAAGTCATCTGTCAAAAATAAATGATGATAGAAAAACGATGGTTGCCGGTATTATGCGCGAAGTGAATAAAAAATTTGAAAAACGCGAAATGAGGGAAGTAATAGTGATAGGTAATCCACAATGGCGAGTGGGAGTGTTGGGCCTGGTAGCAAGTAAGATATCGGATGAATACAAAAAACCTGTTTTTGTTTGGGGTAAAGATGAAAATGACTTTATAAAAGGTTCCTGTCGGTCAGATGGTTCAGTGTCTGTGGTTGAACTTATGACTGAAACTCGTGAATTTTTTATGGAATTTGGCGGACATGAATTTGCCGGTGGTTTTACAGTTCAGAACGAAAAAATTCATTTTCTAGAAGAAGCTCTGTCTATTTCTTTTAGTAAAGTAAAACGCGATAAAATAGAAAATGAGATAATTTATAATATCAAGTCTGATTTAAGTATGGTAAATATAAAAAATTGGAAAGAAATAGAAAAACTTGCTCCTTTTGGATTGGCTAATCCTAAGCCGATTTTTCTTTTTGAGAATGTAGAAGTGGAAAACATCAAAAAATTTGGCAAAAATGGCTCTGGGGAGCATTTGGAAATTACTTTTTCCGATACAAGCAAAAATAAAGTTAAGGCAATTTCTTTTTTCTCGAATAATGAATCTTTCAAGGTTTCGCTAGCTGAAGAAAAAAAAGTAAATCTACTGGCTACATTCGATCTATCCAGATTCCGAGGTAGGGAGGAGTTGCGTCTGCGCATAGAAGATATTTTTTAACACTTGGGAGCTCGGCTCCCAAGTCAAGTAAATTGGTAAATTTTATTACTTATTGTTTGAATCAGAATCATTATCATTTTATACTTGAACCTCTTGTAGATGATGGAATACAAAAATTTATGCATAAGTTATCGACTGGGTATACGAATTATTTTAATGAGAAATATAAACGCAATGGATCGTTATTCCAAGGTAAGTATAAAGCCGTACATATAAATTCAGATGAATACCTTTTACATTTAAGTGTATATGTGAATTTAAATTACAAAGTACATAGAAGTTTGAATAAGAAATGGATGGAAAATTTACCTATATCAAGTTTTGATGAATATATTGGAAAAACAGAGAAGATTTTTTGTGTTAAAGATATTGTTTTAGAACAATTTTCTAATTCAAAAGAATACAGAAATTTTTGTGAATCAGTTTTGCTTGATATTTTAGAAAGAAAGAAGAACGAAAAAGAACTGAAAAATATGTTATTAGAATGATCACTTGGGAGCTCGGCTCCCAAGTAAAAAAATTAGCTAGTGTTTATATATTTTGATATACTTTTATTATGGAATCGAAAACAAGAATTGCTGGAATTATAATCCAGGGTGGAAAAATTTTAATGTTGAAAGGAAAAGGATACAAAGAGCTTTGGACTCCAGGAGGGAAGCTTGAAGAAGGAGAATCTGACGAAGAATGTCTAAGAAGAGAATTAAAAGAAGAACTCGGAGTTGATTTGATTAATTCAAAATTTTTTTAAGAATATTTTGGTGACTATTTTTATAATCCCAATTTAATTTCTAATAATAGAGTATATCTTGCAACCATAAAGGGGAAGGTAAAACCAGATGCAGAAATTGAAGACCTCGTTTGGTTTTCTAAAGAAGATTTTAAAATGAAGAAATACCCAATGATTACAATCACAGAAGAAAAAATTATTCCTGATTTAATAAATACAAAAAATTGGTAGATTTTATGTCAAAAGATAAAATAATTATTTATACAGATGGAGCGGCAAGAGGGAATCCTGGACCGGCTGGGTGGGGAACAATTTTAATTGACAGAAAGAAAATTCTTGAAATGGGTGGAGCGTCCAAGCATGCCACTAATAATCAAATGGAGCTTATCGCGCCCATTGAAACGCTAAAATATTTGAAAAAGATAAAAACAAAGATACCGGTGGAGATTTTTTCAGATTCGAAATATGTGGTTTTGGGTATTACTGAGTGGATTTTTAATTGGCAGAAAAAAAATTGGAAAAATGCTGCAAAAAAACCAGTTTTGAATAAAGAACTTTGGCAAGAGCTTTATAAACTTTCTCAGCAGTTTAAAATCAAATGGATTTATGTAGAAGGCCATAATGGCGATAAATATAATGAACGGGCAGACGAAATAGCTACTAGTTTTGCGGATAGTAATAGAATAGAACTTAAAAACGGGAAATGATTTTTTATAATTTTTAAATGCAGAACATAATTTTTTATGTATTTTGTTTCGGTTTTATAATGGGAGTGCTTTTGCGCTCATTTATTTTTGTAAATTTATATCTAGCTATTTTGTTTGGAGTAGTTGCTTTTGCCATTATCTTGTTTCATGTTTTTGTTTTAAACCCGCCCGAACGATTGGTGCCGTCCAGTCGGGCGGGAAATAAGTGGGGGATAGTTACTGGAATATTTATTCTGGCTTTTTCTCTCGGTGTTTTAAGATTTCAAATGGCTGATGTTCCAGCACCCAATGTTTTTGAATCACAAGTTGACCAAGAAGTTTCTTTTTCCGGAGAAATTATAGATGAGCCGACTATTACAGAGAATAATCAGAAATTAATTCTAGAGATAAAAATTAATGAAGAAAAAACAGAAATTTTAGCAATAGTTAATCTTGATAAAGATTTTAGATATGGAGACGAAGTAAATGTTGAAGGAATTCTTAAAAAACCAGAGAATTTTATAACAGACAATGGGAGAGAATTCGATTATGTAAATTATTTACGGAAGGATGGGATATTTTATATAATGAGTTATCCGAAAATTGAAATTACCTCGCATGAGAATGGTAACCTTATAAAAAGCGCACTATTTTATGCCAAGGAAAAATTTTTAGATAAAATGAATTTAGCAATTAGAGAACCGGAGTCGTTGCTGATGGGTGGGCTTATCTTAGGAGAAAAATCTTCTTTTAGTGAATCTTTAAGACAAAGTTTTGTTGATACAGGCACTATTCATATAGTAGCGCTTTCCGGATACAATGTTACAATCATTGCTGAATGGATTATGAAAATTTTTTATTCCTTTCCTAAAAACATCGGAATCGGGATTGGAATCTTTTCTATTTTACTTTTTGTCTTAATGACTGGCGGATCTTCTACGGCGGTACGAGCGGGGATTATGGCTAGTTTAGCCTTATTTGCTCGAGTGATAGGCAGAAACTACGATGTAGCGCGAGCTTTGGTCTTAACGGGAGTCGTTATGGTTTTGGTTAATCCTCTAATTTTAGTTTTTGACGTTTCTTTCCAGCTTTCTTTTATTGCTACAGTTGCTGTGATTTTTTTTACACCTAAAATTGAAAAATATTTTTTGTGGATTACACCTCGCTTTAAATTAAGAGATGTCATTTCAGTTACATGTGCGGCTTATATTTTTGTTTTACCTTTTATTCTTTACAAAATGGGGAATCTTTCTTTAGTGGCCTTGCCGGCTAATGCCTTGATTTTGCCTTTTATTCCATTTACTATGATTTTGGGTTTTCTAACAGGTTTCGCAGGAGTTATCTGGTATGTTTTGGCAGTTCCGCTAGGTCTTATTTCACAATTTTTTCTCCACTATGAGCTTTCTGTTATAAGTTTTTTTTCAAATGTTCCATATGCTGCATTGTCCATACCTAATTTTCCATTTATTTTTACACTATTAATTTATATCTATTTCATTTACAGACTTTTTGGCAAAAGTATAAAAAGCTTTTTTTGACTTATTTTGCTTCAATAAAATTTTTCTCAACCACTTCCCAGTTAAGATTCTCAAAAAAAGCTTCGATATATTTTTTCTTATCTGCCGGAACATAATCAAAAAGATAAGCATGTTCCCACATATCCAAAGCTACAATTGGCGTGCAATCCTGAAGCTGACCTAAATGTTGTTCATCAACCCAAGCATTCAATAATCTTTTTCCTTTCTTATCATAATAAAGCATTGCCCAACCAATACCCCTGGTTGTCGCGATTGCTTTGAATAATGCAAGCCACTTTTCAAATGAACCCCATTCTGAAACGAAAGCCTTTTTAAACTCACTATTTTCTTTTAGGGTATTTGCGTTGCCGGATAATGAATCAAAATAAATCTCGTGATTTCTTATACCGTTGTATTCGAACCCAAATCTTTTTTGCAGACCACTTAAAATACCCATATTTGCTTCTGCGTTTTCTGACAGCTCTTTTATTTTTTCAAGCACAAGATTGGCCTGATTTACATATCCGGCATAAAGTTTTAAATGTTCCTCTATATTTTTAGCCGATATCCCTTTTAATTCTTGTATGTTAAAAATTTTTGGTGTGAATGTTTGCATGTTAGTATTATAACATGTTTCAAAATTGTAAAAAATATTGGCTGTTTTTCTCCGCCTTTTTGCTTTTGGTGGCAGATATTTTTATTTTTTATCTTGCTTGGCAAAATTATCACAGAGATTTTACTTTTGCTATGTTAGATATCGGGCAAGGAGATACCCTTTTTATTGAATCTCCGACTGGAACGCAAATATTAATTGATAGCGGACCGCCTAGAAAAATTTTAAATCAACTTTCTCAAATAATGTCTCCTTTTGACAGAAAAATAGACGCATTTATTATTACCAACCCGGATCAAGATCACATCGGTGGTTTTCTGGATGTTTTAAAGATTTATCAAGTGGATGAAGTATTTGAACCGGGAACCTTAACCGATTCTAAGGTGTATCAAAATTTAAAAGACGAATTAAGGAAAAAAAATATTCCAAGTATCTTAGCAAAAAAAGGAATGAGATTAGATCTAGGTGGTGGAGTATTTATTCAAATTTTATTTCCTGATCAGGATGTGTCTTTTTGGTCCACAAATGACGGATCAATAGTGGCTAAACTTTTTTATGGCAATACTTCTATAATGCTCACCGGAGACGCAACAATTAAAACAGAAAAGATAATTCTTGAAGAAAATTCTATAGCGCAACTAAATAGCGATATTCTAAAAGTTGGGCATCATGGCTCGCGCACTTCTACTTCCCCGGAATTTGTAAAGGCTATTTCTCCCACCTATGCGTTTATTTCAGATGGAAAAGATAATAAGTATGGTCATCCACATCAAGAAACATTAGATGTTCTTTCTTTGTTTGGTGCAAAAATTTTTAGGACCGACTTATTGGGAACAATAATTATGAAATGTGCTAGAATAAATGAATGCGTGATAAACAAGTAGAAAAGCTAATAAAGGCAGAAGATAAAAGACAAAAAGATGTTGTTAATCTTATTGCATCAGAAAATTATGTTTCAGATAATGTTTTAAAAGCTCTAGGATCTGTACTTACAAATAAATATGCAGAAGGGTATCCAGGCAGGCGATACTATGGCGGAAATACTATTATTGATAAAGTAGAAAATCTTTGCAAAGAACGCGCTTTAAAACTTTTTAAATTAAAACCCGAAGAATGGCATGTAAATGTGCAACTCCTTTCCGGTTCTCCAGCTAATTTTGCTTTATATTCAGCCTTGGTTCCAATCGGTGGAAAAATTATGGGAATGAAATTAACTTCCGGCGGGCATTTGACTCACGGGCATCCAGCTTCTATGACCGGCAAACTCTGGAAGCCGATTCAATTTGAAGTTGATCCAAAAACTGAAGTTATCGATTATAAAAAATTAAAACTGATTGCCATAGCAGAAAAACCGGATATTATTGTGGCTGGTTTTACCGCTTATCCGAGATTTGTTGATTTTAAAAAATTTAGAGAAGTGGCAAATGCATGTGGGGCTATTCTGCATGTAGATATGTCGCATTTTGCCGGATTAGTAGCAGGAGGAGTGTATCCATCGCCATTTTTATATGCCGATTCTGTTATGACCACTACACATAAAAGTCTTCGCGGTCCGAGGCACGCAATTTTGTTTGTAAAAGAAGATGCAAGAGAATTTGATAAAAAATTAGATAAGATGATAATTCCCGGACTCTTTGGTGGACCGCATGAAAACAATATTGCAGCTGCAGCTATCGCTCTTCAAGAAGCAAGCACTTCTCAATTTAAAAAATATGTGAAACAAGTTGTAAAAAATGCCAAAATTTTAGCACGAGAGCTTCAAAAACTTGGTTGGCATATTGTTTCTGGTGGTACGGATTCACATTTGATTCTTATGGATACATGGATGAATGGAAAAGGTATTTCAGGTAAAGAAGCAAGTGATAAATTAGAAAAAGAAAAGATTATTGTAAATATGAATACTGTTCCGGGCGATACTCGTTCCGTAATGGATCCTTCCGGTATTCGTCTCGGTACTTGTGCAGAAACTACCCGCGGGAAAAAGGAAAAAGATTTTATTAAAATTGCTCAGAAGATCGATAAAATTTTGAGAAATAAATAATATGAAGAGGAAGGGAAAATTAATTGTGATAGATGGTATAGATGGAAGTGGCAAAGCGACCCAAGTGGAACTTTTAGCAAAAAGATTAAAAAAAGAAGGAAAAACTGTAAAAATAGTTGATTTTCCAGAATACTATAAAAATTTCTTTGGAGCTTTTATTGGACACTGTTTAAGTGAACAGTATTATAAATTTTTAAATGTTCATCCAAAAATCGCATCAGTATTGTATGCAGCAGACCGCTGGGAGTCTAGTGAAGAATTGAGAAATTGGCTGGGGGAAGGATACATTGTTATTGCTAATCGTTATGTTTCAGCTAACCAAATTCATCAAGCGGGGAAAATCAAAAGCGCAAAAAAAAGGAACGATTTTATGAAATGGCTGGAAAAAATGGAATATGAAGTTTTTAAAGTTTCAAGACCAGATTTAACTTTTTATTTAGATTTGCCCACAAAAATTGTTCTTCAGCTTCTGAAAGACCGTGAAAGTAGTAAAATGAAGAGAGCTTATTTAAAAAAGAAAAAAGATGTACATGAAACAGATGTAAATTTTTTAATAAATTCTCGTAAGAGTGCACTAAAGCTCATAAAAGAAATTCCTAATTTTATAAAAATTGAATGTGCGCCGGAAGGAAAAATTTTATCTCGTGAAATGATTCATGGAGAAGTTTATAAAAAAGTGAAAAAAGTTTTAATAAAAAAATAGAATGAAAATAAAAATTAAAAAGTTAAAAAAAGATGCAAAATTACCAAAATATCACCATCCGGGAGATATTGGAATGGATTTATATGCTATGGAAACAATAACGATTCCACCTATGGGGCATTATCGTTTTTGGCATGGTTTTGCGCTAGAATTTCCAGAAGGATACGGAGCAATTATTATGGATAAAGGAGGTATCTCAAAAGCAGGACTTCATCATATGGGTGGTGTTTTTGATGCCGGATATCGTGGTGAATATAATACTTTGCTAGTGAATTTATCCGATAAGTCTTATACTTTTGAGGAGGGCGATAAAGTTTCTCAGCTTATAATTACACCTGTAGAGATTGTAGAGTTGGAGGAGACTAATACATTAAGTGAATCGGTTCGTGGAGAAGGAATGTTTGGTTCAACTGGTAAAAAATAGAATGAATATAAAAGAAAAAATTGAAGATTTGACAAAAAATACTCTCAAGAGTTTGAATATTGAAGTTAAAAATGTTTCTCTTGAACATCCTGCGGATTTAGAAATGGGGGATTTTTCCACAAATGTAGCGATGGTTCTAGCGAAAAAAAATAAGATTAATCCGAAAGAACTTGCTGAAAAAATAGTTAAAAAATTGAACAAAAATCTACCGACAGAGGTTTTAAAAATTCAAATAGCTGGAACGGGATTTATAAATTTTTTTTTATCCAAAGAATTTTTTGTCGATTCTATAAAAGAAATTTTAGAAAATAAAAATTTTGGACGAAATAATATTTTTAAAGGAAAAAAAGTAATGGTGGAATATACCCAGCCAAATCCTTTCAAGCCTTTTCACATTGGACATTTAATGAGTAATACTATAGGAGAGTCTATTTCTCGCATTATAGAATTTTCTGGGGCAAAAATGGTCCGTGCCAATTATCAAGGTGATATTGGTCCGCATGTAGCCAAAGCTATTTATGAGCTTTTAAAATCAGGTTTGCCTGAAGAAGATAAATCAGTTTCCGAGAAGGCTCGTTATATTGGAAATCTTTATACTAAAGGAAATGATGCTTATGAAACTGACGAAAAAGCTAAAAAAGAAATTGAAGAAATAAATAAAAAAGTTTATGATAAAAGCGATAAAAAAATAAATGAGATTTATGATTGGGGTAGAAGGATAACTCTTGAAGCGTTTGAAGAAATCTACAAAGTTCTTGGCACCAGTTTTAATTATTATTTTTTTGAAAGCATCGTGGCTCCGATTGGGGAAAAGATTGTTTCCTCATCTGATGTATTTGAAAAGAGCGACGGCGCAATGGTTTTTCGTGCAGAAAAATATGACTCCAAACTTCATACCAGAGTATTTATCACTTCGCAGGGCTTGCCCACTTATGAGACCAAAGAATTGGGACTCACTAAAATGAAATTTGAGAAAGAAAATTTAGACCTATCAGTGGTGATAACAGCTCACGAACAAGAAGAATATATGAAAGTAGTTAGTAAGGCGCTTGAAATAATAAGCCCTGAATTTGCTTCTAAAATGAAGCACGTTGTTCATGGTATGATGCGCCTGGCCTCCGGCAAAATGTCTTCTCGTAAAGGAAATGTTATCACCGGGGAATCTCTGATTTTGGAATCTTGCGCTGAAATTTTGAAAAAAATAGAAGATCGAAATTTTACAGAAGAAGAAAAAAAGCAAATTAGTAAAGAAGTTGGAGTTTCCGCTTTGAAATATTCAATCTTGAAACAAAATATTGGCGGTAATATTGTTTACGATTTTGAAAAATCTATTTCTTTCGAAGGAGATTCTGGGCCGTACTTGCAATATTCTTTTGCTCGAGCCAATTCTGTTTTGGAGAAAGCAAAAAAAGAAAATATTTTACCTGGTTTTATGTTAGATGATTCTACTCCAACGGAAGTTGAAAAATTATTATATAGATTTCCCGAAATTGTACTTAGGTCAGCCCAAGAATTTGAACCGCATTATATTGCCAATTATTTGATAGATATCGCTCGCGCTTATAATACTTATTATGGTAATACAAAAATTATAGACAAAAATGATTCAACTTCATCTTACAAAGTAGCTCTTACTTTAGCTTTTTCTCTTGTCATAAAAAATGGGCTGTATCTCTTAGGTATAAAAGCTCCAGAAAGGATGTAAAAATAAAAATTTTATGTTAGAATCAGTTAATAATGGCTGAAAATGAGACAAATCCTTCGATTTCGCTCGGGACAGGTAATAAATCAGAATCAGCGCTTCGGGAAGAGCGCGTTTTAGAGTTCTGGAAAACTAACGATATTTTTAAAAAATCTCTAGAAAAATTTTCACCAAAAGGGGAGTTTATTTTTTATGAAGGTCCTCCCACTGCCAATGGCAAGCCGGGCATCCATCATCTTGAAGCGCGAGCATTTAAAGATACTATTCCGAGATATAAAACAATGCGAGGTTTTCATGTTCGTCGCAAAAGCGGTTGGGATACTCATGGTTTGCCAGTGGAACTTCAAGTGGAAAGAAAACTTAATTTAGACTCAAAAATTGCCATTGAGAAATACGGTATTGCGAAATTCAATCGGCAATGCAGAGAAAGTGTCTGGAAGTATGTTGATAATTGGAATAAATTTACAGAACGGGTCGGTTATTTCGTGGATCAAGAAAATCCTTATGTTACTTATCACAATACTTATATTGAATCTGTTTGGAATATTTTAAAGAAAGTAAACGAACAAAATTTACTCTATAAAGATTATAAAGTGGTGCCCTGGTGTCCACGATGTGGCACAGTGCTTTCTTCTCATGAGTTGGCTCAAGGTTATGAAGATATAAAAGATTTGTCGATAACTGTAAAATTTAAAATCAAAGGGCAAGGGAATACTTATGTTCTTGCTTGGACGACTACTCCTTGGACGCTTCCCGGGAATGTGGCGCTAGCAGTGGGTGAAGGAATTGAATACGTAAAAATTGAAATTCTCGGCGGGAAAAGGCCAGACCTTGAGAATTCAAAAAGGTCTGGCCTTGAGGAGCCGAAATTTTTAATCCTTGCAAAAGAAAGACTTTCTGTAATAGATGGAGAATATAAAATAATAGAAGAAATAAAAAGCAAAGATTTGACTGGTTTAGAATATGAGCCACTTTACCCATTTCTTCAAAATAATATTTCCGAAAGCGAAAAACCAAAATTAGAGAAAGCGTATAAAATTTATCCTGCGAATTTTGTGGCCACAGAAGACGGTACGGGAGTGGTACATACGGCTGTAATGTATGGCCAGGATGATTTTGTATTGGGAACGCAAATTGGATTGCCCAAACACCACTTAGTTGGACTAGACGGGAAATTTCTAGTGGGTACAGGATTTTTGGAAAGCAGATTTGTCAGGGAAGAAGACGTGGCTGTTGATATTGTAAAAGATTTAGCCCAGAGAGGATTATTGTTGAAAAAAGAAAAATATCAACACTCGTATCCGCACTGTTGGCGCTGTAAGACTGCCCTTATTTATTATGCTCGTGATTCTTGGTATATCAAAATGTCCGATTCGAGAATCAAGAACAAAATGATTAAAGAAAATAAAGAAATAAATTGGGAACCAGCTCATATTCGCGATGGTCGTTTTGGAGAGTGGTTGAAAGATATTAAAGATTGGGCCATATCTCGTGAACGATATTGGGGAACTCCGCTTCCGGTTTGGATTTGTGAATCTTGCAAAAAAATTGAAGTGCTTGGAAGCGTAGAAGAAATAAAAGAAAAAACAAAAAAATCTGGAAATAAATATTTCGTAATGAGACATGGCGAAGCGGAGAATAATGTTCTTAAAGTTTGTTCAAGCGCGCCAGATAATATTCATCGTCTTACAGAAAAAGGCAGAAAGCAAGTTGCTGAAGCAGTGAAATCTTTGGTTGATAAAAATATTGATATGATTTTCGCCTCTTCATTTTTGCGTACCGAAGAAACTACAAATATAATCAAAGAAGTAATAAATTTTCCTTCGCAAAATATAAAAATAGATTCACGTCTGGTTGAATTAAATGATGGAATTTTCGCTGATGGCCCTATCCAAAAAGTTCATGATTTTTTTAAAGACAATAATTTAAGTAAATATGACGGGGCACCTGAAGGTGGTGAAAGCTTGATTGATGTTAAAAAAAGAGTGGGCGAATTTATCTATGAAACCGACCGGAAATATCAAAATAAAAATATATTGATTATTACCCACGAAGATACAGTGTGGGCATTATTTTCTGCCATTAATGGCTTGGACAAAGAGGAAACAATGGATGATATAAAAAACAACTTTTTGCTTAAAAACGCTGAAATAAAAGAATTTAATTTTATTCCACTTCCACACAATGAAAATTATGAACTTGATTTACACAAACCTTATATTGATGAAGTTAATCTTGTGTGTGACTGTGGTGGTAATTTGATACGTGTCAAGGAAGTGATGGATGTTTGGTTTGATTCCGGGGCTATGCCATTTGCCCAGGACCATTATCCATTTGACCCCGAAGGAAAGCAAGCTTTCTACAGGGCAGGAAATAAAAAATTACAGAAACTTTTATACCCCGCTGATTTCATCTGTGAAGCGATTGATCAAACTCGTGGTTGGTTTTATACCTTGCATGCCGTAGGTGTATTGATGGGCCGTGGCAAAGCTTTTAAGAATGTTATTTGTCTTGGGCACTTGCTTGATGCTTCTGGCAAAAAGATGTCCAAATCCCTTGGTAATATCATTGATCCTTGGACTATGATGGAAAAATATGGAGTAGATACACTTCGACTTTGGATGTATTCGGTTAATCAGCCTGGCGAGTCTAAAAATTTTGACGAAAAAACAGTGCTGGAACTTCATCGTCAAGTATTCGGGTTGCTTTATAATATATTGGCGTTTTATGAATTGTATCGTGACAAAAAAATAGAAAAAAACAATCAGCCAAACCCAGACAATATTCTTAACCAATGGATTTTAGCTAAATTGGATGAATTGATAAAATTAACAACAGAAAATCTTGATAATTATAGATTACTTGAACCAACCAGAGCCATTCGTAATTTTATTGGGGATCTTTCCACTTGGTATTTACGTCGTTCACGAGACAGAATAAAGAATGGTGACGAAGAAGCAAAACAGATTTTATATTTTGTGTTAAAAACCCTAGCTAAAATAATGGCCCCATTTGCCCCTTTTGCCGCGGAAGACATTTGGTTGAAATTAAAAAATAAAGGAGACAAAGAGAGTGTGCATTTAGCAGAATGGCCGAAGGCCGGAAAAAGGTCAGATCTTTTTGGATTCTTAAGGTCCGACCTTAGAGAGGCTAAAAAAATTCTTACGGACATGGAAATAGTTAGAAAAATTGTAACCCTTGGTTTGGAAGCTAGGCAGAAAGCGGGAATAAAAGTTCGTCAACCACTCGCCTTGTTGAAGTTAAAAGTAGAAAGTGGTAAGTTATCAGGTAAATATCTTGATTTAATTAAAGATGAAATAAATGTGAAAGAAATAATATTAGAAAAAAGGTCGGAACTTAAATCTTCAGAAAGGCCCGATCTTGGTGAAATTTTGCTTGACACAAAAATAACCCCAGAATTGAAACTGGAAGGAAACTATCGTGAATTGGTTAGGGCTGTACAAGATATGCGCAAAAAAATGGGGCTTACGCCAAATGATGTAATTTCTTTGGTAATTGAAACGAACGATATAGGTAAAAAATTGATTCAAAAGTTTGAAGTTGAATTGTTGAAAATAGTCCTTGCTTCAAAAATAGAATTCAAGGAAAATGACGGAGAGGAAACAAAAATTGATGAATTAGTATTTAAAATAAAAATAAAGAAATAAAAAAGAGAAATTCTAATGCATCACATTTATCACACAGAGGGAATAATATTAGGGAACGGAAATTTAGGAGAAACCGGAAAATATTACTCCATTTTTACTCGTGATTTAGGAATGATTCATGCTTCCGCTCAGGGAGTGCGAAAAATGTCCTCAAAATTGCGTTTTGTTTTGCAGGATTTTTCATATCTAAAAATTGATTTAGTGAAAGGAAAAGATTTTTGGCGAATTA
>Ga0209542_10009642_pt1 | contig 17653 bp, 13 predicted proteins | sample RifCSPhighO2_01_FD_184028 | JGI IMG/M metagenome (GOLD analysis project Ga0209542, IMG submission 184028) | Soil microbial communities from Rifle, Colorado - Rifle CSP2_plank highO2_0.1 (SPAdes) (version 2) | ecosystem: Environmental > Terrestrial > Deep subsurface > Rock core/Sediment ...
CAAACATCCCCGTCTGGCGCATAATCGCGTCAGTGAGTGTTGTCTTGCCGTGGTCCACGTGTGCGATAATCGCAATGTTACGAATGCTAGAATACATAGACGCGCACTATACCTATGATTTGCCCATTTTGCAAGGGTTTTCATCTTTCACTCATGATGTCCGCACAAGAAAAATACATAAACCCACATGGATTTATGTATTAATCAATTTAAGGCACTACGCGTAACTTTTGTCATCCTGGAAGGAGGAGGTGAATTGATACGAAGTGTCAAGAGAAGCTACCCTGGGGTATCCAGGCGCTAGAGCAAAGAGACTCGACCTTACCCTCAAAGAACAGTAAAGACTACTACTTCTTCACCACAGCCTTCTTGGACGCAACCTTCTTCGCCGGCTTCTTTTCAGCAGCTGTCTTCTTTGCAACTTTCTTTGCCTTTGGTGCAACTGTTTCTTCTGCGACAACTTCTGCCACAACAGGCTGAACAGCCTCCTTCTGCGCCGCAGTCAACTTCTCAACAGCAGCAATAAGCGTATCGAGTTTCGCAAGCACAACAGAAAGGTCAACTTTCGGTGCCTCCTTATATGCTGGCTTCGCCGCATCGCGATACGTGCTTCGTGACTCGAAATTGCTTCGAGTATCTTCTGAAGCGCCACGCTTCTCACCAAAACAATCCGAACAGAAAACTGGGCGATCGCCAGACGGACGAAACGGTACTTCACACTGCTTCTGACAATCAGCACAGGTTGCTTTGAATACTTCAGACTTGCGGTCGTCGCCGAAGCTACTACGGTTTCCACCATAACTTGGACGATTACCGCCACCAAAACTCGGACGATTCCCACCACTGAAGCCGCCACGTCCGCGATCAAAACCTCCCCCTCGTTTGTCGCTGCCGAAGCTTCCTCGTGAGCCAAAACTCTTGTTGTCTTTAAAATTTTTCATATAGTAGTGTGTACACTACACGTTTTTGGGGAATATGCTAGTTTTTGGCTGGAGAGCGTGCTTCTTTTTCTCCTTGTTTTCTCCTTGAAATATTTTTAAATATCTGTACAATGCGGGGGACATAAACAGCATAATGTTGTTTGTGGGATGGACACTCCTCGTATGGACCCCTTCGCTTACGCTTCGGGAACCATACAGAGTTCATTCATTCGGTTATGTGGGATGCATGCTGCGCTACGCTCCGCATGCGCACGCTCTGCAATTTTCGTAAAAACAAATCTCCCTTGCGGTCGGCTTGTTTTTACGAAAATCACAGAGCGTGCCCCACTAAGCCTATCCTGCGTGGCTTGCCCACGCAACGCTCAACTCATTCCTCTGTAGCTCAGCGGTAGAGCAGTCGACTGTCAAAGGCAGCTTTATGGAGTAATCCATATCGAAAAGAAGGTGAATTGCTGGAAACCCGAACGACTTGTTGTAAAACAAGATCGAGGGCAATCAGCAGCCAAGCCTTGATGCAAATCAAGGAAGGTTCAGAGACTATCTCGAGAGAGAGTACTTGCAATGCAAAGCATTGCCGGGAAGCGCCTTCCTCCAGTTCGTTCACACGAACATCTGGATGATGATATAGTCCATACCACGCGTAATCGTGGAGAATATGTAATCGATTGGTCGCAAGTTCGAATCTTGCCGGAGGAGCAAAAAGAAAAATCAGAACCGAAAGGTTCTGATTTTTTAGTGTGTCGAAACGATTACTCTTTCTCACTATGTTTTGAATGCGGCGCGGAGTGCGTTGAGAATGACGAGAATATCTATACCCTCTTGCAAAAGAGCGCCGGTGACTGGCGGAATATAACCAAAGAAAGCGACCAGCATTGCAAGAGATGAGAGACCAATCCCTACCCAAACACTCTGCGTTGCGACACGCACCGTATGACGTGAAAGCGTGAGCGTTTCAGCGACGGAAGCAACATCACTACCCATGATTGCCACGTCGGCTGCGTCAATTGCAGCGCTGTTCTCGGTACCTGAAAACACCATGCCGACAGATGCGCGTGCGAGAGCTGGCGCATCGTTTAATCCGTCACCAATCATAACAACCGTCTCGGTATTCTTTTTTGCGCCATCAATCAGCGCATACTTCTCTTCTGGAGAGATCCCTGCATGAATTTGTATTGGCAGCGAACCAAAAAGCTTCTGTGCGTTTTCATACGTATCGCCCGTAACCATATGCAATACAAACCCTTTCGCAACAAGCGCACAAAGTACGGCGCGTGCGTCTTCCTTGATGGTGTCAGCAATAATAAAGTACGCATGCACGCCACGCGCTGAGGTAAGCGCAAGCACAATGCTTCCCTGCTCCTGAATATCCTCCGCATGTGCAATAGTGTACACTGCGCCATCCACAGTTCCTGTTATCCCTTCGCCAAGCGTTTCTCGTACTTCTGTTGCGACCGTGAGGTGATTTTCAATCGTCTCATATCGCGCAACAATGGCGCGCGCAAGCGGGTGGAGTGAATGAAACTCTATCGCGGCGGCAATGTGAAGCGCTTCATGTTCGGTCATACCTTGGAAGGTTCGCACTTCAGTGACCTCGGGCGCACCGAGCGTCAGCGTGCCTGTCTTATCAAAGAACAATGTCTTAGCCCGCGCAAGCTGTTCGAGCGCCACCGAACGCTTCACGATAATTTGCGACCGCGCCGCACGCGATATGCCGCCCAAGAATGCAACTGGCGCCGCAATAATAAGCGGGCACGGCGTTGCCACCACAAGCACCGCGAGTGCTCCGGTGAGGCCACCCGTAAAAAAGTATGCTCCCGTAGCAAGCAATAATGCAATGCTGGTAAACGGAATGTTTGCTCGCGCAGAAAGGCGAACAAACGGAGCCTTGTCCTCTCGAGCACGGGCAACAAGATCAACAATACGCGCATACGTTGAAGTGGCGAATGCACCTGAGACGGCAAGCGTAATAGTTTCCCCAACATTGACCACGCCGCTTTTAATAAACGTCTGCGCTGAAACAGTGTGCGGAAGCGATTCACCGGTTAGGTTTGCTTCATTAAAAATTCCCTTCGGTGAAAGAAGTAGCCCATCGAGTGGCACGAGCTCATTGCGTAGCACCATAATATGGGCCCCGGGTACAACCTGCGTAAGCGGCTGCGCCTCTATCGTGCCATCATCGTGCAGTACGCGTGCGTTTTTTGGTAGACGATCAAGGAGCGCGCGAAGCGACTGTGTCGCCTTCCCCTCTGCAAACGCTTCAAGCGCTTCACCGGAAGCAAACATAAGCGCCACAACCGCACCCGCAAGATATTCATGCGCCACAAGACTGACGACAAGTGCAAGAAATGCAATGTAATCAAGCGCATAGTTTTTTGCGCGAATATTTCGAATGCTATCAACAACAATCTTTACGACCCCTATCACGCCTGCGCTCGCAAAAAAGAAAGGCTCGTGATAGACAAAACCAAAAAATCCAAGAAGGATCACTACCGCCGGAAGAAAGAACACGCGCACCATAGTGCCACTAGTATACCAGCACTTGCGGAGTATGCGTAAAAATACACACCAACACCTCCCCATACATTTTCATGAATATACTGCTACCATAGAACAGTATGCAACTACAAAACATAGTAAAACTTGGTGCGGCGATTTGCGTCGCTGAACTTGCTGGAATTATCGGCTCACTGTTTACCATGTCTTCCGTTTCCGGTTGGTATATGGGGCTCGTAAAGCCAGCACTGAATCCGCCGAGCTGGGTATTCGGCCCGGTGTGGACGACGCTCTATGCACTCATGGGTATTGCCGCATTCCTTGTCTGGCGCAGAGGGCTTGCCCGCAGAGAGGTAAAGATTGCGCTTGGTGTATTTCTCGGGCAACTCGTCTTGAACACCTTGTGGTCAATCCTATTTTTTGGGTTGCAACGAATCGACCTTGCACTGATTGACATCGTCTTCCTCTGGCTTGGTATCCTCGCTACAATCATTACCTTTGCGAAACTATCAAAGCCTGCAGCCTGGCTTCTCGTTCCGTATCTTCTTTGGGTCAGTTTCGCAACCTACCTCAACGGGGCATTGTGGATGCTCAACTAATTCCTCTGCACACAGGTTGCAAAATGTCAAAAAACGTATAGGATTCGACTCGGTACCCATTCGGGGCTTTGTCTTGTTCTTCTACCACCACACAAGGAGTTGTCATGAAGAAAATCTCTGTTCGTTCACAATCGCATTACAAACAGGACAACACGCGTGAGGTTGTCATTTCTGGGCTTACCCAAACCGAAGCCGACCAGCTTCTCTGCGCACTCTCCGGCATGTCTTGGTTTGGCGTGAAAGATGGCCGTCTTGAGGTTCACGCAAAGCACCTTCCCTTGCTCGACACGACGCACGATGAGAAGATGCTGCCGTTTTGGCGTGAGCATGCAAACACGCAGGTGCAGGGCGAGCTCGTCGAGAAGGTATTTGAGGAGATGAGCGACGATGTGCTGTACTATCCTCATTTCACCATTCAGAGCCTCTGCGGTTATTACTATTCGCCCGAGAACTACGCATACGAAGCGCAAAAACTTCTCAGCTACGGCTTCGTGCAGATGCGCTCAAAGCGCGCAGAGAACGGCAAGTACTGGGAACACTGGTATCTTCCGGGCGTATTTTTCGCCAAGGGGCACCTCAAGGAAATTGTTGACAGCGTCACCGTCGCGGCACGCTCGTGGGAAGATCCGCACGGTCGACGCAAAGACAAGGAGTGCTTCAAGGCCGTCCTTGAGTTCCTTCGGTGCAATGTCTCCTTCGGTTCGCTCGATGTTTCCATGCAGCGATATGCAATGGCCACCCCTGACTGACGACACTGAATATTTGTTTTACGGACCTCGCGCAGCGAGGTCTTTTTTTTGTGTTGTCTCTTATGGCACTGGCACTTCTTCTGGAGGAGTGTTAACCGTCACGGTTCGAGTGAGTGACTCCGCGCTGTTCCCCGCAGCGTCAGCCACATTGTAGGTGACCGTGTACGTACCTGCGGTGCTTGTGTCCACTTCGCCTACGATGCTCACTGCGCTTGCAATGTCGCCGTCAACGTCGTCGGTCGCGGTTGCCCCTTGCTCGACATATGCCTCGCCGATGGGAAGATTTATTTCGGCATCTCCAATGAGCGAGAGTATTGGCGCTGTCGTATCAGTGACATTCGATTCAGTTGTCGTTGCAACAACCATGGTGCTTGAGGCGGTGTCCTCTGTTGGTATGGCGCTGGTACCTGTTGTCGTTGCTTGGGTATCGATAGAACCACTACTGCTCGAGTTTGTGTTTGTGCTACTTGGTATGCTCTGCGTTTGAGCAGCCTCAGTGCTGCCAAGTGCAGTATTGAGCTGCGTGCGTGTGTAACATGTTCTGCCGTCACGGTCGGTGAGGCACAGCTCTTTTGTATCGACGCTTTCGGCAAAGAACGTGCCAATGCCGTTTGCTGCATCTGCGAACCAGGCAATCATGCGGTCGAAGAATTGCCCAAGGAATGTTTTTGTTTCGACACCATCTTCCTGAGCAAGCGTGAGCCCTGCGGTGCTTGATGCAATCGTCGCTATTTCTTGCAGCGCCTTGAGCATTGGTATCGTGAGGCCTCCGTAGCCAACAGATTTGAGTCCCGTCTCAGCATCGGTGTTCACAAGGTGTGGGAAAATATCTTCCACTTCTTGCGCAATGAGTCCGTAGCGTGAGCCGCGAACGCCTTCAACGCCATCCCCTACCTGGCTCCTCCAGTCGAAATTTACAGGATTAAGTGCAAGAATACCGCTGAGTGTGCTTTCGATTGTCTGCACATTTGTTTTGAGTCGCGCATCGGAGGTACATGTCCAAAGACTAAGGGTTGGGTCAATCTCACAATAGCCATCGCTATCCTGGAAACGCACGGGTGACCCGCTCGTAGATCTTTGTACATGCAATTTTTGTGCTGGTGATGAGGTACCAATACCAACATTCATTCCTGTTTCATTATAAAATATGCCCGATGCATTCGTCGACCAGTAACCCGCGAATTGTTGCGCGCCACCAAGTCCTGACGATAAGTTAATTATTTTTACGTCTGTAGTACTGGTAAGATCAGTCGCATTCCCCTTCAAGATAATCGAGGCTCTATGTATTGACCCATCAAGGATATCGAGGTTGACCGCATCAACACCTTCAAACCCTGCTGATTCAGCAGCGGCGAGACTAGCATACAATGTTTGTCCATACAGCACGTGTATCGTCCCACTCACCGGAAAGAAGTATATCTCTTGGCGTGTATACTTGTTACTTGCTACTGTCGACGTTGCAAGTGAACCGCTGCTATAGACTCCTGGTTCGAGCGCGCTCCGCGTATACGTCACCGAACTTCCTTGTATGTGATAGTTGTACGTCGTGATTCCTGTTTGTGCTGCATCGGTATGCACGTTCTCCTGTCCGTACGTGCTTTCAGTATGATATCGATACGAAGTACCTGAAGCTTTGTTTAAGAGCAAGTTTGCACCGTTTGCGGAGAAGGCGTTGCCTGCAATATTCCACGATCCAAACTCGAGCACAAAATCTTGGAATGCCGTCACAATACCCCACGCGGGTCGTTGGTATGATCCAATATTCGTAATCGTGGGGCCGGTGCCCGCCGTCGTCCATATTCTACCAAGTATTGCAGTCGAGCGACGCTCGACAGAATCAAACGAAACATCAGAAACAAATGTTGCGCCGCCAGAACCATCATCTTGCACACCAATCCATTTCGAACGCCCCGTAAGGGTCGGATCAAATGCTGTTTGTGCACTCCAGGTAATCGTATGGATATCGGGATTTAAAGGATTGGAAATGTCTACAATTCGCGCACTTCCTGCAGTTATGTCGAGCTTGGTAGCGTCACCACTATTTATCGATAATGTACCGCCCGTGAGCCACCCCGTCGCGCAACCACACGCAAGAGCTGTCGTTAAGACCTCCTGGCCGTTCCAGTACAATGTGTTGCCAAGGTTATAGAGAGCGGTACTTGTTGCTGATGGTGTCGACGATGCAAGAATAAGACCATTCTGTGAAAGCGTGAGTCCTGATGCAGTCGACGTTGCAAAGGTAAGCGTCCCTGAAAATGTTTTGTCGCCCGCGAAGGTTTGCGTAGTGGTGCTCACGATGCCGTCGGTTGTGCCGTTTGCATACGAAATCTGTGTGGTAGTTGCAACACCGTTTACGGTGCTGGTGAGTGTGTTACCAAGCCAGGAGAGTGCGTTGGTGATGGTGACGGAGCTACTTGTCGTGGAGAGGTTCCCTGAGGCATCAGTGGTGAGGATACCACCAGTAAGTGCGGCAAAGCGTACGCTGTTTGAAGCAATGAGGTGTGCGATGGTGGTAGTAGCGAGCGTCGTGGTGCTCGTGAATGTCTTTTCTCCTGCGAAGGATTGGGTGGTGGTTGAAACAATGCCGTCTGCAGTTGCTGAGGCGTATGGAAGAAATGAAAGGATAGATGACGTACCGACGAGACCGCTGTTTACCGTAAGAATACCCGTGAGACTACCAAGATATAATGTTGACGCCGTTACTCCTGAGAGTGTTGAGGTGCCTGTCACGGTAAGCGTACTTGCAGTCGATGTTGCAAACGTGAGCGTCCCTGAAAATGTTTTGTCGCCCGCGAAGGTTTGCGTAGTGGTGCTCACGATGCCGTCCGTCGTGCCGTTTGCATACGAAATCTGTGCGGTAGTCGCAACGCCGTTGACCGTACTCGTGAGTGTATTGCCGAGCCACGAGAGTGCATTGGTGATGGTGACGGAGCTACTTGTCGTGGAGAGGTTTCCTGAGGCGTCCGTCGTGAGGATGCCGCCAGTAAGCGCAGCGAAACGTACGCTGTTTGAAGCAATGAGGTGTGCGATAGTGGTCGTTGCAAGGGTTGTGGTGCTCGTAAATGTTTTCTCACCAGAAAAGGACTGTGTTGTTGTCGAAACAATACCGTCTGCAGTTGTTGAGGCGTATGGAAGGAGTGACAATATTGACGACGTACTGACGAGACCACTGCTTGCAGTAAGGATACCGGTAAAATTACCGAGATACAGGCGTGCCGCCGACACCCACGCAAGGGTTGATGTTCCTGTAACCGTGAAGTCGCTCAGCGTTGTTGTTGCAAGCGTGGTAGTAGCCGTGAATGTTTTTGCACCCGCAAAAGTTTGTGTGGTAGTGCTCACGATGCCATCCGTCGTGCCGTTTGCATAGGAAATCTGTGTGGTTGTTGCGACACCGTTCACGGTGCTCGTGAGCGTATTGCCGAGCCAGGAGATTGCGTTGGTGGTAAGTGCGGCGAGCGATGTTGTGGCAACGTCTCCTGATGCATTGGTTTGCAGAATTCCCCCAACGAGTGACGAAAACTGCATTCCATTTGCGGCAATGAGGCGGGCTATGGTTGTGGTTGCAAGCGTGGTAGTACCCGTGAATGTTTTGTCACCTGCGAAGGTTTGCGTGCTTGTGGAAACCACACCGCGAGCGGATGCTCCTGCGTTCGGGATATTGAAGGTGTGCACTGAAGTTGACGAGACAATGAGAATATCCGTTCCCGTTGTGCCGATTGCAAATGTTTGCGTGCTGCTTGAAAGACCGTTGAGTGACGTGAGCCCTGTTGCTCCCGCAACCGCAGAACCATTCCAATACAGGACACCGCCGACGTTGTACAGCACCGCCGACGTATCACTTGGCGTGCTTGTTGCGGAAAGCTTGAGCGTATCACGAAAGGTCGCGGGAGTTTGAAATGTTGAGGATGCCGCAGTGCCCGTAATCGGCGCTTGGACGTAGCAGTTTGTATCTGTTGGTGCGCATGCAGGACTGAGCGTTTCTCCTGGTTGATACACAACAGCAGTCACGAGCTGTGGCACAAGAAAAACGCAAAGGAGAACGATGACAAACCTTATGTGATACACACTACTTTTCATTATATTTTCTACAAAAACCCGCACGGGCATCGTGCGGGTTTCGAAAACCTCGTTATGGCTACTTCTATGACTCATTTTTGTGAGCGCGACGCATACTCCTCTCACAACAGAAAGCCCATTCGCGGACACGAACGGGCTTCACAAGCCTCAAACTTTTGTGATAGTGACAGTATACTGCTAAACCAGAAAAAACGAAACCTGCGACACCCCCTCTTCAACAATTAATTGCAACACACTTAAAGATGTGTCATCCTCGGGGCTCATGAAAATAACGGAGCGCAAGCGTAGTATATTTTCAAAGAACCCGGGGATCCAAGGATAAAAAACTTTGTTCCCTACCCATGGATCCCCGGATATGTGAAAACAATACTCCCTACGGTCGTTTGTTTTCAACATTCCGAGGATGACACACCTAGGGGGTTATTGTATTTAATTCTTGAACTTGTGCTCCTCTACTGCGTATCGCGCTCGATTCTGCTTGGCATTTACACTTTCTTTATCATTCTTCTCTTTGCAATGAAGAATGTGGCAAGGAGGACGAGACCAAATATTCCTACCGCTATCCACACCCACGGGAGCCCGCCGCCTGTTGCTGCATTTATAGTGAATGGAATTTCGAAGAAATCTTCGACATCGACATTGTACAAGGTACGCATACGAAGCACGTACTCGCCATCAGGTAGTTCCGCAACATCGGCGAATCGAGTGACGAGCACGCCTTCTGTTTGGATGACGACATTATCTTTTTTGCTGTAGACCTCATTTCCTGAAGCGTCAACAATACTAAAGAATATGTCGACCGGTGTCGGGACGCGACCGAAGGATTCGAACGTTGTTCGCGCTACGAGCTTCTGCACGGAACTAATTGTCCGTCTGTCGATAACAAGACGAATGTCGAAGAGTTCTGAAGGGAGCAGTTCACCCTCAGCGTCAGTAACGCTCTCTTCTGGTGAAGTTGTTGGCTCGGTGGTGAATGGTACTGCGTCGGCAGGGCTTGGCAAAAGTGACGCGGGAGTTGGCTCTCCTGGTGTCGCACCACCGGATGAGCCGCTTGAGCTCTCCGTACTTGTTGTTTCTAGTGCCGGGGGGCGGTAATCTGTTTTTACCGAGCAATTTGTACAACTGAAGGTAAGGGTGCCGATACTCGCACCTGTTGCCTGCCCGGTAAACACGCCCGAACTGTTAATGCTTACCCCCGAGAAGTTAACCCAGCCGAGCGCACTGCTCCACGCATAGCCTGAGAGTGCGCCGCCTGCAGCAACAGATACACCACCATTCGAGGGATTCATGTTCATCCAGCCATAATTAGGTATCCATGCATAGCCGGTGATGCCGCTGTCTTGGATCGTGATCGCGCCGTTTGCTGTGCCAAAATTGACCCACCCGGCTTGGTCGCTCCAGGCAAAACCTTCGTTACCTCCGGTTGTGACCGTGCCTACTGTTTCGCTCGCGGCAGCTCCTGTGGCAAGCAGAAGATATATGCCGACGCAATAAATATATTTTTTCATCATATGGTATACAAAAAGAAGTCCGCACAAAAATAGTGTGGACTTCTTGAATCGCTTCGAGGCCTCTTCTTGTGGTGAGTATACCACACACTCTAAAAAACAAAACGGGGGCACCTGTGAACAGGCACACAAAAACCCGAGAAGTAACTCGGGGTTTGTTTTTGAAATACTAGAGACATTACTGCGCGTCAGACGAAGTAGGTGTCGGGGCTTCTGTCGGTGTTACGCCTGTGGTAACACTCTGGTCGCCTTCATACGAGAGCGGCCCTGCATTGATAACCTTATTACGCTCCTGACTGAAGATGACTGCCTTCATGCTCTTTGGGAAAATGAAGAGCGTGTCGCCGTTTTGCGAGCCCGTAAAGAAGGCTTGCTGTGCGATAAGCGCTGCCGCATCGTCAATCGTATAGAGCACGGGTTCGTCATTAGCGGGAACCGCGTAAATATCGCCAAGCTCATCGAGAAGGTCTTTTGCTTCTTTGGTAGTGCTGCCAATCTGTATATCTGCTGGGCTCGTCGTTCCAGTAGTTATACTTGTACGTTCCCATGGTTTGAAATACGCCGCAGCGCCAACTACCACAACGACAAGTATGCCGAGGAGCGCTTTATTGTTAATGCCACCACGCTTCTTTTGACGCATTGGCTGTGCTTGATGAGGATTTTCGTGCATATGTTTTTATCTAGTTCGTTCTAATATGATAAGTAACGGTTCGAGAACATCAGCAGTTGCCTCACTACAGCTGGTTCTGATGCATATCTAGATTCGAGATCCTTGAAATGTATCCACAGTATACGCCAAGCGTTCTGAAAATGAAAATGGGGACATGGGGAAATCTTCCCCACCTTAGTGCGCAAGTGCGAGAAGCTGCGGCGTAATGCCATATACTTTCCGTAATGTTTTCTTTGCTTCGTGCATCGTTGCACCGGTCGTGAGTACATCGTCGAGTAACATATATACCGTCTCGGGAGCGTCGCCTTTCGGCACCTTCGGCGCAAACCACTGCTTTGCAAACACACCACGCACGTTGTGTTGCCGCTCGGTTTTCCCGAGCGTCGTTTGCGGTGCGGTATCTGCGCGACGAAGCATTCCTCGCGTATGTACCGCCTGCGGCATATGAGGTAATGCTTCCTTCAAAACCATCGCAACCTGATTATACCCACGCGACCGAAGCCGTGCTCCCGAAAGTGGCATAGGAATAATCCTTACCGCCCGCCCAGGATATGTTGCGGTAATATACGCCGCAAGCACTTCCCCTAAGAGTCGCCAGGCTTTCGTATTCCCCGCAAATTTCGCCTCATGAATTACCGCTCGTACCACCGGGTCGTGGAAAGCCATAAGGGTAACAACGCCGTCTTCGTGACATCGAACAGCTAAATGTGACGCAAGCGAGGCAAGTTCACGCACCAGCACATGTTCTTCACTTGGTGGCACAAGCGTATCAGCAAGAAACCACCATATCTGTAGCGCCCTGTTCGCAGCCTTCATATAGATTACACCAAATCTTATCCAGTTCGTCGACGAGCACCATACCTGTCGACGTCCTAGGAAAATTTTGTGGGGAATGCAATGAGTATCGTGCACCTCACACATCATTGTGATTACGTCGCGCGTTGCAACCCGCTCGCAATGACTACCAAAAGTATACACATCTCACATGTCCAAAATATGAAGGAAAGATAAAGAAAAAATAAAATCCAGCATTCATCAATATCCAACGACACTTACGCAAGCCCGATTTCATATGGTGTAATGCTTAAAAAACTAAACGTACATGATTTTATGGAAATAACCACTATACTTCTGTCGCCCTGGTAAATCTTTACCGTACACCTTAAATCCTTGTCATCCTCGGGATGTAGAAAGTAAACGAAACGAAGTGGAGTATTACTTTCACATACCCGGGGATCCAGGCGTTAAAGCAATAGTTTTTAATCCCTGGATCCCCGGGTATTTGAAAGCAATAATCGGACAGACGTCCTCATTTGCTTTCTAAATCCCGAGGATGACAGACCATTTTGTGTAATGTAGTGGACACAAAAAATCCCTTGTTGGGGATTTTTTGTTTGTTGTTACTTTACCTCTACACGAGCAACCTCTGCGCCGATTTCGGTCATCTGCCCGAAGACGGTTACTTCTTTTGTTTCAAAGAGGTAGTTTTCATCGCAGGCAACTTCCTTGCCGTCTGCGATACACTTACTTGCATCAGTGAAGATAAGTGGGGTGATACCTACCTGGTTGCCATCTTGGAAGATAAGGTGCCAGAGTTTTGCATCGTATGGTGCAGGAACCTGCTTCAAGAGCGTACCTGCTTGGGTGTAGCTGAATTCGCCTGCCTCTGGTGCAACATCACCCTTGGCACATGCAATGTTTTGAATCTGCCACTGCCCTTCTTTTCCAACAAGGTCAACCACGGCGTAGCCTTCGGTGAGTTCGCCCTTGGTAACTTGCATAATGTACTGCGCTGCGTCTTCGCGCTCGAATACAATTTGTGTGCGCGTCTGTGCTTCGTCGAATGCGCGGCATGCAACAGGGTCAACCTCTGCGGTTACGTTCTCTGCGAGTGTTGCTTTCAAACTTTCTGCAAGTGGCGCACGTGCGAGAAGCTCGCTCGCTGCGACTGTTTTGTCAGCTGCATCCTTGAGTCCTACCCATTCAAGGTAGAAACCAAGTGCTACGTCAATAGATTCGCCAGAAACGCCATTCCACTTTTCAGCGGAGCCGCCATTACGAGTAGCCACAAAGACAGCCCCAAGAACTGTCACGACAATTATCGCAAGGATAATGCCAATCTTTTTATTATCTTTCATATAGGAATAGCCTAACATACTTTAAAGGAAATGGAAGTGCATAACGCCCGACCCTGCTCATCTACAAAAACCATCACATTTACTGAGTGGAGTTTTTTGTTCCATTTCGACATATATACCTGCGGTGATGAGATTGCTGTGTACTCACATATGCAGAATGGATACAGCTTTTTATTTTTGCGCACGCACGTAGCCTACTACGTATGTGCGGAGCTCTCGTCCATTACGAGACGTTGCTCAAAATGTCGTACAGACCGCATATCACCCGAGAAGATACATGACCTATCCTATAGACATTGGCTGATTCAGTTCATTTGCAGCCACTTGTTTCCGTAAGTAATTTTACGGCATAGCCACCCTACTCACCCCTATCGGCTTTCAGGTGCCCTATATCTCCCGGAAAGAGATTCTTCAGGCACACCACAGGTATATAAATCGAAAATCTGGATATATATCATGACGCAGGTTAACCGGTATTCTTTCACTTTACGGAGAGAGCTGTCCACGGTTTTTTGCCTTGACTTCTTGCAGTTAGTTCTGTAGAATATGAGCATGTACTCGCGAGGCGTCAGCCTCTATCGACATTAGAGTTGATGGCGAGTACCCCAAAGAACCTCGTACAATACTACATTGTGCGGGATTTTTTGTTATTTAGTATAAGTTTTCCGCGACAACATTGTCTCCCATGATACTAAAGAAATGTTTGTCCCCTTCAGTTCCTAATTTTCGAACAACAACTTTTATTGTGCAGTCATCGATACGCTTATGAAATGTCCAAAACTCAGCAGTTGATTCCATGAAGTATTCTTCACCGTGTCGATTCACTACCCTCTTTTCAGTAGTTGCACGATACTCTATATTTGCACGAGGATCTTTAAGTATGGGTTCTACGTGCTCTAAGAGAACGAATCTGCTCATTTGCTCATTTTTAGTTCTCGGTATACGCCCTTTTCGAACAAGATGATTGAAACCTACATTTGTAAAATATACATAATCACCATCAAGTGCAGGACAAATGATTGCACCAATACTTTTATATATTTCCTTTGCTTTCTTTTTCGAATGCTCGTAAGGCAACCGCCATGTTTCCATCGAGTCAGTATACCACAATTGGCAGCGCGGCCTGCACACAGCTCACAAAAAATCCCCGTGAGGGGATTTTTTGTGCTTGCTTCTTACGAAGTTTTCCTGAAGCTAACCGAGGTTAGTTGAGGATAACCGCATCTGAAGTCCAGTCTGCCACTGGCGTAAATGCCTGTGAACTGGTGAACGTCGTTGAAGCTCCTGACGTTGCAAACTTGAAGGTGCTTGCAATGAGCTTGGTCGTTGTACCTGTTGAGGTAGCTGTTTCAACGGTGAAGGTGAAGGTTTCAGTTTCACCATCGTTGATACGATAGTTGCCGTTGCCGTCCTTGTCAGCTGTCGACGTGAGCGATGTCGTTGTCGAGAGCGCTGCACCAGAGAGTGAGTGGATAACCACGTCATGACCTGCTGTACTTGAGCTGACGTAGAAGTCATCGCCGTCTGCGGTTACTTTGAAGGTAAGTACAAACTTAGCGTATTCCTTGGTTGAGTTGCTTTCTGTTCTCTGAACATCAGTCGCCGTAAACGAAGTCTTCGCAAGAGTCACACCATCACCACGAATGGTCTGGATGTCTCCCTGTGCTGAACCTGAAATACGTCCAGATGCAATAGTGTCATCGTTTATGTCGGTAACGTTGGTTGAAGTGAAGTTTGCAACAATTGTATCTCCGGTGAAGGTGTTGGTATTCATCTTCGCAACGAGGGTGTAGGTCTCAGTATCATCCATGTTGATTTCTTCATGGTCATCGAGATCAAACTTGACGACTGACGAACCTGCAGCTGATGAGATAGTTGAAGTTGACTGCAACACGGTTGAACCACGCATGAGGCGGAATTCAGACACCATCGTTGAGAGTGCTGCTGAAGATGATGCGGTGAACGAAACAGTATCGAACTTTGCATCAGTACCTTCTGCCTTCACGCGGAACTTGAGAAGAGTAATCAGTTCACCTGATGTTGCGTCGTCAACGAAGACTGACTGTGCATCTGGGTTGTCGCTTGCGAGTGAGTACTTGATCTTGACGTCACCTGATGAGGCGAGCTTGATTACGTTCACGCCCGTGTTGGTGATGCCTGATGGTGAGGTGGTGAGGATTGCTCCAGAGCCATCAGTGTAGCGGAAGTCTGATCCGGTAACGGTCCAGGTTGTTGCTGAATCGTTTGAATCAATGGTGCCGTTTGCATGTGCAACGAGGTAGAATGTTGCCTTGTTTGCAGAGCCTTCACGAACAACAGCGTCGCTCAGTGCAATATTCTTTGAGTAGACACCTGATGAGTCGCGGGTAACGTCATCGACGTCAATGCTTCCCACTTTCGTACCACCCATCATCACGTCGAATGAATCGAAGTAACGGTTAAGGATGGTTGACTGTGCGCCGGTGTAGGTAAAGGTCATCTTCACGTTGGTGAAGCGAACATCTGAGTCGTCAGCCTCAAGCTTCCAGCCGAGAATGTTCTCGCTGTCGCCAGTGTTGACTGCATCTTCAACATCTGAGGTGTAGTTGGTAACGGATGCAGTACCTGCGCCACCTGAGAGACCTGCTGATGTTGTACCGCCAGTTGTGGTGGTACCACCAGTCGTTGCCATCATCATGTTGTACTTCGCCTGTGATACAGGGCCGAAGTAACCTGCTGCGGGAGCAACCCCGTTTGCAGCCTGCCACTGTGCGACGGCTGCGGCGGTCTGTGCGCCGAAGTAGCCTGTTGCGCCTGCAGGGATGCTGTGACCCTTCCCTATGAGGTAGTTCTGGAGCGCGGTGACATCAACTCCTTGTGAGCCGACGGTAAGCGAACGGGTAAAGGTGTACATTGATGCACCTGTGGTTGTTGAACCTGAGAGTGCGGCGAGCTGCGCAGTGAGCTGTGCAATCATCGCCTGGAGCTCCTCGATAGTTGCTGCCTTTGCAGGAGCGACCATCATGAGGAGCATCGCGGTTGCTACGAATGCCGCTGCGACTTTCGTGGTGACCGCTGTGTTTGTGTGTGTCATGTAAAATTAACGATAAAGTTAGCTAATAAGAATTAATTCTCATTCAAGATGACTTTGGGGCGGTATGTGTATCGACCACACGTGCACTTCTCTATAGAAAAGAGCGACACCGAAAATCATCTCGATGTCGCTCTTGAGGCGATCTACTTGTGTAGACGTGCGTGTCAGGAAATCTTTCACCTCGCTACGAATGAGAGTATAGCATGAGTTTGGAAATTACAAAATCATACCACACACACCACAAAAGCAGAGTCATCCTTGGGCATTATGAAAATAATGACTCCGGGGCTACAAAAATAAGGAGGCTCTGCTGACTATATTTTTGAGAACCCGAAGGAATATATTTTCAAATGAGCCGAGGATCCAGGATTGTGAGCGTTGTTCTTCAGCCTGGATCCTCGGCTCTGTGAAAGCAATAGTCGGAAAGGTTTCCTCCTTTGCTTTCATCAGCCCAAGGATGACTAACATTTGTGTAAATGCGCAACAACAACACACAAAAAATCCCCGCAGGTTTTATCTGGGGGATTTTTTGTGTCAGGTAGTGTTTTCGAAACGAATCGAGATTAGTTAAGAATAACCGCATCTGAAGTCCAGTCTGCCACTGGCGTAAATGCCTGTGAGCTGGTGAACGTCGTTGAAGCTCCTGACGTTGCAAACTTGAAGGTGCTTGCAATGAGCTTGGTCGTTGTACCTGTTGAGGTAGCTGTTTCAACGGTGAAGGTGAAGGTTTCGGTTTCACCATCGTTGATACGATAGTTGCCGTTGCCGTCCTTGTCAGCTGTCGAGCTAAGTGACGTAGTTGTCGAAAGTGCCGCTCCCGAGAGAGAGTGAATAACCACATCGTGACCGTTTGTACTTGAGCTGACATAAATATCGTCACCGTCCGCAGTTACCTTAAAGGTGAGGACGAACTTTGCGTATTCCTTATCAGAAGAAGTCGTGGAAGATGCGGTAACTTGAGCTTCTGACTTCTGAACATCAGTCGCCGTAAACGAAGTCTTCGCAAGAGTCACACCATCACCACGAATGGTCTGGATGTCTCCCTGTGCTGAACCTGAGATACGTGCGGTTGCAATAGTATCATCATTTGAGTCAGTAACGTTGGTTGAGGTGAAGTTTGCCACAATCGTTGATCCGGTGAAGGTGTTGGTATTCATCTTCGCAACGAGGGTGTAGGTCTCAGTATCATCCATGTTGATTTCTTCATGGTCGTCGAGGTCAAACTTAACGACTGATGAACCTGTTGATGCAGAAATGGTTGAGGTTGACTGAAGAACAGTTGAACCACGCATGAGGCGGAATTCAGACACCATCGTTGAGAGTGCTGCTGAAGATGATGCGGTGAACGAAACAGTATCGAACTTTGCATCAGTACCTTCTGCCTTCACGCGGAACTTGAGAAGAG